>Ga0214925_100071_pt1 | contig 99905 bp, 79 predicted proteins | sample Stichaenrichment_FD_168299 | JGI IMG/M metagenome (GOLD analysis project Ga0214925, IMG submission 168299) | Xylose enriched microbial communities from anaerobic bioreactor in Madison, Wisconsin, United States - 63SRT | ecosystem: Engineered > Bioreactor > Anaerobic > Unclassified | place: USA... | reverse complement strand
TGAGCCAGGATCAAACTCTCATAAAAAAGATTGATTCGTTCAGAATTAACACCAGGCTAATTCATCCCTTTTTACTGTTTTAAAGGATCCGTAACCGATGTCTGTTTCTGCTTCTCATCTGCAGGACGCTTCCGTGTCTGTCTCGGATCAGAAGAAACTTCCCATCGAATACTTGTCGATCGTTCAAACAAAATATAAAACTTCATTTGAATTTTCGAGGATGTGTTTTACTGTTCAGTTGTCAATGTCCAATCAGAATCCTTACATAATAGACAACACTATATAAATCGAATGTCGCTCTCTGTCGGATTCAGCGGAGATGAAGAGATTTGAACTCTTGCGCCGCTATTAACGACCTACTCCCTTTCCAGGGGAGCCCCTTCGGCCAGCTTGGGTACATCTCCATTCTGCTCGAATATCTCGACCATATAAATTGTATTGCAAAGCCGCGTTAAGTTTCTCGCGCGAACAAATAGTATCCTATCACAGACTTTTTCTTTTGGCAAGCACTTTTTGATTTTTTTTGAAATCGCGCTTTATTATTTTTTGAAATTGCAATGCATGCTCAAACAGGCCTTCAGATGCACTGATTCAGCTTTTCCTCAGGCAGGTAGTCTGGAATATCTGTGCCTGCATAACGAGAGATAAAGGAAGCAACTACATGCCCGGTCATGCCCCAGATTATCCCGGCGGGGGTCCGGTAAAAATATACGAGATGCTTCTTCCTGCGCCAGGGATAGTCCCTGCCCCCGGGAATCAGGTCAAACGGAAAATCCTCTGCAGGTTTTGTGATAACCTGTGCTTCATAAGTCTCCGGCTTGTTCTTCTGAAACCAGCCCAGCGGCACCAGGATCGTATGATCAACCTCATCTGCGGACCAGGTATTTTTGTAATCATGAAGGAAACCCGCTACCGGCCATACCGGCGCGCCGGCGGGGCCCATCACGCCATCCATCTGCCCGATCATCTCAATCTGGTGCTCCTCGACCAAAAGCTCTTCCACTGTCTCCCGCCTTGCAGCCTGAACCGGATTCTCCCCAGCCTCCAGCCTGCCTCCAGGAAAACAGATCTCCCCCGGCTGTGCATGCAGGGAAGCTGCCCTGATTTCAAAGAGAAGCTGCAGTTCACCATCCACTTCCAGGATAGGTATCAGAACAGCAGCAGTCTGTGTCATGGCGTATTCCGGATAACAGGGTTTGTGTGCTGAAAAACTGTCCCTGATCTTCTGTTCTCTCGGCAGAATTTTCTGATTCTGGTTCGTCATTTTTCCTCCTCGCCTGAGGATATTTTTTAACTGCTTCAGATAAAATTTCTTTCTAAAAAGCCCGGAAGCAAACTGCCTCCGGGCTTCTTTTTACGCACGCAGCGTGAGGGATTCGAACCCCCGTGCCGTTTCCAGCAAACGGTTTTCAAGACCGCCTCGTTATGACCGCTTCGATAACGCTGCAAACAATTTGTACTGCCGCTTCACAACGGCAGTTATTACTATATCATACGAATGCCGAGATTTCAACTTGAAATTTCCGCACAGCATTTACGCCTTTTTCTCCAGAAAACGTTCTGCGATATCCAAATCCTCCGGAGTCGTGATCTTGATATTAAAATAGTCGCCCTTAAACACATGTACCTCTGTGTTTCCCATCTCCTCCAGAACCATGGCATCGTCGGTAATGCCATCCTTATCAAACATCTGCAGCATGTCATACGCCTTCCGGATCACGTCATACTGAAAGATCTGAGGTGTCTGTACGCTCCATACCTTTGACCGTACCGGCGTCTCTGTTACAATGCCCTTCTCATTCACGATTTTGATCGTATCCTTCGCCTGAACAGCACAGACCGCAGCCCCATACTTGCGGACAGTCTGATAACCCCGCTCAATAATATCCTCCGTGACAAACGGACGGACCCCATCATGGATAAAGACATAATCCGTATCTACGCAGGCAAGGAGCCCGGCATACACGGATTCATACCGCTGGGCACCGCCAATTACCAGCCTGGATACCTTTGAATAGCCGTACTTCTCCACAAATTCCCTCTGTACATAGTCTGTCATATCATGGCTTACGACCAGAATAATTTCATCAATTCTCTGCGATGCCTGAAATACATCAAGCGTATAAGCCAGAAGAGGTCTTCCTTTCAGATTCAGAAACTGCTTGGAGACCTGCGTACCCATTCTCTTTCCCGATCCTGCCGCAACAATGACGGCCGTGCATTTTTCGTGTTTCATAAACATTATCCTTTCGGTTTCGCAGATATCTCCCGATATCAGGTTCTGTGAAAGCAGAATTTCCAGGGTCACAAGGTCCGTATCAGCGCACAACGTTGGCCATTAAAGATGATACCGGTCATCGCTCTCCCAGTTTCAGATTTGGTACCGCATTCAGGTCCCATCCGCTTCTCGTGCCCTTCTGAAATTCATAGTATCCAGCAACGGCAATCATCGCCGCATTGTCCGTACAATAAACCGGAGAAGGCAGATAAAATGCAATGTCGTTTTCTGCACACGCATCCCTCATCGCTGCACGAAGAGCGGAATTTGCGGCCACGCCACCTGCAATGGCAAATTTCCGGACATGATAATCTCTCGCTCCCCGCATTGCAGTGTCTACCAGCGAATCTACAACCGCCTGTTGAAAAGAGGCGGCTACATCTGCCTGATTCCAGCTCTGATGCGTCATTTCACATTTGTTCAGATAATTCAGTACGGAAGCCTTCAGTCCGCTGAAGCTGAAATCATAATTTGTCATTTCCTGATTCCCCCGGGCAAATGTCAGGGATGTTTTTCCGGTATCGACAACATGGGATCTCGGAAATGCAATTGCCTGCGGATTGCCCGATCTTGCCGCCTTATCTATCTTCGGACCTCCGGGATAGCCGAGCCCGATTGCCCTTGCCACCTTATCAAAGGCTTCTCCTGCCGCATCATCCCGGGTTCGTCCCAGGATCTCAAATTCGCCGTAATCCCGCACAATGACCAGATGGGTATGACCTCCGGAAATAATCTCGCACAGAAACGGAGGCTCCAGATCCGGATGTTCGATGTAATTTGCAGAAACATGGCCCTCAATATGATGCACGCCGACAAGTGGAATCTTCTTTGCGTAAGCAATTGCCTTTGCCTCAGCGACCCCTACCAGAAGGGCGCCGACCAGCCCCGGGCCATAGGTCACCGCAATGGCATCGATATCATCCAGCGTAACGCCTGCATCCTTCAGTGCCAGCTCAATCACCTGGTTAATCTTTTCAATATGTTTGCGGGAAGCAATCTCCGGGACAACGCCTCCGTAAATTGTGTGAAGATCAATCTGTGAAGAAATCACATTGGACAGAACAGTGCGGCCGTTCTGTACAACAGCGGCCGCAGTTTCATCACAGGAGCTCTCTATTCCCAATATTAATGTATCCGACATTTCTTTTCACCATTTCTCATACGGCTGCCATTTGGATCAGCATATTCTCTAGTCTCTATGTATATAACGCAAAGGTCAAATGGTACATTTATATGCATGGTAGCATTAATCTTCATCAAAGTCCAGCGTAACCGTTTTACCGTCCTCACCCAGCTCTGTTCCAGGAAAAATTGCCTGCACATCCTTCAGATACCATTCCGGATGCACCATCGATGGGGAAAAATGTGTCAGCCAGAGTTCGCCGGGTTCAGCATTCTTCGCGAGCCTTGCCGCATCATACATGGTCATATGCTTGTGTTCTCTGGCTTTTCCCTCCTTTTCAGGATCCCCGTACATTCCCTCCAGAATCATCAGGTCCGACCCTTTCCCATAATCGGCGATCCTCTGCACAGGTCTTGTATCCGTACAGTAAGTAACCTTCAGTCCCCTTCTGGGCGGGCCTAGCACCATGTCCGGCGTATAAACAGCTCCATCCTCCGAGGTTATGGTCTGCCCCTTCTGCAGCGGATTCCAGAACCTCAGGGGAATATTCTGCTCCTTTGCCCGCTGCGGATCAAACCTTCCCGCTCGTGGGATTTCAATGGTGTAACCATAGCAGATCATATTATGCTGTACACGAAACGCTGTGATATGGTAGCCGAACAGTGAAAATTCCTGCTCCGGTTCCGAAATCTCCAGCAGCCTGATTTCAAAAGGCAGCTCCGGTGCAATCGTCCGGAGACCACTGACAATTCTGGAAAGACCTCTTGGCCCGATCAGTGTCAGAGGCTCTGTCCGGTCCGCATTTGCCATGGCAAGCAGAATACCCGGCAGCCCGCTGATATGGTCCGCATGAAAATGCGTAAAGCAGATGAGATCAATCGGCTTGAAGCTCCATCCATGTTCCTTCATTGTGATCTGCGTACCTTCCCCACAGTCAATCAGCAGACATCTGCCGTTAAACCTTGTAAGAAGGGACGTCAGCCATCTTTTGGGCAGCGGCATCATGCCACCGGTACCAAGCAGACAAACATCCAGCATCTGATAACCTCTTTCAATATGAAAATCTGAAACGCCAGGGATAAGAAAAAGCCGCGGGACAGCCCGCGGCCAGTTCCATACGCTGCGCTATTATAGCATGACGCTCTCTGAAGCTCAATGGCGGATCGCGTCTTTCATGGTCTTTACATATTCATAAATATAGGGAGCGGCATCCTTTCCATACTTCGCAACAATTCTGACAATCGCACTGCCAACAATGACACCATCGGCAATGGAAGCCATCTGCTTTGCCTGCTCAGGTGTATTGATACCGAAGCCGATGGCTGCCGGAGTATCCGTAACTGCCCTGATATGTGAGAGAATAGAATCGAGATCCGTTGTGATCTGGGAACGAACACCGGTAACACCCATGGAAGAAACAACGTAGATGAACCCCTTCGCCTCCTCAGCAATCATCCGGATTCTCTCCTCTGATGTCGGCGCAATCATAGACACCACATCTACGCCGTGCCTGGCAGCAATATCTGAGCACTCCCCCTTTTCCTCGTAGGGCATATCCGGAATAATGATACCGCTGATACCCACTTCCTCACACCGTGTAAAAAATTTTTCATAGCCATAGTAAAAGACAATGTTCAGATAGGTCATGAATACAAGCGGCATATCCGTTTCTTTTCTAAGGTCGGCCACCATATCAAAGACCGTATCCGTTGTCGTACCTGCCTCCAGAGAGCGGAGGTCCGCTTCCTGAATAACAACGCCCTCTGCGATCGGATCCGAAAAGGGGATTCCAATCTCTACAAGGTCAGCACCTGCCTTTTCCATTTCAAGAATAAAATTCTTCGTAGAACGGATATCGGGATCGCCGGCTGTAATAAATGGAATAAATGCTTTTCCGTTTTTAAATGCATCTGCTATCTTCTTACTCATCGATTTCCACTCCTCTGTATTTCGCAATGGACGCCACATCTTTATCACCACGACCGGACAGGCAGATTATGATAATCTGGTCCTTATCCATTGTCGGTGCAAGCTTTCTGGCATAGGCTACCGCATGTGCGCTCTCAACCGCAGGAATAATGCCCTCGGTTCTGGAAAGATATTCAAAGGCATCAACGGCCTCATCATCTGTAACCGGTACATATTCTGCACGGCCGATGCTGGCAAGATATGCATGCTCCGGTCCGATACCCGGATAATCCAGCCCGGCGGAAATCGAGTACACCTTATCGATCTGGCCGTATTCATTCTGGCAGAACAATGATTTCATTCCATGGAAGACGCCCAGCTTTCCAGTTGCCATTGTCGCTGCGGTTTCTCCGGAATCCACTCCGCGTCCCGCTGCCTCACAGCCGATCAGCCGCACTTCCTTGTCCGGGATGAAATTGTAAAAGGTCCCAATGGCATTGGAGCCGCCGCCCACACATGCCATCACAACATCCGGAAGCCGTCCCTCCTTCTCGAGGATCTGCTCCCTGGCCTCTTTGGAAATGACCGACTGAAAGTCACGGACAATCGTCGGGAACGGATGCGGTCCCATGCAGGACCCGAGAACATAATGCGTATCATCGACACGGCTCGCCCATTCCCGCATGGCCTCATTCACGGCATCCTTCAGAACCATTGACCCGCTTTTTACGTGATGTACCTTCGCACCGAGCAGTTCCATCCGGTATACATTCAGCTTCTGACGCTGACAGTCGAGTTCCCCCATGAAGATCTCGCACTCCATACCAAGCAGCGCGGCTACGGTAGCGGTCGCCACACCATGCTGGCCGGCTCCCGTCTCGGCGATCACCCTTGTCTTTCCCATCTTTTTGGCCAGAAGCACCTGTCCGAGACAATTGTTGATCTTGTGTGCACCGGTATGGTTCAGATCTTCCCTTTTCAGGTAGATTTTTGCACCGCCGAGGTCCTTCGTCATCTTCTCTGCGTAATACAGCAGGGAAGGACGACCGGCATAATTTTTCATCAGAGAATCCAGCTCGGCTACAAATACCGGATCGTTTTTGTAATGGTTGTAGGCCTCCTCCAGATGGATGAGCTCGTTCATCAGTGTCTCCGGCACGTACTGACCGCCAAATTCACCGAATCTGCCGTTTGGATTTGTCATTTTATTCCTCCTGTTTCTTGAAATGATAGAATTAAATCTGATCCATAAAGTCATGAATCTATTAATATATAAATCTATAAATCTGTATCATGCCCCTCCGGCATGTCAGATGCCCCAAAATAATACCTGAACCTGTGGTAATTTATCAGCAGGCTCTGTCAGTTTATTCTCCGGATGACTCAGGCACGGAGATTCTGAACAGACTGTCGTATTTTCTCCGGATCCTTCATTCTGTCAGTCTCTACGCCGCTGCTGATGTCTACGGCAAAGGGATGAAGCCTGTCTGCCGCCTCACGTATGTTGTCCGGTGTCAGTCCTCCTGCCAGAAAAAAGGGTCTTCCGATATCGCGAATCAGTGTCCAGTCAAATGTCCGTCCAGTTCCCGCCCCGCTGTCCAGCAGAACATAGTCGGCAATGCTGGCCTTCGCGCGAATCATATCTGCGTCCGACGTGATCTTATACGCCTTGATAATGGGAACGAGTGTATCCTGAAAGAGCATGACCTTCCGAAGCTGACGTATATAATACCCGTCCTCCGATCCATGAAGCTGAACCATATCAATCACACCCTTTTTGAGATACTCTGCGATATATTCATAGGGTTCATCCACAAATACACCACACGCAATGATGGAGGGATCCAGATTATTCCTCAATCTCTGTACCTCTTCCAGCGGGATGTATCTCCAGTAAGCAGAGGAGCAGATAAAGCCGGCATATTCCGGTTTATAGAGATTGACCGCACGAATGTCCTCATCTCTGCGCAGACCGCAGATCTTGATTCTGCATTTTTCCTTCATTTTTCACCTCCCGGGACCGGCTTCACACAGATCTTTTTTTATATTATGATCTGCACGCTCCTGTCAGGCTGCCCCGATTACCCTGTCCGTGATAACCGGTCGCCCTTCCATTCGAAACAGACCATCCTGTTATCTCTCTGTCAGTCATGACAATCTCTGCGCAGTCTCTGCAGCTCTGCTTTCTTGTCCTGACTTCTCATCAAGGTCTCTCCGATCAGCACTGCATCTGTTCCATTGTGATACAATTCCCCAACATCCTCCGGGGTGCGGATTCCGCTCTCCGATACATAGAGAATACCCTTTGGGATCTGATCTCTGAGACGGATTGCGTTATGGATGTCTACTGTAAAATTCTTCAGGTTCCGGTTATTCACACCGATAATCCGTGCACCAGACCGAAGCGCCGTCTCCACTTCCTGCGCGTCATGTGCCTCTACCAGCGCGGAAAGCCCGAGTTCCTCTGCAATTTCCCGGTATTCTCTCAGCTGCTGCTCAGAGAGAATCGCGCAGATCAGCAATACTGCAGAAGCGCCAAGCACCTTGGCCTGCCAGATCATATAGGGATCAATGGTAAAATCCTTGCGCAGTACCGGTATGCGCACCACCTTCGCAATCTCAGAAAGATAATGGTCGCTCCCCAGAAAATAGTCAGTCTCCGTAAGGCATGATATGGCAGCTGCGCCCGCATGTTCATACTCCCTGGCAATATCCAGGTACGGAAAATCCGGCGCAATCAGTCCCTTTGACGGAGAGGCTTTCTTCACCTCACAGATAAAAGCCATCCCGGGAGCAGATAATGCCCTCTCAAATGGAAAGCCTGTGCTGCTGTCCATAGATTCCGCCTGTCTTCTGAGTTCTGCCGGCGGAAGAACCTGCATTTGTTTTTGAATACGCTTCCTTGTGGCCCGGGCCAGATCATCTAAAATCATCTGTTTACCTCATATTTTCAAACGATTGCTGTATAAAACCGATGCATCAGATATGCACGATATCCTATGCCATATGCATAGCATATTATTCGTTAGATTCCTTGATGTAGGAATCCAGTACTTTTTCTGCCTCTCCATTGTCGATCAGCTCCGCAGCCCTGCGGATGCCGTCATCTATGCTGTCTGCCTTGCCCGCCACGTAGATGGCAGCCCCGGCATTCAGAAGAACCGCGTTCCGCTTTGTACCCTGAATTTTTCCAGCCAGAATATCCTTTGTAATTTGAGCGTTTTCCCGGGCGGTTCCGCCAACCAGTTCATCCTTCGTGCCCCTTTGCAATCCGAAATCCTCCGGTGAAATTACCATGGTCCTGTAATAGCCATCCTTCAGCTCACATACAGTTGTCGGGGCACTCGCCGAAATCTCATCCAGACGGTCCTGTCCGTAGACAACCAGTGCGCGTCTGACACCAAGCTTATCCAGAACCTTGGCAATGGGCTCTACAAGATATTCGTCATATACACCGAGCAGAAAATACTCCGGACTTGCCGGATTGGTAAGCGGTCCCAGGATGTTAAACACTGTACGGATTCCCAGCTCTTTCCGGATCGCGCCCACATACTTCATGGCTGCATGATATTTCTGTGCGAAGAGAAAGCATATGCCTACGTCCTGGAGAAGCTTCAGTGCTTTCTCCGGGTCCTGCTGAATATTGACCCCGAGAGCCTCCTGGCAGTCTGCCGTACCGGAAAGCGAAGATGCAGCCCGGTTCCCGTGCTTGGCCACCTTGATCCCGGCTGCAGCGATCACAAAGGCACTTGTTGTAGAAATATTAAAGGTATGTGATTTGTCTCCGCCGGTACCCACAATTTCAAGTACCTCCATGCCCGGATGCGCAACCGGGGTTGCATGCTCACGCATCGCCTCTGCGCAACCTGAAATCTCGTCAATGGTCTCTGCCTTTGCTGATTTTGTAGACAGTGCAGCAAGAAAGGCCGCATTCTGCGTCTGTGTTGTCTTTCCGCTCATGATCTCATTCATGACGGTGTAGGCTTCCTCATAGGTGAGGTCCTGCTTGTCTACAATTTTTTCAATTGCTTCCCTGATCATCTCTGTTCCTCCTTTTGCCAGTCCAAGATCAATCCGCTATAGCTATCACAAAATACTTATCATTGATAATTGTCGAAATCGTGAAAATTTCAAGACAATTTCAAAGGCATTCATTCTGCAAACGACTGTCAGTCATGCTCCGCTGTCTCAAAGACAGTGGAAAGAAAATTCTGAAGCATCTTTGTGCCCTCAGGCGTCATGATGGATTCCGGATGAAACTGCAGTCCATATATCCTGCGGTCAATATCAGCGACAGCCATAACCTCACCGTCGTCAGCTCTTGCAATCTCCTTCAGTCCAGATGGAAGTGTGTCCTCCTGTACTGCCAGAGAATGGTACCTTCCGACTGTGACTTCATCCGGAAGTCCCTTGAAAATCGGTGCCGTGACATCCAGACGGACTCTGGACTGCTTGCCATGCATCAGCGTTTTTGCATAGGAAATGGTCGCCCCTTCTGCTTCGCAGATCGCCTGATGTCCAAGACAAACACCGAGTATGGGAACTTCCCCTCCCATCTCACGCACAAGCTCTTCGCAAACCCCGGCATCTCCAGGTTTTCCCGGCCCGGGAGAAAGAATAATGCAGTCCGGCTTCATCGCTCTGATCTGTGCAACGGTTTTCACATTATTCCGGATCACCACAATATCCGGATTCAGCGAACCAACAAGCTGGTACAGGTTATAGGAAAAGCTGTCAAAATTATCAATCAGCAGTATCATTCCACTTCCTCCTCTGCCCTCTGGAGGGCCTCTACTACAGCCTTTGCCTTATTCTGGCATTCCTGATATTCCCTTTCGGGAACACTGTCAGCAACGATACCGGCTCCGGAGCGCACAAAAACCTTGCCGTTTCGCTTGCAGGCGAACCGGATCGCGATGCAGACATCCAGGTTTCCTGTAAAGTCCACATACCCGATTGCGCCTCCATAGATACCCCTTCTGTCATGCTCCAGCTGATTGATCAGCTCACAGGCACGGAATTTCGGTGCACCGGACAGCGTTCCCGCCGGCAGAACGGAATCGATCGCGTCGATTGCCTGTTTATCGTCCCGAAGGATTCCCTTGACCTCGGACCCGATATGCATCACATGGGAGTACTTTTCAATGCACATATACTTTTCCACTTCTACCGTTCCGAATCTGCAAAGCCTTCCAAGATCGTTGCGTCCCAGATCAACGAGCATATTGTGCTCCGCCCTCTCCTTTTCATCGGAGAGCAGCTCCTTCTCCAGCCGCATGTCCTCTTCCTCACTGCTACCCCTGGGTCTCGTGCCAGCGAGGGGAAAGGTGCGGATTTCTCCGTTATCTACTTTCACCAGTGTCTCCGGCGAAGCGCCTGCAATCTCAACATCATCTCCGGAAAAATAAAACATATACGGTGAAGGGTTGGTCGTGCGCAGAACGCGATAGGTGTTCAGCAGGCTTCCCTCGTAACGTGCCTCCATCGGATTGGAAAAAACAAGCTGGAAAATATCCCCCTCATGGATGTAATGCTTGATTTCCTCAACCTTTTCGGCGTACTCCTCCTGGGAGAGCTTTGGCCGAAGCGGTTCCAGAAGATGTCCTGCCGGCACCTGCTTTGGCCTGCCCTTTCGAATGATATTCTCCATCTCATCCAGCTGCAGAACCGCCTTATTATAGTCGGTTTCCAGATTTTCCGTATGTACATTGGCAATCAGAATAATCTTCTGATGAAAATTGTCATAGCATATCAGCTTGTCAAAGAGCATCAGGTTGACATCATCGAACTTTTCCTCATCGGGAGCGTCCAGCTTCAGATCCGGCTCTCCATACTGGATATAATCATAGGAAAAATATCCAACCAGCCCTCCGGTCAGAGTCGGAAGGTCTTTGATCCGCGGTGAGCGGTTCTCATGAATGATCTGTTTGATGTACATGCCCGGGTGCTCTGTCTTCATATGAATTCTGCCCCCTGCATTCACTGTGAGAACATGGTCCTTGCAGGAGATTTCCATCGTGGGATCAAACCCCAGAAAGGTGTATCTTCCCCACTGCCTGCTGTCCTCCACACTTTCCAGGAGAAAGCAGTGGCTGCTGACATTCTGCAGCGCCCGCAGAGTTTCCACCGGTGTCCGGATGTCCGAAAGAATTTCCCTGACAACAGGAATTCTCCTGTAGTCACCTGATCCTGCAATCCGCTTCACTTCATCCAATGATGTCTGTTTCATATCTGATCCTCCACCCGAAAAACCATTCTGAGTCCCGACGGGTCTGTTTACAGGTATAAAAAAAGCCCCTGACAGAAGATTTCTGCTTCTGTCAAGGGCGGGAATGCACTGTTATTGTTCAGATTCCCGTGGTGCCACCTTGCATTTGTGTTACCACACACTCATGAGATACTATCATATCCCCGGCATATAACGCATGCCCTGCGTCAGAAGCTACTCCGGCAAATCCGCTCTTTCACCCTGCCCTCAGTGGTCCATTTACAGATCAGCGTTCTGCCCGGCTCGCACCTGCCCGGACTCTCTGTGAGTGCCCCTTCTGCTTTATTTCCACTTCATCGGTTTAAATTGATGCTGTCTTAAATTGTTGGATTTATTAGACCATATTTTTCCCTGGTTGTCAAGATTTTCTTTACGTCAATGGCTATCACATTTTTTAAGAGCCGCTGAAGCAGCTGCAGGATGCAGTATTTTGCATTGCGAGATGACTGCACAGCTTACAGGCCGGTTTCCCTGTGATAATCCTGTACCCATTCACCAAGGAGGCTGTCTATATCTCCTTCCGGGTCAGGCGCCTTACTGTTTTTCATCTCTTCCAGCAGACGGTTTCTTCGCTCCGGATCCGTCTTCAGTTCATCCGCCAGATTCTCAAAGGACTTCTCTCCGCCAGAGAGATATGCCGCACACAGACAGTTCTGCTCTGTCTGATCTGCATGCAGATTTTCGCTGGCTTTTTTCAGGCATTCTACAGCCTCATCCATCTGAAACAGCCTGGCATATGTGACGCCCATATTGTTGTACACGGTACCGATAAACTGTGCGCCAAGCCCTTCCAGGTCATCCAGCGACAGAATCTTCCGGTAATCTTCAATCGCCCTTGCGTACTTCCGGTAGCCAACCAGTGCGTCTGCACGTCTGCGCAATCTTTCCGGTGCCGGAAGATGATGGTTGGCTTCCATAGCCTTCTCAAATGCCTCGCGGTCCTGTACATAGATCCAGCCGGTTTCCGCATTGATCGCGTGGACCATTTTATCTGTGATCCGGTCCCCTTCTCTGCGGATATTTTCCATTGTCCGAACCAGATGCTGGTCCTTCAGTTCTTCCCCGACCCATCCCTGAAGCGAATCGTCAAAAAAAGCATCTCCGGCCAATGCCAGATTATGGTTCAGAAACCAGCACAGTTCTTCTATGGAATAAATATTCAGATCAATATCCCGGATATAAAACGGATGATCTGTTCTTTTGATCTGACATAAAACTGCAATGCTCATCCCTGTCACCCCTCCAGAATCTCTCGCCATACCTTGCCGGAGGACGGATACAATTCCCCGAAGCCAAGGTCATCCACTTCAATGACACATCTTTTCGCCGATTCATAGAACAGGTGGATCCGAAGACGGCTGGTTCCCTCCGGACGTTCATCCATCTCCGGAAGCTGCATCACGGAGACACTCTGTCTGCTTTCATCCATTCTGCTGAGCAGAAAATGAAGTGCGTGCTCTTTTCCAATCAGTATGCACTCGCAGGAGGTGTCGGCTTCGTACCAGTTTACGCCTGCCGTAATCAGAGGGTAATAGGTTTCTTTTCCCTGAATCGTCATCTTCATTCCGATATTATTGCGGACCACATCCTCACCCAGATAGAGACAGTCCGGGAACTTCCGCTGGACAACGCGCTCTCTTGCCGCATAGCAGGCGCCACGCGCATAGAGATTGTCCACAACAAACACCTTCCTGCCCGCTCTGCAAAGCAGGGCGATGGACCGTCCTGCCCAGGAACGCTCAAAGGTGCTGCCCATCAGAAATATGCATGAAAATACGTTCTGGCGCAGCGATGCATTGATCATATTGTAAAACTGCTCATCCCAGGAATCGCGGTCCTGCTTCAGCGTGACTGTAATCCCCTCCTGCATCGTAAATGTCACCGGCCTGGTCTGCGTATTCTTGTTCATGGCCAGAAATGTGACGTCCTGCCCTTCGAAAATAAAAAAGCCAACGTTACGCGTCCAGAGGTCTCTGTCCTGATAAATGGTGTGATAGTAACAGCTTTCCTTATAATCCTGCAGAAAAGCCCTGTTTCCCGAAAGCCCCAGCTGATGATAGATAGACTGCACAAGATGTACCACAGATCTTGTCAGTACAGGAACCGTGATCGTAATTCCTGCGATCTGGCCTGCCGGATCATCAAGCCCGAGGGTATACAGTGCCCTTTTCATGGTTTCCCCGGCCATGCGTTCCAGTTCGCTGCGCCGCGTATTGTCAGCTTCCCCCTCCGGATCCCGCCGGTCCAGTTCTTCAATTCCATCAAAGATCTCCCGGAAGGATGCGGCGTCATTTCCAACCTTCATCGGAGCTGTAACTGTATTTTCCTTTTCGCGCTCATAGTAACAGATCTGCGGCTGGCTGCGGTTGAGATCTATACCTACGATAAGTTGTCTTTCACTCATGAATTGCACTATCTCCTTAATCAGCCATTCTTAGAAAATGACTGACAAAATATTCCTGCTTCAGATACGTTTTTTCTGTCTCCTCCAGGCCTTTCCGGTCACCGTGATCCCGTGCCTCCAGCATGCGGTTGATCAGACGGTACTTTGTATTTCCCGAGGTATCCATATCCACAAGAGAGACCTCATAGGTATCTGTATCCTGAATCTTTCCATCTGTCATCACGCTCATGTAATAGCGAAGTGTTTCCCCGTAAAACAGAAGGAATTCCCTTACAAAAATACCCCGGTATACATTTTTCATCGGTTCACTCACCCACTCAGTATGTCCGCCGTTCTGCTCTGAAAGCTTATAATGCAGAATCACCCTGCTGTCCGGCCGGAACTGCTCCTGCACAAAGATCTTATCCTCGATCTGGCCGGCCTGTATCAGCTTTTTCGGAAGTCTGCTGTAAAATTCAAAACGAAGGCCCCTCTCATCCATCTGCTTGAGCAGCCCCCTTGCCCGCTTCATCTGCGCAGCATCCAGATTTTCAAGTGTAGAATAATAGCGCAGGAGCGCCAGCGCACAAACCGTATAATGCAGCTCTCCCCGGTCCATCGCCTGCTCCATCAGCCCGAACATCGCCTGGTCCATCTTCCGGTTTCCAAGAAAATAATAGTCCGAGAGATAAGCAAGGAAGGCTGCAATGACCTCCGGGCGGCCCTGCTTGCGGACATAATCCTCCACGATTTCCGCTTCATGGTCTGGAAACTGATGGGTATCGATCGACTGGAGCAGGATTTTCTCATCGAGATGCAGTGTTTCCATCTGAAAACCCTTCAGCTTCTTCCACAGAAGGCAGAGCCCGTGAACCGATCCCTGCCAGTGGTCCCGCAGATAACTGAGCATGACCTCGTCGTACTTGCCCTTTTCAAAAACATATTCCGTCAGTTGGAGAAGTCTCTCGCTGTCTCCCTCCTCTCCCAGAATCAGACGGCTGGAAAGCCGCAGCAGCAGCCCTGTCGGGACACCCTCGCACCCGAATTCAGAGATCACATGAAACGCCTCATGATACCTTCCGTCACGGATCAGGAGAATGGTTAAGCGCACCTTATCCGCTTCTGCATAGGCATTCAGTTCCGCCTCGCTCATATCCCGCGGAAGGATGCTTTCATCCGGATGGGCCATGTCATATTCCATAAGCTTCCGCCGAACCACCTTCCGGTATGTGTCCGTAAATGCGTCGTCCTGCGCGGCCAGCCGATAAGCATATACACTGCGACTGTTTACATCCATCTGGAAGGGCTTTTCCCTGCAGATGGACAGCTCCGCACCCGGATGGCTGATACCCTGGTCAAGAATTCCCCGTGCACTCTCCCGTTCATCCATCAGCTTCTCAACATGAAACGGTATCGTTGTCGCATAACGACGATGGTGGGCATCCTCCAGAAGAACAGCTGCATCGTCCGTATAAATTCTCGGATATGCAACGTTATCCCTGACGACAGCACTTTCCTCTTCCTTCAGCGCATAATGACTGACAACCACCCTGCGTATCATCGGGTCCCTGACCGTAACCTTATGTACAAACAGGACATCGCCAAGCAGCTGCGCTATTTCCGGTGTCTCAGGTTTCCGGAAAAACTCCTCATAGAGGATCGCATAATTTTCATCCATCCTCCCTTTGCGCAGTGCGTCCATAGCAAAGGTACGTATATATCTTCCATAATTCAGGAAGCTTGTATCATCCTCTTTTCTGTTCAGGACAATACTTGCATACAAAAGCGCCCTCTTCTTTTCTGCCAGGTCCGGATTTGTCGCAAAATACATCAGAATCTGCTGAGGCAGTTTCTCAGAGGCCGGCTTATGATAGGTTTCCATATAATATTCGTACAGCCGGGTAATGCGCAGATCTCGAAGCACTGCTTTCTCATACCAGGGAAAGCAGATCGGATCCACCGGATTTCCTTTGATCAGCAGCTTGCAGATTGCTTCAAGCACCGCGTCATTCGGGTACTTCTGATACCCAGCGGAAAGTATCCGGTAAAGCGGCCGGTTAAAGCTTTTCTCATTGTCGCTCAGAAACGCGGTCCGCTGCAGGATTCCCTCGGTAATAAAGCCATGCTTTAATCCAAAATGCAGTACCTGTATCATAAAAGCAGAAAGTCTGCGCAGAAGGGACTCCTCTCTGGACAGAAGATTCCATGCATCGAGATACAGAAACGGGCTCGTACAACCGGCATAAAAACAATTCTCAAGCTCCTGCATGCGGTCAGCGGAACTGATGAGACCGGTATTTTCTTCCTGATGCACCAGTTTCAGGAGCGGATAGCTTCCAGGATTTCGCCGGTAGTACTTTTGAAGTATCGGCAGAATATCCCTCTTCTCCTCCGGAAGCAGCCCTACATCCTTTGCCAGTGACAGATAGATTCCCTTTTCCTCATCATCTGCGGGCACAATCCGTCCGTCCTTGATCGGCCACAGGCACTCCATTGCTCTGGCATTGTCATCCCTGGAAAACTCCAGATAGGCGGCATATAGCGTTGCGGTGCAGTCTTCCGGGTTCTCTTCCAGCATTTCATGCACAGTCATAGATGAAGATTCAAGCCATGTTCTGTAATCCAGCGTGTGAAGCTGAAGGCTCAGAAAATCCCTCATCAGCCATGCAATTTTTCTGCTTCGCACTGCAGATGGAAGGATCTCTGATTCTTCCTTTCTGGACGCCTCGACGGTATATTCCAGGACCTGATGGACGCTGCGGATCCGGATTTTGCCGAAGGATTTCCCCTCACCCAGTCTCTCGCTGTGCACAATATATTCCAGGCCATATACTTTTCCGATAAAGTCCTCGGTGGTGATCACCTTCTTGGTCACCTCGAGAAAATCACCCTCAACCTCTACTTCAAGCCGGACATATCCCCAGACATTCCGATAGACATAGAGCGTATCCTTCTGGGAGACATCCAGATGATAGACGGCCTTCTGCTGCTTGTCCAGCGTAATCTCAATCGGCTCCTTCTTGCCAGTTGAAACCAGAAATTCCTCCAGATGCTGATATGTCACCGGATTGTGAGACATACCCCGGTACAGTCCCAGATACTGGCGGTTATTGCCATTCAGGATTCTTGAAAAATCCGGGCTCGTAAACAGCAGGAATCCCTCCCTGAGACTTTTCTGACAAAGTCTTGAAAAATCGTCCAGCGTATGAACTTCCGACTCCTCCCCGTTTTCCGGAAGATCAACGATATCCGCGTGCACTGCAAAGTTTTTCTCGGCAATATTGCTGCTGACCAGAATACTGCCTCTGATGCTCTGCCCTGGAAGCAGCCCCCTGGTAATCACCAGAAAGCTGATTTCACAATCCGCACCATAAAATTCCGTTGTCAGAAGATGAATCCGGTAGTTCTCAGAAAGTACTTTTCCCCTTATGGTACTTCCGTCTGACGCGCTGACATGGAAAGATCCCTTGCGCACCTCTCCACCTCCTGCCACGATACGGGTTTCCTCCTCCGAAAACACAAGTTTCGGAAGATCATACACGTATCCGGCTTCAATTACTCTATCCTTACTCTTCAATACTCCCACCCTGTCCTTATTCCGCTCTCCAGGCTACTTGACGAACGATCATGTTCGAATTAAACTGATTTGCGAATGAACCCGTCTTCCGGGTCTCACCCACACTGAAGTATACAACATCCCCCGGAAGTGCGCAATGTTCTGTATCTTTCGGTGTCTGTGAGCAGGCATCTGAACAGCGAGGTGATAACATGGCTCAATTTACCCTGAAACATAAGGATCATTTTCATGGAAGTGATCTGGAAAAGATCGAAGAAATCTATCATATTCCCAAGGAAAAAATAGCCAGTTTTTCCGCAAATATCAATCCGCTTGGCATCTCCCGCAATCTTCGGGAATCCATCAGCAGACACATCGATGTCATACAGACTTATCCGGACCGTGAATACAAGGACCTCCGTCAGGTCATAGCAGATTATGCCGGTACAACCAGTGAAAATGTCATTGTAGGGAACGGCTCAACAGAGCTGATCTCACTCATGATCCAGGCCGATGCACCCAAAAAGGCGATGATTCTGGGGCCCTCCTATTCCGAGTATGAAAGGGAGATCTCCCTTTGGGGCGGGCATACCATATACTTTCCCTTAAAGGAAGAGGATGACTTTGTGCTCAATACAGCCGACCTCTGCAGCCACCTGACAGACGATCTGGATCTCCTGATTCTCTGTAATCCGAACAATCCTACCTCAACGGCCATCTCCAATGACCAGATGCGTATGATACTGGATGCGTGCATGCAGCATGGTATCTTCGTTATGGTGGATGAGACCTATGTTGAATTTACCCATCCGGATGAACGGATTTCCTCCGTTCCTCTGACCGATTCCTACACAAATATTGTCGTACTGCGGGGAACCTCCAAGTTCTTTGCCGCACCCGGTCTTCGCCTGGGCTATGCGATTACCGGCAATCCCGACCTTGTCCGCAAGGTCATTGCCCTGCAGAACCCCTGGTCAATCAGCTCCATTGCTGAAGCTGCCGGCAAGCTGATGTTCAAGGACACGGAATATATACAGCAGACCCGGGACCTGATCGACTCGGAACGCACAAGAATCTATAAGGAGCTTCAGACCTGGAATTCCGTCAAGGTTTATCAGCCAAAGGCGAATTTCATTCTGGTCCGTATCCTGAAGGATGGCCAGAATGCGGATATCCTGTTCGATCACTGTATCCGCAAGGGGTTGATGATTCGCAACTGCTCTACATTTCCTTTCCTGTCTAATAAATACTTCCGCTTCTGCTTCATGAAGCCGGAAGATAATGACCGGCTTCTGGAGCAGTTGAAAAAGGACCTCGCCTGAATCCCTGTGATTCAGGACTGAGGTCCTTTTCCTATGCACGTTTTACATCTTACACGATTTCATTGATCAGACCGCTCCGGTATGCTGCAAGGAGTTTCTTCAGTTCGTTGATTCTTTCCTCCAGTCTTCTTCCGATATCGGTATCGCTGACGTGCAGCCTGTGCGGCGCATTCATAACCATGATCTTCTCTCCGTGTATGTCTGTTTCATTTCTTACAGCATCCTCGGTCGAAGTAAAGGGCCGGAGCGCCACAAGCTGCATGCCATAAGAATTGTAAATCAGTGTGTAGCCGGCAATTCCGGTTTTCCCCTGGTAGGCCTTGGAAAATCCACCGTCAATGATCAGCACCTTGCCATTGCACTTTACCGGGCTTTCACCTGAGCTCTGGAGAACCGGAACATGGCCATTCACGATATGGGCATGCTCAGACAGGCCGAATTCTCTCAGCACCCGGTTCATAACCTCTTCATTGTCCAGAAGCCGGTAATAAGGGTTTTTCCTCTCCACATGGGTTTCCTTCTCCCTGATAAAATAGCGCTCAAATGTCGCCATCTTGTCTTTTCCGAACAGAGGTGACTTCGGACTGCACCAGATCCAGTAGATGATATCCCGTCCACGTTTCCTCTCATCCTCATTCACCGCAAAAAAGGCCTTGCGGACATACTTCTCCAGCTCGTCATAGAGGGCTTTTCCATAAAACTTCTTTCCAAAGATATCAACATCCATGAAGCTGCCATCCTCGGTCAGCGGAATGCAGCCATGATAGAGAAGATTATTGTTGTAGATGCAATAGATTCTTCCTTTATTCAGCAGCAGATTCATATGCTGGTAGAGCTTTTCACACTGCGTAAAGGCCCGCTGCATCCGTTCCATGACCTCCGCTTCTTCATCGGTCAGCCTGTAAGGGTCAGCCGGGTCGATGGTCGGAAAATTCCTGTCGAGCAGTTCGTATTCTTTTCCATCAAGCAGGATCGTTCCCTTCTCGTAATCGATTTTATCCAGGAGCATCCGGTCCTGCATCTGAAATTCCGGACGTTCCCGGAACAGCTGTCCCTCAAGCTTGAACTGAATAATGGAAATCGCCTTGTGCATCCGCATGTTCAGCTCATTCTCGTTGGGCAGGCGTGTACAGTTGTCCCCCTTCAGTTTGAAAAGAGTGCACGGATCATCAGCATAAACCTGGGTAGCAAAGGTTGCCAGCGGGATCATATTGATACCATATCCATCCTCCAGAATATCCAGGTTTCCATATCTGGCGCATATCCGGAGCACCGTGGCAATACAGGGAAGCGAGCCAGCAGCTGCCCCCATCCAGACAATGTCGTGATTTCCCCAGCAGATATCCAGAGAATGATACCGCATCAGCCGGTCCATAATCCGCTCAGGACCGGGGCCCCGGTCATAGATGTCTCCAAGGATGTGCAGATGGTCCACGACAAGCTGCTGGATCAGATGGCAGAGTGCAACAATGAAATCCCCGGCCCTCTGGATATCAATGATCGTATCAACAATCGAATTATAATATGCTTCCTTATCCAGGATGTCCGGTTTCTCGGTGATCAGCTCCTCGATGACATAGGCATAATCCTTCGGAAGCTCTTTTCGCACCTTGGACCTGGTGTACTTTGAAGAAGCCTTCTTGCAGATCTCAATCAGGCGGTACAGTGTAATCTTGTACCAGTCATTCATGTTCTTCTCGTTCTGCCGGATGAGCGCCATTTTCTCATTCGGATAGTAAATCAGCGTGGCAAGCGCGCTCTTGTCGGACTCGGTAAGAGTTCTGCCAAAGACCTCATCTATTTTTTTCTTGACAGATCCGGACCCGTTTTTCAGCACATGGGTAAAGGCCTCATACTCCCCGTGAATATCAGTTATAAAATGCTCTGTCCCCTTCGGCAGATTCCGGATCGCCTCCAGATTGATAATTTCCGTTGAAGCCGCGGCAATCGTCGGATAAAGCTCCGCCAGCCGCTGCAGATACTTCAGCTCCAGGTCATTCATAAAAATCCTCCCAATTGCAAAAACATATCGTTGTCAATTCCCGTCCATCTGAAAATCAAACAGGGAAATCTGGTTTGTCTCAGGCAGATCGGAGATAATTCCCAGCCGGTCCAGCGTATCTGTAATACTCTTCCCGACCTTTCCACGCTGCCGCAGGTCATCCTTGGACAGGAATTTACCATCCCTTGCCGCAAGCACAATACTGTCTGCAGCAACAGATCCCAGTCCGTCTATGGCATCCAGAGAAGGCATCAGTCTGCCATCAATGATCTGGAAACGGTGCGGCTGCACCCTGTAGATATCAATAGGCATAAATGAAAAACCTCTGGCATACATTTCCTCCACAAGACACATGTCACTGTACTGGTCCTGCTCCATCTTGGACAGCGAATCCTTCCGCGCATTGAAATCATCCATGATCTCCTCGAGATGGCGTTGTCCCTGACACATCTTTTCATAGGAAAACGCCTTGGCACGGATCGAAAAATAGGACGCATAGTAGGCGAGGGGCTGATACACCTTGAACCAGCCCACCCGGTAGGCCATCATAACATAGGCCACAGCATGCCCCTTGGGGAACATATATTTGATCTTCTCACAGGACCAGATATACCAGTCCGGCACCCCGTGCGCCTTCATGTCCTTCGTCCACTCCGGCCAGTTCTTGCACTGTTTTTTTGCCACCTTTCCCTTCCGGACCATCTCCATAATAGAAAAGCTTTCCTCAGAATCCAGGCCCTTGTTGATCAGATATACCATAATATCATCACGGCAGCAGATTGCAGTACCCAGTGTACAAGTGCCCTCCTTGATCAGTGTCTCCGCATTGCCCAGATACACATCTGTACCATGGGACAGTCCGGAAATACGGCACAGGTCCGTAAAGTTCTGCGGCTTTGTATCCGAGAGCATCTGCATGGCAAAACTCGTACCGAACTCCGGAATACCCAGTGTGCCCAGACGGATGCCGTGAATCTGCTCCGGCTGCAGTCCCAGCGCGCTGAGATTCTGGAAAAGACTCATCACCTTTGGCTCATCCAGCGGGATCTTCGTCGCATCCTCTCCCGTGAGGTCCTCCAGCATACGGATCATCGTTGGATCATCGTGCCCGAGAATATCCAGCTTCAGCAGGTTTGAATCGATCGAATGATAATCAAAGTGTGTACTGACAATATCAGAGTCCGGATCGTCCGCAGGATGCTGTACCGGCGTAAATGTATTGATGTCCCAGCCCTGCGGAAGTACGACAATCCCACCTGGATGCTGTCCGGTCGTACGCCGGATGCCAACACAGCCCTGAACAATCCGGTCGATCTCACAGCTCCGCTTGTGAATACCCTTCTCCTCATAGTAATTCTTCACAAACCCATAGGCTGTCTTGTCCGCAAGCGTACCGATGGTCCCGGCCTTGAAGGTCTGTCCCGCCCCGAAGATGACGGCAGTATAGGCATGGGCTTTCGTCTGGTACTCACCGGAAAAATTCAGGTCGATATCCGGCTCCTTGTTCCCCTTGAAACCAAGAAAGGTCTCAAACGGAATATTGAATCCCAGCTTGTCCATCACCCTGCCGCATACCGGACACTTCTTGTCCGGCATATCACATCCGGAATATCCCATTTTCCGGTATTTCACCACGTCCGGGGTGTCAAATTCCACATGATAATCATGGTGGCAGAGGTAATGCGGCGGCAGCGGATTGACCTCTGTAATCCCCGACATCGTGGCGACAAAGGAGGAGCCGACTGATCCACGGGAACCCACCAGGTAACCATCCTCGTTGCACTTCCACACCAGCTTCTGCGCAATGATATACATGACAGCATAGCCGTTGGAAATGATTGAGGTCAGCTCCCTCTCAAGCCGTGCCTGTACAATCTCAGGCAGATCAGGTCCGTAGATCTCATGAGCCCTCCGATAGCAGATGGTCCGAAGCATTTCATCGGAATGAGGAATAACGGGAGGGCATTTTTTCGGATAGATCGGGCTCATCCGGTCAATCATGGAGCAGATCAGGTTTGTGTTATCAATGACTACCTCCCTGGCCTTCTCCTCCCCAAGGTAGGAAAATTCCTCCAGCATCTCTTCTGTGGTTCTCAGAAACAGGGGTGCCTGGTTGTCCGCATCCGCAAACTTCTTGCCCGCCATAATGATCCGTCTGTAAATTTCATCCTGCGGGTCCATAAAGTGTACGTCGCAGGTAGCGACAACAGGCTTGTGAAACTGCTCTCCAAGCCTGATGATCTTGCGGTTCATCTCCTGGAGATCTTTCTCGCTGCTGATGGCAGGATTTTTTTCGTCATCGATCAGAAACCTGTTATTGCCGAGCGGCTGGATTTCAAGATAATCATAAAAGCTGACTATCTTTGCGATTTCAGCATCCGGTGCGCCGCGCAGGAGTGCCTGATAAAGCTCGCCCGCCACGCAGGCAGATCCAAGGATCAGCCCCTCTCTGTGTGCTTCCACGAAGCTCTTCGGAAGCTTGGCCTGGCGGTTAAAATATTTCAGATGTGATTCTGAAACACAACGGTACAGGTTTACCCTGCCCGCCTCGTTTTTTGCCAGAATAATGGCATGGCTTGCGCGCATTTTCCGGATTGCGTTCTGGTTTACGCTTCCCTCACGGTTCAGAGCATCCAGATCTGTAATGCCCTGCTCTTTCAGCATGGTGACAAATTTCAGGAAGACCCACGCCGTGCACTCTGCATCATCCACTGCACGGTGATGGTGTTCCAGCGGAACGCCTACTGCCTTCGCTACGGTGTCAAGCTTGAATCTGGACAGATTCGGAAGCAGCAGCTGTGCCATAGCCACAGTATCCACATAGGTGAAATCCCAGCTGATATTCTGACGGCGGCATTCCATTTTGATAAAGCCGGTATCAAAATCCGCATTGTGCGCTACAAGGATGGCCCCATGACAGAAATCCCTGAATCTGGGGAGGATGACCTCGATGGGCGGTGCATCCTGCACCATCTCATCCGTGATACTGGTCAGCTCTGTGATGCGGAACGGGATCGGGACCTCCGGATTGACAAATTCAGAGAACCTGGCTACAACCTCTCCCTTTTCCACGCGGACCGCACCGATCTCGATGATCTTGCAGGTCAGATTGGAAAGACCGGTTGTCTCGATATCAAAGACAACATAATTGTCGTCAAGACTCTGACCCCGGCTGTCTGTCGCTATACCCTTGAGATCATCCACCAGATAGGCTTCCATCCCATAAATGACCTTAAATGGGGCCTGCACCTTTCGCAGCGCTGCCTTGTCGGCATCCGGATGGGCCTGGGCATATTTTTTCTGATATGCCTCATCAATGGCCTCCAGGGCATGATTTGCCTCCGGAAACGCCTGCACAACGCCATGATCTGTAATGGCGATCGCCGGCATCCCCCAGTCATAGGCTCTCTGTACCAGCTTTGCCGCATCTGTGATACCATCCATATCACTCATCTTCGTATGGCAATGCAGCTCTACCCGCTTTACCACACTGTTATCATAGCGTTTCTGCCGGAAATCAGCAGATTTCCGGATACCAATAACTGTAGAAACCGTGAGCTCATGCTCATAATTATCCAGCATCACTCTGCCCTTGAGCTTGATGAAACTTCCAGGCTTCAGACTGCCGGCCAGTTCCTCCTTCTGCGACTGCAGAATGAAAATCTTTGCCTGTATGGTATCGGTATCATCGGTGACCGCAAAAATAACCAGGGCCTTCTCGTTTCTGAGGTCCCGGATGTCCACGGTCAGAATCTGTCCCCGGATGACCGCTTCTGAGGTCGTCTCATCAATCGAATCTATTGCAATGCTGTCTTCCTGAAAATTTCTGCCATAAATCAGGTCCGGATCATCCTCAAACTTCAGCCGGTCTCCGAATCCGCCGCCTCCCTTTGCGTATTTTCTCCTTGAACGTCCCTTCATCCCGGCAGAGAAACCAAATGCTGCACTGTCCCTTCTGGAAGACGATGCAGCATTTTTCCCTCGATCCGGTCCGGACCCCTGTGCAGAACGCAGCTGCATATCGTTCTCCTGCACTTCTGTATTACCGGACAGCTGCTCCGGTGCGCCAAATCTCTCCCGGCCCGCCTTTGAATTTTCAAAGATGTGCTTTGCCTGTATCTGCATCTGGAGTGCACTCTGGCGAAGGTCCTCCGATTCCTGAACCGGATAGAATTCATTTCTGATCTCCACCGGCAGGCCGCAGCGGCAGGTAAAAATCCGGTCCAGAATATGTGTAAGTTCCCGGCACCTCTCATGTCCGATGACGGAATCCTCCACCGCAATCACCATCTGGTCCTTTTCCGGAAAACTGATCCTCGCCGTACGGAAAAGATACGCCAGAAAAACATCCCGCTTCTTCAATTCGTACAGGATACTGGATTTGTACACCTGATACATGCGCTCCGGGGTATACTGCCTCGAAAGGCAGAATTTTTCCATTACCTTAACCTGAAAATCTGCATCAGGAAAAAGCTGGCGGTGAATTTCCTCCTCCAGCCTGTCAATATATTTTTTCTGTATCCACTGTGTGCTTTCCAGATATATACGCAGAATGTGCTGTTTCCGGTTATAGGACGCCTTTCTCACGCTGGCAAACTGCAGATATTCCTCCAGGTCCCCCTCCAGCTCCAGATTCGGAAAGGCGTCCGTCAGCCTGCGGCACTCCGGTTCTGCATCTCTTCCTGCATCTTTCTCCACACACACAGCCTGACTGTCCTGATTTTCCGTTACACGCATGAAAACTCCATCTTTCCGTAAAAAAACATCTTTAGTACCTGTTTCACCCTGGCATCGTTCCTTCACCGACGAACCTGCTATTCCTCCCAGTGGTCCAGCTCGTTCCGGAGAGCATCCAGAAGCTGATTTTCCGGGACCTTACGGACAATCTCCCCGCGGCGGATCAGAAGGCCCTCTCCTTTCCCGCCAGCTATGCCAAGATCCGCTTCTCTTGCTTCTCCCGGCCCGTTTACCACACAGCCCATGACTGCCACCTTCAGATTCAAAGGATAGTCCTCAGCCATTTTTTCAACTTCATTTGCCAGATGGATCAGATCAATCTGCGTACGTCCGCAGGTCGGGCAGGATACCACCTCAATACCGCCCTTTCGCAGGCCAAGCGTGCGCAGAATAAACTTTGCCGTGCGGATTTCCTCCAGCGGATCCCCTGTCAGTGACACACGAATTGTGTCGCCAATCCCCTGATACAAAATGATTCCAAGTCCGATTGCAGATTTCAGATTCCCGGAATAAAGGGTGCCAGCCTCTGTAATACCCACATGAAGCGGATGATCTGTTCTGGTCGAGAGCAGCTCATGTGCCTTGACACACATCATGACATTCGATGATTTGATACTGATCACCAGATTGTCATATCCCATATCCTCAATAATGGCCGTCTGCTTCAAAGCACTTTCTACAAGTGCTTCTGCCGTAACACCCCCATACTTCTCAAGCAGATCTTTCTCAAGGGAACCACTGTTTACACCAACGCGGATCGGAATTCTTCTTTCCTTTGCACAGTCAACTACTGCACGCACCCTGTCCGTACTGCCGATATTGCCGGGATTGATACGCACCTTATCCGCCCCATTTTCCATTGCCGCAATTGCCAGCTTGTAATCGAAATGAATATCTGCAACCAGCGGTATTGCAATCTGCTTTTTGATCTCTGCAACCGCTCTTGCCGCCTCCATGGTCGGAACCGTACACCGTATGATGTCACATCCAGTCTTCGTAAGTGCCTGAATCTGGGCAACCGTCGCTTTTACGTCTTCTGTTCTGGTATTTGTCATGGATTGAATCAGGATCGGGTTTCCCCCTCCGATCACTCTGTTTCCGATACGCACAGTTTTTGTCTTCATATATTTCTGACCCAGTATCCTTTCTTCACACTCTGATCTTCACTCAGGAAAAGCGGTATGGTATTTTCTGCGATAAGTGCGAAATACAAACTCGATGTCAAAGCAGGTCTGCTCCTCACTTTCCTCTGACACCTCCCATTCGGGCATATAGTCCAGATTCGGGAAGTAGCAGTCTGCCTGGTAGGCAAAATCAATTCTGGTCACAAGAACCTTACTGCAATATGGAAGCATCAATTCATAAACAGATGTCCCGCCAATGATAAAAATATCATCTGTATGATAGGGCCGGAGCTTTTCCAGAAGTTCATTCTTGCTTCTGACAACAGTTACTCCCTCCGGATGAAAGTTCGAATCACCGGACAGGACAATGTTCACTCTGTCCGACAGCGGTCTCCTTCCCGGCAAAGCATCAAAGGTTCTTCTGCCCATTACCACCACATGACCAATTGTTGTGTCGCGAAAATGCTTCATATCTGAGGGAATACTCACCAGAAGCTTTCCGTCATTGCCGATCCCCCAGTTTCTGTCTGCACACACAATTGCCTTCAAAATTCAACATCTCCTTTATACACTGCACAAAAAGCCTTACAATATAAGAATATCAGATGCGTGCTGCTCTGTCACGACCAGCTTGCTGCTCCTGTATCAGAACAGATCTCAAACATCGTCTTGCCCGGATTCATCTGCAGCTTATTGCCATTGCTGTCATAATACTCCGTATTGTCATTCTGGTCCGATTTTTCCCAGGTAATCGGGACTGCCTTTCCATCCGTGAAATAAACACCTGTTCCGGATGTGAACAGATTCATGTCCAGATGAACATTATCATCCAGATACCACTGACTGACATACTGCACAATAATATTCTTGAATTTCAGCTGCTCTCCGGTCTCCTGATCAATATGCTCAGATCCGTATTCGAATCTGTAATATTGTCTGTCTTCAGTATTGAAGACAAAATAGGGATCATCGTATTTGAACGGAATGTGAACGGTATTTGCTACCTCGCCCTCAACCCCTGTATCCTCCTTATTGAAAGAAAGATTCGGAGTGTAGCCATCCGGATAACTCCGGTTATATCCCAGGCTGTCCGCGTCAGCTGCAAGAGAAGAGCCTGCGACATACACATTGTGCGGTGCCTTACGGTCTTCAGAGCGATAAAAGCCACCTGCTGTCATCCCGTTGATGTCCTCCATATTTTGGGAAGTGATCAGGTCCTGTGCCTGCTGACTCCATCCATAATGAGAATAGACAGCCTCGTTGTCCATCGCAAAATATACAAAATAAGGCCTTGCACTTCGTACCGGACCGATCTTGCCAATGTTGTCCGGATTCTGGAATACGGCCATCAGCCTGGTAATACTCCCTTCGACCTGAATCTCATACAGCAGATCGGCCTGATTAATACCCGACTGAGGAACCGCTGGCTGCAGATTATTGATCATAATGGCGATCGGCCTGCGTGATCCGGCAGTAATATCGACAGGTTCTCCAGTCAGATAACTGTACATCTGACCATCAGGAAGCGCATCTGATGTCACAGCAGGTGTTGCTTCCGGTGTAGCGGTTGGAGTGACAGTTGGGGTCTCTGTCGGTGTACTCTCCGGTGCGGGTGTTGTCGTCACCAGCGCCACAGAGGAATCTTCTGCCTTTTTCACCCCACATCCTGCCATCTGACATGCCCCAATTGCCGCACATAGCACAAGTATTACATAGTTCTTTTTCACGCTGTACCTCCCCCAATCCCTGCAGCAATGCAGTTGTTATAATAATATTATCAGTCCACTCTCATAAACGTTCCTGTGTCCGCATGCAGGCACCTTTCGACAGTTATATATGTCTGCATTTCAAAGGACCTGCATAGTAATGTATTATAATCCATCCGCACACATCTGGCAAGTTGTTCAAATTTCGACCGATATGCAGGCATTTTATTATCTATTTTGACCACCCATTACTGCCTTACTGTGGAACTGTCTGCTGACCATCCCTTACTGTAGCCCCGCCCGCAACAGAAACAGCTTCCAGCAGTATAGCATGAAAAAAGCACAGAACGCTGCTTTGCTTTCTGTGCTATACCAGATAATTCTTGTGCCATACCGGATTTTTCTTTCAGGCCTCTTTCTTTTCATTTTCCAGGATTGATGTGCAATGTGGACACCGCGTTGCTCCAATGGGAATTTCCGACTTGCAGTAAGGACAGATTTTTGTTGTGGGTTCTTCCTCTTCTTTTGTTTTCCCTGTCAGCCTGTCAGCGCCTTCATGCATCTTATTCATCGCCTTGATGACACAGAACAGCACAAGTGCGATCAGAAGAAAGTTGATCACGGCAGCAATAAAGGTACCAAGCCCAAGCACCGGTGCGTTTTTCCCGCTTCCCAGTGTTATATTCCACTGATCAAAGCTGATGCCTCCGGTAATCACAGAGATCAGCGGCATGATAACATTGTCCACCAGCGCAGTGACAATCGCTGTGAAGGCACTGCCGATGATAATACCTACAGCCATATCCATGACATTGCCGCGGGAAATAAATTCCTTGAATTCCTTAATAAACCCTTTCATCTATATGTCCTCCTGCCCTCCATTTTATTAAGCTCTGATGCAGTCTGATTCCGGTCTGTCTGGCTTAACTGTTATTATAAGCAATTCATGATCAGGAAACAACGTAAATACAAAAATTCTTTGAAAGAGAAAAACACTCCAATTCTTTGAAAGAGAAAAACACTCCCGGCAGAAAAAGTTTTCCTGCCAGGAGTGTCAATTAAATTAATTACCGTATAGCAGCGCCTGCACTTTTCAGTGCCGGAACTGAACGCATTAAAGCTGCGGGCCGGCAGATACAAGCGCTTTGCCTGCTGCATTTCCCTCATACTTTGCAAAATTCTTGATAAATCTTGCTGCGAGGTCCTTTGCCTTCTCATCCCATTCAGAAGCAGAAGCATAGGTATCGCGCGGATCAAGAATTGCAGGATCAACACCCGGAAGTTCTGTCGGAACCTCGAAATCAAAGTACGGGATCTTCTTTGTCGGTGCCTTCAGAACATCACCATTCAGAATAGCATCAATGATTCCACGGGTATCCTTGATGGAGATACGCTTGCCGGTTCCGTTCCATCCGGTATTGACAAGATATGCCTTTGCTCCACTCTGCTCCATTCTCTTTACCAGCTCTTCCGCATACTTTGTCGGATGCAGCTCAAGGAATGCCTGTCCGAAGCATGCAGAGAAGGTCGGTGTCGGCTCAGTAATACCGCGCTCGGTTCCTGCAAGCTTTGCTGTAAATCCGGAAAGGAAGTAGTACTTTGTCTGTTCCGGTGTCAGAATGGATACTGGAGGAAGAACACCAAAGGCATCAGCGGAAAGGAAGATGACATTCTTCGCAGCCGGGCCATGAGAAATCGGCTTTACAATCTTCTCAATGTGGTCAATCGGATAGGATACACGGGTATTCTCTGTAACGCTCTTATCTGTGAAATCAATCTTGCCGTTCTTGTCAACAGTTACATTCTCAAGAAGAGCATCTCTGCGGATTGCATTGTAGATATCCGGCTCAGAATCCTTGTCCAGATTGATAACCTTTGCGTAGCATCCACCCTCGTAGTTGAATACGCCGTTATCGTCCCAGCCGTGCTCGTCATCACCGATCAGAAGACGCTTCGGATCTGTGGAAAGTGTGGTCTTTCCTGTTCCTGAAAGTCCGAAGAATACAGCAGTGTTTTTGCCCTCAAGATCGGTATTTGCAGAGCAGTGCATGGAAGCAATACCCTTCAGCGGCATGAAGTAGTTCATCATGGAGAACATACCCTTCTTCATCTCACCGCCATACCAGGTGTTCACGATAACCTGCTCCTTGGATGTTACGTTGAACATAACAGCGGTCTCGGAATTGAGACCAAGCTCTTTATAGTTCTCTACCTTTGCCTTGGAAGCATTGTAAACTACAAAATCAGGCTCGAAGGAAGCCTCTTCCTCAGCGGTTGGCTTGATAAACATATTTCTTACGAAATGTGCCTGCCACGCAACCTCCATGATGAAGCGGACTGCCATTCTGGTATCCTTGTTCGCACCACAGAAGCCATCTACTACATACAGCTTCTTGTTGGAAAGCTCCTTCTTTGCGATCTCCTTTACAGCCTTCCAGGCCTCCTGGGTAGCCGGATGGTTATCATTCTTGTACCCATCCGTTGTCCACCATACAGTGTCCTTGGAATTCTCATCCATAACGATGAATTTATCCTTGGGAGAACGTCCGGTATAAATACCTGTCATAACGTTAACTGCGCCAAGCTCAGTAACCTGGCCTTTATCATATCCTGTAAGCTCAGGTTTTGTCTCCTCTTCAAACAGTTTCTCATAAGAAGGGTTGTATACGATTTCTGTGGTTCCTGTAATGCCGTACTTTGTTAAGTCTACGTTTGCCATTAAATTACTTCCTCCTTTTGCAGAAATACATATGGGATATCTGTGATCAGTATGTGTCGCTCTCTGCCGCTATGGCAAAGGGCTTTATCCCTGCACTTTTACCGGATATATTTTACATGATTCACGAGATAATGTCACCAGAATTCAGCAAAACTGTGGATTTCGACAATTTTTTATCAAATGAACCCGAAAAAATACAATAATTGACAACAAAACCCTGTCATGACTGGATTTCCGTTCCGGGTACCTCCTGCCCACGCAGAATAATCTTAGGACCGCCAGTGTGTTCCACATACTCCTTTGTCACGATTACCTCACCGATATTGTCATCCCGGGGAATTTCATACATGATATCCAGCATAAAGTCTTCAATGATTGCACGCAATGCCCTAGCCCCAGTGTCCTTTTCCAGTGCTTTTTTCGCAATGGCGTGAAGCGCGCCGTCATCAAACACCAGCTTCACCTCATCCAGTGCAAGCAGCTTCTGATACTGCTTCAGAATCGCATTCCTGGGCTCCTTGAGAATTTTGACCAGCATATCCTCCGTAAGGCTTTCCAGAGAAAATACAATCGGAAGTCTGCCGATAAACTCAGGTATCATTCCAAAAGCGCGAAGATCTTCATTTGTTACCTTCTGCAGAATATCAGGGTCCTCATCATACCTGTCCTTTAATTCTGCCTGAAAGCCCATCGAAGAGGTTCTGTTGAGACGCTCACGGATTACGTTCTCAAGGTCCGGGAATGCCCCTCCGCAGATAAAGAGAATATTTCTTGTGTCTACCGTTTCCAGCGGGGCCATTGCATTCTTGCTGGTTGCGCCCACCGGCACCTCTACCTCGCTCCCCTCCAGGAGCTTCAAAAGCCCCTGCTGGACTGCCTCACCGCTGACATCTCTCTGACTTGTATTTTTCTTCTTGGCAATCTTGTCAATCTCGTCGATGAAAATAATACCATGCTGTGCACGCTCTACATCATTGTCGGCAGCAGCAAGAAGCTTGGAAACCACGCTTTCGATATCGTCGCCGATATAACCCGCCTCTGTAAGGCTTGTTGCATCTGTGATCGCCAGCGGAACATCCAGCAGCTTCGCGAGCGTCTGGACCAGGTAAGTTTTTCCGGATCCGGTCGGACCGATCATCAGCATATTGGATTTTTCAATTTCCGTGCCATCCTGCATCTGTTCCGGTGTCTGAAGGATTCTCTTGTAATGATTGTAAACAGCCACGGACATCACCTTCTTGGCATGCTCCTGACCAATGACATACTCATCCAGCTTCTCCTTTATGACATGGGGTTTTGGTACATCCTTAAGCGTCAGCTTCTTTGCCTGCTTTTCATGCTTTTCCTTTTTCTTATGGTCCTGTGCAGGCATTCCAAATCCCAGACCCGACAGGTCGATCATCCCGATGTTGGGCGGAAGCCTGCTGATCATCTCGTTCATATTGGTATTCTGCATGGCTTCAAAGCCCTTTTGCATACAGTCTGTACAGATATACATTCCACCGGGAATCTCAATCTGCTTTCCCGTCTTGCTCTCAGGCCGGTGGCACATCATGCAGTAATGCTCATGGTCCGGATGGTCCGCGTCCCCCGGATTCTGATTCACGTTTTCTGACCCGGATTCCTCCTGATTCTGTTCTGCAGAATCTTCTACCTCACGGAAGTCTCCATCAATAATATCCTTGTCTTTATCTGCTGCCATTCCTATTCTCCCTGTTCTCCCCTGGTCTTTTTCAGTTTCCGAAAATCTGTCCGAATATATCCTGACTGTCATTGCCATTCTGAAAATTCTGACCTGAATTCCCGGACTGTCCATTACTTCCGTCCTGTTCCGTATTCCCTTCACTGGAATTGCTGATGCTGCTGATCGCATCGCTGGTTCCCAGCGTGACCTGCAGCGTATGCTCCTTATAGCTCTTTCCACTCAGCCGCTGAATCACGATCGGAACCTTCTCACCGGAAGCGTAATACTGCAGACGGTTTTCGAGCCTGGCATAACTTGTTACTGCCTTCCCGTCAAATTTCGTGATGACATCACCCTTCTGCATGCCCGCCTGATCCGCTGGCCCTCCGGAAACAACAGATTTGACACAGATCCCCTCTGGCATATGATAAATCTGCGAATATTCACTGGTCACATCCGCACAGGTGATGCCAAGGTAACCTCTCTGATCATCACTGAGCGCTTTTCTGGTCGTCTCGTTCATCAGATTCTCAAGAATCGGTTCAGCCTTAGCCATTGGAATTGCAAAGCCTACATTATCAACTGAAGCTCCGGATCCTGACCCGCTTCTCTTTGCTTCATTGATCCCCACCAGTTCACCCTTCATATTCAGCAATGCGCCGCCTGAATTTCCGGAATTGATTGCCGCATCCGTCTGGATCAGCCCGTCTGATGTAAAGCTGTTTGTCCCGTCAGAAAGCTCCAGCGTCCGGTTTAAGGCACTGATATATCCGCTTGTGACAGACTGTCCATAACCAAGGGCATTGCCGATTGCAACAACCTGCTGTCCAAGCACCAGATTGTCTGAGTTTCCTACAGTTGCTACCTTAATCTGACCAAGCGTATCCGAAGAAATATCCGAGAGCCTGACAGCAACAACAGCAAGGTCATGCTCCTCGTCGGTTCCCTTGATCTGTGCTGAAATGACAGATTCATCTGCAAATCCGACTGAAACCTGCGTCGCACCCTCCACGACGTGATTATTAGTCGCGATCATCAGCTCTGTATCGTTTTCACCGATGATCACACCTGTGCCTGCCCCCTGTACCTGATATTTCTGAGTGCCGCCGAAAAAGCTCTGCATTTCCTCTACAGACATCGTTGAAATCGTGACAAGAGACGGCATCGCCGCTGCCGCGACACCCGCTACAGACATTTCCTGATTCTGCCCCGTCGTATCAATCTTTGATGTCTTGTTCCCGTCACCGGAGGAAGAAAATACACTGTCTGTTCCTTCTGCCTCAGAGGAACTGCCCTCTGCACCGGATGCGTCCTCAGAATTACTTCCGGTTACAGGATGCAGTCTGTTTGCCACGAAATTCACCCCGTATGTTGTCAGACCGGCAATAAGTCCGAACACAACGGCCATCGCAACAATGCCCGCCCAGCGCTTTCCGCTCTGGTGCTGATTTCTGACATGATGGTCCTGCTCCATGTTCTTTCTTCCCTTGCGGTTCCGACCACTCCCGTCATACCGGTATTGTCCATGACCACCCCAGGGATCTTGCGTGTTCTCCCGGGAAGCATGGGCATCCGTACCTGTGCCGGTATATCCGCGGCTCCCGCTGCCGGATGCAGAAGGATCCCCCTGTGCGTCAGTCTGTCTCCCGGCATCGCCGGTATCTGTCTGACCCTCATCATCACTATATCTCCAGTAATTGCCGTCACTTCCCCCGGACCATGGATTATTCTCCGGATTTCCATTTTGCCGGTCCGTCCCACCCTTTTGCAGTTTAGGATTCACCCAGCTATAGGTTGTATTCTCCTGCTTCTCATTCTGAGGATCACGCTCCTCAGCCGGAGATGGACCAGAACTCTTCTGCTCCTCTTCCGACGCAGGATCAGAATTTCTGTTTTCTATTGAATCGCTCATCTCTGACTCCTCTAATCTGATGTCTGACGCATAAAACAATATTAAGGTAAAAAGGTAAGTGTGACAATTTTATTATCTGCAATCTTTTGCCCCCAATATCATCAAAAGCGCACTCTACAGTATCCAGTTATCCGACACAGCACCCAGACCGGCTTTCATGTTCCGGATACTAAAAATACGGTGGTAAAACCCTTTCCCGGGCTGCTCTGGCCGGATAGGAAGCATATGGCGCTGATACAGCCACTTTCCCTTATAAGCGTATCTTACATGCTGTTTGTGTTAAAAATGTGAAAAAAGCTGCATGATGATCTCATGCCCTGTTTTTGCACAGGATCATCATGCAGCCAGAAATATAATGGTCTGTCATTGGAATAAAAGCTGCTGCTATCAGTCAGATGTATCACTCACAGATGAACTGGACGCGGCCGTAGCCTTTTCCTTGAGATGTACCGGAATCTGCACTGCGTCATCAAGTGTTACCCCTGTCGGAAGACTGAAGGAAACATCCACGGTATAATCACCTGTTCCCTTGCCCTTCAGATCGATGTATGCCTTGATGTCAGAAGTCTTCAGATTGTCGATAACAGAACCGGCGCCATTGAGTCTCACTGAAATGTTTGTCTGATCATAGGAAATCGTCAGATTGGACGCGAGATTATTTGTGGCAATGTTATCCACATCAATCTTGAATTCCTTGGTCTCGTCGGAAAGAATCGTGATGGTTACCGTCACGGTGCCTGCTGTACTGGATGACAGCCGCAGTCCATCCGGCAGAACATCACCAAGTTCCACCTCTGCAGTAACGTCCGAGGAGGCGTCAGATACAGAGACATATCCCTCCGGTATGGTTATGACATTTCCATTGTCCGCCAGATTCTGCAGTGCCTCATCGGTTCCCACAACTGTAATGGTTTCCGGTGTAGTGCTGACTCCTGAAACATTATATCCTTCTGCAGGCTCACCCGAATATTCCACCTTCAGGCCAACGCCGGACTGCTTCTTCCACAGGTCCACATAGACCGACACATCCGGTACACCTCCGTCAAATACCAGGTCATCCTGAATGGTTTCCTGCGACAATGCCGTTCCGGTCTTGTCCATGATCTCCAGCTCTGCCTTCCGGTTGCCATCCTGTGTCATACCGGTGACATCGATCTTTGCCACAACGGTATCAATCTCATTGATGATCGACTCAGGCCCGTTAATGACAATCTTCTCCGGATTCGGTGTCGTTGTGCCAACCTCATAGCTTGATCCGGGAACAGAGCTCCCGACATCTACACTTACCGCGAACTCCTTGCTTGCCACATCTTCAATGGTAATCGGGATCGTTGTCCTGGACAGCGTCACATCTGTACTGGAGATTCCAGGTACTGTAACGGTCAGGGGCACCATGACCGGATCTCTGTTCAGGTCCACGATCTGCGTCAGGTCCGCAGTCACCGTAATCTTATCCGCCGTAATATTCTTCAGCACAGACCGATTGCCCTTCACATATACATTGACGGTCTTATACTGGTCTTCAATCATATAAATCTGTTTTCCGTTTGATATATATGACTCATTTGTCACTGTAATGTGAACGGAATATGAGGCCGTCTCTACCGGATCATTTGTATCTACAACCGCGTACCAGATGATTACAGCGATCAGAAGCGCGAGCAGCTTATAACCAATATTGGAACGCAGGCTATTTAATATTCTTCGTGCCACGGATTCTGCGTCCCCCTTTCAAAACATGAATCCTGTCATCATAGAGCACCTGGACCTCCTGCAGGACTTCCCGCAGCTCACTTGGAGATACGGCGGTATGCAGCCGTCCGTGCATTGCATAGGATACGCTTCCAGTCTCCTCGGAAACAATGATGGTCAGGGAGTCAGTAATCTCACTGATTCCCACACCCGCACGGTGTCTTGTTCCGAGCTTCTTGCTCAGCTCCATATTATCTGAAAGCGGCAGGTAACAGGTTGCTGCGGCAATACGGTCATTCTGTATAATGACTGCTCCGTCATGCAGTGGTGTGTTATGCTCGAAAATATTGATCAGCAGCTGACCGGAAACAATCGCGTCCAGACGTATACCGGTATTGATATATTCATCGAGAAGCGTTTCCTTCTCTATCACGATCAGCGCACCGGTTTTTACATCACCCATCTCAAAGCTGGCCCTGACCAGCTCATTGATCGTATGATTGCTGTACCTTTTATTATCTTCCCCTGTTTTGGAAATTGAAAAAAAGGAGCGCAGCATATTGCTGTGTCCCATCTGTTCCAGAACCTTTCTCAGCTCCGGCTGGAAAATAATCACAATAGCAGTAATTGCCACTACACTCAGATTTCCAAGCAGCCATACAATGACCTCCATATGCAGGATATTTGCAATAATTACGAAGGCAACAATAAACAGAATACCCTTCAGAAGCATATAGGCTCTTGTATTCTTCATCCAGATGATCAGCCGGTAAATCAGAAAAGCCAGAAGCAAAATCTGGATGATGTCGATGACCTGAACCGTTTTGGGCGGTTTCAGCCATGACAGAATGTAGTACTGAAATCTGCTCAGAAAAGCATCCATACTGTTCTCCTTCATCTCTGACAGAATGCGCTGCCATGGCGGCTGGACTGCCATCTGGCAAAGCGCATCCTCTTTCTGCGGTCTGCAATTCTGATCCGCTCATGATTCTCTGTACCGGGCGGGATACGGTCACATCCATGCTGTAAAAGCATCACTTCCGGATAATCTTTGTCTCCCCAAGCGTATCATCCACCGGTTTCTTTCCGCGGTCTGCAGATACATCACCGGGATCAATCTGTACCGGGCTGGTATGAATCGGATTCATATTCGCCGTATTTGGGTGCGTCTGACTCGTGTTCAGGTTCTTGAGGGACTCCTCCAGCTTTGACTGCAGATTGATCCCATCAAATTTCTTCTCAAAAGCGCTGCTCTCTCTTTCAACAAAGCGCTTTTCATCAGCATCTGCCTCAACCTCTTCCTTCGGCTCGCTTTCTTCCTCCAGATTGTATCTGGGTCTGCGCTTTGGCGTCACACGGACATAGTAATAATTGTTGTCATCTTCAAACTGAAGAAACTCTGTGTGCGCATAGTCAGCATTGTAAAAGAAGAATTCAAAGACAAACGATACAGCAACAGAAAGCACTGTTTCCAGACAGGTCATCGGAAGATTGATCTTCACATTCAGGATACTGCCGCCTGCAATCATCAGTCCCAGATAAACAATGGCAGATACAATAATACTGATCTCCCAGGCGTGACTGCTGATCAATTCATGAATGGATGTCACAATCAGGAACACGACGATAAACGATACAAGCACCAGCATCGTTTTTGCATTCAGCATGGCACCTGGTATTGCCTGTACAATATCAACCATCGTCGCGCCCTTGGTATTTACGACACCCTCGATGGTCTCCGGAAGGCAATTCACGAATGACCATGAAATCACGCTGAACAGAATGCTGATCGCTGATACGGGACCACGCATAAGTCCCATGACAACAGGAACCGTCAGCGGCACATGCAGCGTAACCGCAACCGGTGTCAGGACAATTGCCAGCGCATCCTTTGGGACAAAGCGGAAATACAGAAGAAGCATCAGCAGATACAGGACTACTGCAAAGGCACCGACGATCGGACTCAGGCCAAAGCAGTTTGCCACAATCAGGATTGTTCCGATAAACACGATTCCATTGAGAGGAAGAATACCACAGATCACGGAAAGGATGATGAGTACAAGCAGATTATTCACCTGACCCAGGTAGCCGATTCTGTCATTCAGGGTGATAAATGTCAGGATCGCCAGTGCAAACCGGAAAAGCGGACGAATGTAGACATCATAATCCGTAAAAAAGCGAATCATCTTTTCCCTTAATTCAAGTAAAGTGTTCATTCTTCCTCTTCCTCCTGCTTATGCTTCGCATAGACATTGTCAGAACCCGCATGCCTGTACATACGGTTCAGCCGTGCAAGCGCCCGATTATATTCCTCCATATCACTCTGCATCCGTACATAGCGGATTCTTGCAAGGATATAGGCAATCACCGAATATACCCCGACAAAAATAACGTAGCTGACAACAAGACCAGCTATCAGAAAGCGGATATCCTGCATATTCAGCCATGAAAAAACCGTGTCGATATTGACGAGCGCCAGCATACCCAGAAGCAGTATATAAGCAATTGTGCTCAGAAGAAAATTACGGATCAGGGCAAATGCCGTATAATCTCCCCGATAGTACCGGCTGATCCGGAACGATCCATCCTGATGCTTTTTTTCAAATCTTGCAAGACCGATCATCAGATACAGCCTTTTCTTATCAACCATGTTTCTGTCCTCATTTTGTAGAAAATTTTTTCTTATTCTAGCATAATTTCACAGCCAATAAAAGTAAATGTTGGCCATGGCTCACCTCAGAATGCTCTTCCGGGTGCAATAGAAGCGCAGGCAAACCATACTTTCCGGGCCCCGGCACCAAGAACAGTTTCTGTAAGTGCATCCAGCGTCGTACCGGTAGTATAGATATCATCCACCAGCAGTACCCGCTCCGGCAGCCTGATGCCCTCCAATGCGGCAAACGCATTCTGCAGGTTATTCCTCCGCATAGATGGTGTAAGACCTTTCTGTGGTCTGGTGTTTTTTCTTCGGAAAATCTCATGCTGTGCACAGGGAATATGCAGAGATGCCGCCAGCCTTTTCCCAAGCTCTTCCGCCTGGTTATAGCCCCGCTTCCTGTATCGCTCCGGATGAATTGGAACCGGAACAATCAGCTCCGGCATCCAAACATTCAGAAACGGCTCCCCGAACTTCCGGATCGCTGCAGCATAAAAAGATGCATACTCTGCCCTTCCATCATATTTGAATCTGGTAATAGAATCCTGCACACGGCCGCGATATGTAAAAGGTGCAAATCCGCGTATAAACAGATGCTCCTTTCTCCGGCAGTTATCACAGTACTCCAGGGTATCCGTCTCAAGCGGCCGCCCGCATTTCTGACAGACCGGACCCTGGATAAGCTTCAGCTCCCCGGCACATCTGCGGCACAGCAGCGGTTCCCGTCCGGACAGCAGCCTGTCACAGAAGGGGCAGTGACGTGGATACAGAATTTCCAGCAGCCCCGATACCTGTTCTCTTGTAATCTTTGACAGCAAGTCTTACCTCCCTGCACCGAAAAATTTATACGATATTGGGCTTAAAAAATGAATGATTATGAAATTGTCTTGAAATTCTCACGGTTTCGACATGCAAGAAGTACTACGGTTCTTCAATTTTGCTAAAGACGTTCAGAAAAAGTCAAAACTCGCTGCATTCTGCAGCTCAGACAGTTGACTTTTTCTGAACAACGCAAAATCTCATCACCAAGTACTTCTGGCATGTCTGCAAATGTTCGAATTTCAAGACAATTTCTTATACACATACTTTTTTAATCCTGACATCACATGCATGATTGCACGCTCCGACTGCAGATCGTCCCGGCATGCTCCACACCGGTTACACCTCCGTGATATCCTGCTGCAGTTCCACGATCCGTTCTGCCAGCGAGGTATAGCGGTTCTCCTCTGTTGCATTATCAATCATCGCCTGAAACACCTGTTTGCTACCGGTCAGCACCACACATTTTCTGGCTCTGGTTACGGCAGTATACAGAAGGTTCCGGGTCTGCAGCATATGGGGCACATTCAGAAGCGGTATGACAACAGCGGCATACTCGCTTCCCTGCGCCTTATGGACCGTGGTGGCATACGCCAGCTCCAGTTCATCGAGCTGCCTGAAGGAATAGTCCACAGATTTTCCCTCATCGTATTCTACTGTCAGAAGCTCATTGGCCGGATCAATTCTGCGAATGATGCCCATATCTCCGTTGAAAACGCCCATCCCCTGCTGAACTGTGATCCCGCGACTTCCCTTCAGTTTCCACTCCAGCTGATAATCGTTGCGGATCTGCATCACCTTATCGCCCTCACGAAACACGCCCTGGGGCATTTCCTTTTCCTGCTTCCGGTCTGATTTGGGGTTCAGGTAGTTCTGAAGAATCCGGTTCAGGCTGTCCACCCCAAGAGCACCCTTGCGGGTCGGTGTCAGCACCTGAATCTCCGAATAATCCGCATGCACATACCTGGGAAGCTTTTCCTGTACAAGTGCCAGAACAACACGCTGCACGACCCTCACATCTTCTCTTTCAAGGAAAAAGAAATCCCTGCTCCGGTTGTCCGTCTTCACGGGAAGACCTGCATGGATCTTATGAGCATTCACAATAATATCGCTTTCCTGTGCCTGCCGGAAAATTCTTGTCAGCATCACAACCGGAAAAGCACCGGAGCGGATCATATCCTTGAGGACGCTGCCCGGTCCGACACTCGGGAGCTGGTTCTGGTCTCCCACAAGAATTAGACGTGTGCCCGGAACAATAGCGGACAGCAGTGCATGCATCAGATAAATATCCACCATGGACATCTCATCGATAATGATTACATCCTGCTCCAGCGGATTTTCGGCATTCCTGTCAAACCTTACTTTTCCGGCATCATCCTCTGCGGCTCCGGATATTTCAAGCAGGCGGTGAATTGTAGAGGCCTCGCAGCCCGTTGCCTCCGTCATCCGCTTTGCTGCCCTTCCGGTCGGCGCGGCCAGTGCAATGCGCAGTTTTTCTGACGCAAAGTACCGGATCATGGTATTGATGGTGGTTGTTTTCCCGGTTCCCGGTCCGCCAGTCAGGATAAAAATTCCATTGGATGCTGCCATTGCCACAGCCTGTCTCTGCCGTTCATCCAGTACAAGCGCATCATCCTTTTCAATTCTGCGGATTCTTTCGTTGACGGCATTTTCATCCTCTTCTACATGAAGATTCAGGTCCTGAAGCATTCTGGCACAGTTCAGCTCTGTGAAATAGGACTGGGTTGTGTAAACCCTCGTAAGGGAATCACCATTTTCACCAGGACAGGACCTGACCGTGATTTTCTTGTCAATGGCAAGGTCCATCAGATACTTCTCAGTCTGGGCAGAATCTGTTCCAAGCAGCTCAGCAGTTCTCTGAAGCAGAATTTCCTTCGGCAGATACATATGTCCCTGTGTTCCTGCCTGTCTGAGCACATAAAGGATTCCGCTGCGGATCCTGTACTCTGAATCCGGCCGTATTCCTGCCCTTGCTGCGATCTCATCCGCAGTCTTAAACCCGACCCCATCAATGTCCTCCGCCATCTGATAGGGATTTTCCCGCATAATCCGGTACATGGTTTCCTGGTATCGGTTATATATCCGGATTCCAAGGGAGAGGGATATCCCGTACTGGGAAAGAAAGATCATGGCATTGCGCATCTGCGCCTTCGTTTCAATCTGTTCACCGATCTCCCTTGCTTTCCGCTCACTGATCCCCTTGATCTCAGAAAGACGCTCCGGCTCCTCCTCCAGAATTCTGAGCGTATCATCGCCAAAATGCTTCAGAATTCTGGAGGCAAGCGCCGTTCCGACCCCTTTGATTGCGCCGCTGCCCAGATACCGTTCCAACGCTGTGCTGTCCTTCGGAATTGTCACCTGAACAGACTCTGCCTGAAATTGCATACCGTAGCTTGGATGAAGCGTATAGTCACCGACCGCTTCTATATACTCTCCCTCATTCACGGAGGAGAAATTTCCCACACAGGTTATTTCATCATCCGCGAGGGAAAGGTTCAGAACAGTGTAGCCATTTTCTTCATTTCGATAGACGATATGTTCCACATACCCTTCTATTTTTTCCGACATCCCACTCTCCAATAATCAGCTGTCAGTGAAATCTTTTCGCCCGTTCAAAGTCTGACATTGCGCGAATATACTGTCCGGTTCCAAGGGCAACTGCCTGCTGCGGATGATCCGCCAGCAGCGTGTGGATCCCGGTTGCCCTTTCAATCTCCGACTGCAGCCCTTTCAGCATTGCACCGCCCCCGGTCAGAACAATCCCCCTTTGCGCAATATCGCCGGCCAGGTCCGGCGGTGTCTTTTCCATAACCATACGAATTTCCTCGATGATACCGCGGACCTCAGGAGCAACTGCCTCCTTCACCTGGTCTGTCGTAATGCTGACGTTCCGTGGAAAGCCTGCATCAACGTCCCGTCCGGTCACCTGCATCTGTTTCTGGTTCGGCGCAGATTCTACTGACCCGATCTGTATCTTGAGGTTCTCGGCGCTCTGACTGCCGATAATCACGCCATAGTTATCATGGATATACTTGCAGATAGCAGTATCAAATGTTTCACCCGCAATCCGGACAGATTTTGATATCACGATTCCGCCAAGAGAAAGCACGGCGATCTCACTGACACCACCGCCGATATTGACGATCATGCTGCCACAGGGGCGCATGATATCCACGCCTGCCCCCATCGCGGCGACAATCGGCTCCCGAACAAGTACTGCGTCCCTCGCGCCGGCACGGTAGGCAGCCTCCTCCACAGCTCTTCTCTCAATATCCGATACACCGCCTGGTACACAGATACAGATGCGCGGCTTCAGAATATTCCAGTTTCCCATGGATTTTCGGATAAAATAGCGCAGCATGCGCTCCGTCACAACAAAATCCGAAATAACCCCATCCTTCAGAGGCCGTATGCCGACGATATTGCCCGGCATCTTTCCGATACACTGTGCAGCCTCGTTTCCAAAGGCCAGAATCTGATTTGCGTCACGGTCATAAGCGACTACCGAGGGCTCCTGATAAAGAATCCCCTTTCCTCTGACATATACAATAATTGTGGCGGTTCCAAGATCAATTCCAATATCTGTGACCGGCATCTCGATCTTCCTTTCCTGTCTGAATAATATTTGCGATGATCGGTCTCCCCATGGGGTTGCTCCGATCGGGAGTACAGCGGACAATTACACCTCAGGGGATGTTTCGGAAGAAGCATTCTTCAGGTATGCCCTGAGATATTGTCCTGTATAGGACTCCGGAACTGCTGCAACCTCCTCCGGGGTTCCCCTGGCAATCACGGTTCCTCCCTTGTCTCCGCCCTCCGGCCCCATATCGATAATATAGTCCGCAGTTTTGATAACATCCAGATTATGTTCAATCACAATAACGGTATTCCCGTCGTCTACAAATCTCTGCAGAATTCTGACCAGTTTATTGACGTCCTCAAAGTGGAGGCCGGTGGTCGGCTCGTCGAGAATATAGCAGGTTTTTCCTGTACTTCTCTTGGAAAGCTCAGCAGCCAGCTTAATCCGCTGTGCCTCGCCTCCGGAGAGCTCTGTGGAAGGCTGTCCCAGCTTTACATAGGAAAGTCCGACATCATACAGGGTCTTGATTTTCCGGTAGATCGAGGGAACCTTTTCGAAAAAGGTCAGAGCCTCCTCCACCGTCATGTCCAGAACCTCGTAGATATTCTTTCCCTTGTACTTCACCTCAAGAGTTTCCCGGTTATACCGCTTGCCGCCGCAAACCTCGCAGGGAACATAGATATCCGGGAGAAAGTGCATCTCGATTTTGACGATTCCGTCACCGGAGCAGGCCTCACATCTTCCGCCCTTTACGTTAAAGCTGAACCTTCCTTTTTTATAGCCACGTGCCTTTGCATCCGGCGTCGCGGCAAACAGGTCACGGATCAGGTCAAACACGCCGGTGTACGTAGCCGGGTTTGACCGTGGCGTACGTCCGATCGGAGACTGGTCAATGTTGATCACCTTGTCCAGCTGGTCCATACCATCAATTCCCTTATGCAGGCCCGGAATCACAAGCGCATGGTTCAGCTCTTTCTGCAGATGTTTGTACAGGATCTCATTGACCAGTGAACTCTTTCCCGATCCGGACACACCGGTCACACAGGTCATCACCCCGAGCGGGAATTTCACATCGATATTTTTCAGATTGTGTTCCCTGGCACCACGCACGGTCAGCCATCCCTTCGGTGCCTTCCTTGTCTGAGGTACCGGAATTTTCCGTTTCCCCGAGAGGTACTGCCCCGTGATGGATGCCGGACATTTCATGATATCCTCTGCCGTGCCCATAGCCACAAGCTCGCCACCGTGACTGCCCGCCCCCGGACCGATATCCACGATACAGTCGGCCGCGCGCATCGTTTCCTCATCATGTTCTACTACAAGAACTGAATTTCCAAGGTCCCGCAGATGCATGAGCGTGGCGAGAAGCTTGCCGTTATCCCTCTGATGCAGTCCGATGCTGGGCTCATCCAGGATATAGGCAACGCCCACCAGACCGGATCCAATCTGCGTGGCCAGACGGATTCTCTGTGCCTCTCCTCCGGAAAGCGTTCCCGTTGCCCTGGCGAGCGTCAGATAGTCAAGCCCGACCTCATGCAGAAAAGAGACCCGGTTTCTGATCTCCTTGAGGATCTGTCTGCCAATCATCATCTGATGCTCACTCAGATGAATAGTGTCCAGAAAGCCAAGAAGATTTTCTATGGACAGGTTTGTAATTTCATAGATGTTCTTGTCCGCAACAGTAACTGCAAGAGAGGCCGGTTTCAGTCTCTGTCCGTGACAGGCCGGGCAGGGGGAAATATCCATAAAGCTCTCATATTCCGCCTTGGAGGATTCTGATGCCGTCTCCCTGTACCTGCGTTCCACATTTTTAATCAGGCCCTCAAAAGCGACGTCATAAACGCCCTCTCCTCTCTGCCCCTTATAGTGGACCTGCACCGAATGGCCATCTGTACCATAGATCAGGATATCATGTATCTTTTTGGGATAATCCTGAAAGGGAGTGGATAGTGAAAAACCATATTCATCTGCCAGAGCCTCCAGCATGCACCTGGTAAAACTTCCCTTCTGTGTGCTTGACTGCCAGCCCGGAACCGCAAAGGCGCCCTCGTCAATGGACCTGGAGGGGTCCGGTATCATCAGTGACTCCGAAAATTCCATCTTGTAGCCAAGACCGGCACATACCGGACATGCGCCAAAGGGATTGTTGAAGGAAAAGCTCCTTGGCTCAATCTCATCAATGCTGATCCCGCAATAGGGACAGGAAAAGCTCTCACTGTAATTCTGGGTTTTGCCATCCATGGTGTCCACAACGAGAAGACCGCCGGAAAGCTTCAGCACATTCTCGATAGAGTCTGTCAGCCGCGCCTCTATACCCGGACGGATGATCAGCCGGTCCACCACGACCTCAATATTATGCTTGATGTTCTTGTCGAGGGTGATCTGCTCAGAGAGGTCATACTGATTTCCATCAACAATGACCCTGACATAGCCTGCCCTTCTCGCCTGCTCCAGAATCTTCTCATGACGGCCCTTTCGTCCGCGCACAACCGGTGCAAGCAGCTGAATACGTGTTCTTTCCGGAAGCTCCATAATCTGGCTGACCATCTGGTCCACTGTCTGCCTGCTGATGACTCTCCCGCACTTCGGGCAATGCGGAATGCCGACCCTGGCATAAAGAAGCCTGAAATAATCATAGATTTCTGTGACGGTACCAACTGTAGACCTCGGATTTCTGTTTGTGGATTTCTGATCAATAGAAATCGCCGGAGGCAGGCCGTCGATGCTGTCCACCTTCGGTTTCTCCATCTGCCCGAGAAACTGCCTTGCATACGAGGAGAGACTCTCCATATAACGCCTCTGTCCCTCGGCATAAATAGTATCAAATGCAAGCGAACTTTTTCCGGACCCGGAAAGCCCCGTCAATACCACCAGCTTGTCCCTTGGAATATCTATATCAATGTGCTTCAGATTATTTTCTGAAGCACCTCTGATCCTGATAAAATGGTTCTTTTCTGACAATCTATACTCCTTTTCTTTTTTCCATGTGCCAGAGTGTAACGACACTCTACAGAAAATCGGCCATGACCATATTCGATACAGAGATGCCTTCCGGCGTGAGGAAAATTCTTCCGCCACTCGATTTCAGAAGCCCGGCATCCGAATATTTCTGAAGCACCTCTCCATAGCGGTCCTCCACACTGCACCCGAATCTCTGCCTGAAAGCCTCCATCGATACGCCTCTGGTCATCCGCAGACCGAGAATCATGAACTCTGCCATCTGGTCCGTTTTGCCGAGAAACTCCGGATCCTCCCGCCCGCTTTCCGCAAGCAGCGTGAAGATCTCCTCACGCGAAAGACTGCTCTCCTGCTCTCTGAACAGATCACACAGCTTCCTGGCGGCATCTGTCCCCCTGCATCCGGGATTCAGATATTTCTGCAGGTTTTCCGTATTCCGGAACCTCACCCTGCCTGTAAAGGATGAAGCGCCAAGACCAAGGCCCAGATAAGGCGTCCCGGTCCAGTAACCGGTGTTATGACGACATTCTCTTCCGCTTTGGGCATAGTTTGATATCTCATATCTGTGGAATCCGTACTCTGCCAGAATCCGCTCTGTCATCCCATACATCCTGCGCTCTGTCTCCTCATCCGGAAGCTGTTCCTCCGGAGGGAGATGGAATTTTTCCAGCTCCATGCTGTGCAGAAGCGTATCAGATGCTCCTCTGGCGGCAGCCGATACAACACCATGATACTTCTCATAGAAAGGCGTTCCCTCCTCTATGATCAGGCTGTAGGCAGAAATATGCTCAGGGTGCATTTCGGCGATTCTCCCAAGCGACGCTTCCCAGGACCGCTCACTCTGCCCCGGTATCGCTGACATCAGATCTACATTGAGATTATCAAAGCCCGCCTCCCGCGCATACCGGAAGCTCTCCTGAAACTGCCGGAAGGTATGTATTCTGCCAAGTCTCTTCAGCTCACCGTCATCGGTGGACTGACAGCCTAAGCTCAGCCGGTTGATACCGCACTTCCTGCAGACCAGAAGCTTCTCCTCCGTCAGTGTGCCTGGATTGGCCTCCATGGATATTTCCGCATCCGGCTCCAGTGTAAAGGATTCCCGGACAGCGGATAACAGCTTCTGTATTGCTTCAGCCGGAAGCAGGGACGGTGTTCCCCCGCCAATAAATATAGAAGAAACCCTCTGGTCCTTCATGGAAAGCATATGTATTTCACGGACCAGGGCATGTATATACTGCTCCTGTACAACTCTCCCGGAGGGAAAGCTCAGGAAATCACAGTAAGCACATTTGCGCACGCAGAATGGAATATGAATATACAGCTCCAGACTCATATCCTGCCCCGGCATCAATTCTCATCCAGCTTCAGGACATTCAGGAAGGCATCCTTCGGAATCTCGACATTTCCGATCTGACGCATCTTCTTCTTTCCTTCCTTCTGCTTTTCAAGCAGCTTCTTCTTCCGGGATATGTCTCCTCCATAGCATTTTGCCAGAACATCCTTCCGGAGGGCCTTCACGGTCTCACGCGCAATCACCTTGGAACCGACCGCTGCCTGAATCGGAATATCGAACAGCTGTCTGGGGATTTCCTCCTTCAGCTTCTCGCACATTTTCCTTCCACGGTCATAGGCAGAATCTGCAAAGACAATAAAGGACAGGGCATCTACCGGCTCCTTGTTGACCAGAATGTCCAGCTTGACCAGCTCGCTTCTCTGATATCCGATGATCTCATAGTCCAGAGATGCATACCCTCTGGACCTCGATTTCAGTGCATCAAAGAAGTCATAGATAATTTCATTGAGCGGCATATGATAGGTGAGGAGGGCCCTGGTGGTCTCTATATATTCCATACCCTGATACTCTCCCCGGCGTTCCTGACAGAGCTGCATGATCGGACCGACAAACTCTGTGGTGACCATGATCTCTGCCTTAACCATCGGCTCCTCCATATATTCTATCTCGGAGGGGTCCGGAAGATTGGATGGATTCGTCAGCTCTATCACCTCTCCATTTGTCTTGTGAATCTTGTATACGACACCAGGCGCCGTCGTCACCAGGTCCAGATTATATTCCCGCTCAAGCCTCTCCTGCACAATCTCGAGATGAAGCAGCCCTAGGAAACCGCAGCGGAAGCCGAAACCGAGTGCTGTTGATGTCTCCGGCTCAAAGAACAATGAGGCATCATTGAGCTGGAGCTTTTCGAGTGCATCCCGAAGCTCCGGATATTTCGCGGAATCTGCCGGGTAGATACCACAGTATACCATGGACTGCACCTTCTTGTATCCGGGCAGCCGCTCTGCACAGGGGTGGTCTGCATTGGTGACTGTGTCACCGACACGGGTGTCCCTGATATTCTTGATGCTGGCAGTGATATAACCGACCATTCCTGCCTCCAGAACATCACAGGGAATCATCTGCCCCGCGCCGAAATATCCGACCTCAACCACCTCTTCCTCGGCACCGGTCGCCATCATACGGATCCGGTCACCGGGTCTGACGCTTCCCTCCCGCAGCCTGACGGAAATGATAACGCCCTTATAGGAGTCATAAAGCGAATCGAAAATGAGAGCCTTCAGCGGCGCATGAATATCTCCCGCAGGTGCGGGGATCTTGTGCACAATCGCCTCAAGGACCGCCTCTACATTCTGCCCTGTCTTGGCAGAAATCTCAGGCGCGTCCTCAGCATCCAGACCGATGACGTCCTCGATCTCGCTCTTCACCTCTTCCGGATGTGCGCTGGGAAGATCTATTTTATTCAATACCGGAAAGACCTCCAGGTCATGCTCCATAGCCAGATACACGTTACCGACGGTCTGTGCCTCCACGCCCTGGGTGGCGTCCACCACCAGAACGGCACCGTCACAGGCGGCAAGACTTCTGGACACTTCATAATTAAAGTCCACATGACCGGGGGTATCGATCATATTCAGGATATATTCCTCCCCATCCTTTGCCTTATATACAGTACGGCACGCCTGGGCCTTGATTGTAATGCCGCGTTCCCGCTCCAGGTCCATATTATCCAGAACCTGGTTCTGCATCTCACGGCTGGTGAGCAGCCCTGTTTTCTCGATGATACGGTCCGCCAATGTGGATTTCCCGTGATCGATATGGGCAATAATACAAAAATTACGGATCTTGCTCTGATCTATCGTGGACAAAATTTTACCTCCCGAATAAACGGATGAACTGCTGCCGCACCTGAACATGGTGCTTTTTCGTCCGTTCTGCCCGATGATCACCAAAGGACAGAAACCGGCCAATATACAGGGAGATTATACCCGACTTTATCTGCTGTCGCAAGGTTGAAGATACTTGTTGACATTTGTATTGAAATAGCATAATATAGTAAAGCATGTTCGGAAGTGGAAAAGTGTCATCCTATAAAGAACAGCAATAAACAGAAAATGAATCAAAGGAGGTGTACAGTTTGGCTAACATTAAATCCGCGAAAAAGAGAATTCTCGTGAACAAGACAAAGGCCGACAGAAATCAGGCAGTTAAATCCGCTGTCAAGACTTCTATCAAGAAGGTAGAGGCTGCAGTTGCCGCAAAGGATAAGGAAGCTGCACAGGCAGCGCTGATCAATGCTTCTTCTGTGATCGACAAGGCTGAGACCAAGGGCGTTCTTCACAAGAATAATGCATCCAGAAAAGTTTCCCGCTTAAGCAAAGCTGTAAACTCTATTCAGTAATTTTTTATAGATCAGAATATAGAAACGAAAACACGGGGAGTCGTCGCCTCGTGTTTTTTACTGCTATCATTGCCAAACGGCAAGCGTTTATGAAATTGTCTTGAAATTCGAACATTTGCAGACATGCTAGAAGTACTTGGTGATGAGATTTTGCGTTATTCAGAAAAAGTCAACTGTCTGAGCTGCAGAATGCAGCGAGTTTTGACTTTTTCTGAACGTTTCTAGCAGAATTGAAGAACCTTAGTACTTCTTGCTTGTCGAAACCGTGAGAATTCCAAGACAATTTCAGGAGCATACCACTTTTGACCTTTACATCAAATCAGCCTGCAGAGCATTTCACGATCATCATCTCAACGCTCAGCTTTTCATCCAGACGCCCTGTTTTTACATCCTCTTCTGCCTGGGCAAAATCTCTCAAAATATTCTCCAGCCTTGAAACCGGATAATTCCGGCACAGCGCAAGTGTCCGGCTGACTGCAAAAGGAGGTATACCCGTCTTTGACGCGACCTCACGATTCGGAAAGCCCTCCGCAGAAAGCGTCTTTACCTGCAGGAGCTGATTGTACTGTCGTGCAAGAAGGTAAAGGATCCGCATAGGTGCTTCCTTGAGCGCCAGCAGGTCATAATAGTAATCCAGTGCCTTTTTCTGCTGATGTTCTGTGACCGCACGGATCATGGCAAAAATCTGATTGGAAATCTGTGGCGCACAAACAGCATCGATATCCTTCGTCGTGATAACATCTCTATCCATGGTATAGCAGAGAAGCTTCTCCAGCTCGCTGCTGATGTTGGCCATATCTGTACCGGTAATCTCCAGAAAGTGGCGCATGCTGTCCCGTGTGATCTTCTTCCCCGCCCTTGTCATTGCTGTCAGCACCCATCTGGTCAGCATTTCCTCTGTCTGGGTCTCAAAAGCGGCAACGTGACCGGCTTTATTGATCAGCTTGTACAGGCGGCTCCGCTTGTCAGCCTCATCCTCCACAAAGATCATGATCAGATAATCAGGAAGCTTCTCCATGTACTGATCAAGCTCTTCCGTCTTCTTTTTGAAAAATCCGCTGTTTTCGATCAGTATCACCCTGCGGTCCGAAAAAAAAGGCATTGTGTCTGCCTGGGCAATAATTTCACGCTCATCAGCGCTCTCTCCCTGATATCGGGAAAAATTCATCGTCTCCCCCTCTGGGACCAGCGCATGTACCAGAAGGTCACGATACTGGTTTCTCAGGTAGACTTCCGGCCCATACAGCAGGTACACCGGCTTGAATTTTCCGCTTTTGATATCCTCACGAATTGTATTCATTCATTCAACCCCAACATTTTTCATTCAAAAGTGCAGCAATATTTTACCATATCCGTCCGGCATCGTCAGCCCTTCATTCCGGGCAGTTCTTCCATGCCCTCCCTGTGGCTCTGCACACTTTCACTCTGAACATATACATCTTCTATCAGAACTGCCATTAAGGATGCGCCATCATCCCTGCCGGACGGCACTCCTAGCATCCTCTGCATCATGCCGAAATGTCCGGATCCGGAAATCATCCTTACCTGACGTTTCCAGCGTAATAGCGCCGCAGTCCCTTGTCACATAGCAGTCCGCCCCCTCCTCTCTGATTCTTTCCAGTGTCTCCGCATGCGGATGACCGTAACGGCTTTTCTCAGGAGCAGAGATGGTGCAGACCAGTGGATGCGTTTTCTGAAGCAGAGCAGAGGAGGTCGAATTGCGGGACCCGTGGTGTGCAGCCTTCAGATATTCAACAGGACCCGCTTCCTGTAACAAGGCATCCTCTCCGCTGCCCTCCAGGTCTCCTGTCAGAAGAGCATCAAAATCTCCTGCAGAGAGCATCAGCACCATACTGTCCTCATTTCTGGTACCGGAATTTTCCTGCCCTTCCTGTTGTCCTCCCTGCAGACCCTCCGGGTGCATCACCTGTACCCGAAGCAAACCCTCCTGCATCCGGTCTCCTTTTTTCAGATACACTACCTCTGTCCCAATCGCACTGCATGCTTTCTGCAGGCGGACACCTGCCGGGTCCGCCTGCATCTGCGGCGTCAGATATAGTGCATCCACCCTCAGCTGAGCCGGATTCTCCCGCACCTTCTGCAGAAGCTCTTCAATTCCATTGATGTGGTCCAGGTCACCGTGGCTGACAAAGATGCCGCGGATTCTGGTGACGCCACGGGATTTCAGGTACGGGATCAGACGATACTGTGCCATATTCTTCACACTGCTGCTTCCCCCATCCACAAGAAATACCGGATCCCCGCCGGGCTTCCAGACATTCTTTCCCTGACTGAACACCAGACAGTCCCCCTGCCCGACAGAGAGCATCGTGATGGAAAAGCGCGGGCTCCATCTCAGGCTGAGAATCAGCAGCCCAGAAACGATCAGAAAAAGCGCCATTTTCTTTCTATCTGTTCTCAGACAGGCCCAGAATGCCAGAAGGCATCCATAGTACGTGATAATCTGCCAGAAGTCCGGTTTTCCGATATGCCAGGTTGAGAACGGGACACGCATCACCGATTCCGCAATCCTGTCAAAAAACTGCAGCGCAAGATCCACCGGAATGAGCAGCGCCCATCCTAAGGCGGGCCAGAGCAGGCCAGCCGCACTGCCAAGAAACCCCAGCGTCAGCACAATTCCCATAAAAGGGACAATCAGAAGCGCAGCCAGGGGCAGCACGGGGATTTCATAAAAGAACGCGGCCATCAGCGGCATGGTACACACCATCACTGCACACCAGACCAGCACAGCCTCCATGAGTTTTTCCAGATATTTCTTCACGCTGCTGCCCTTATGCCAGAATTCTCCGGGCAGCATGCCGAGAAATGCAGGATAGAACAGAGCGGTACCGCCCACCGCTGCATAAGATAACAGAAATCCGGTGTGAAAAAGATATCCCGGGTTTGTAAGCAGAATCAGCATCGCGGATAAGCCAAGCGCACACAGACTGTCATACGACCTGTGCAGTGCCTTCGCACCAAGCGATACGGAAAACATGATAAAGGCCCGGATTGCCGAAACCGGAGATCCCACAAACAGACAGTAAACCAGCATGATCAGAGCCGCAATCAGCGCGGCGAATACCTGCCCCATCCGCACATGCCGCGGCAGGCAGCGGATCAGGGAACCGGACAGCATCTGATAAATAAGCATGCCAAGCATAGAAATATGAAGTCCCGAAATCGCAAGTACATGCATCACCCCACCATATCGATAATGCTTCAGGCTCTCCTCCGAAAGCAATGTGCGGTCCCCTTGAAGCATGGCACCAAGGACCCCTGCCTGCTCCGGATGCATGAGCTCAGCCTGCCGCTCCCTGATCTTCTGCCGGAAGGTGGCAAGTGCTTCCAGGAATCCGTTCCCTTGTTTCAGGACAGTACAATTCTCAGGCATCATCTCATAGTAAATCCTCTGACAGGCAAAATACACCTTACTGTCAAATTCACCAGGATTGGAAGGTCCCTGAATTTCCCGAAGCGTACCCAGCAGCCTTACATCAGACCCAATGGGCAGTATATCCCTGTCTAAACCCTCTGAATCCTGCAGCACCGTAACCTTGATGTAATCCATCGAGACGCTGTGCTTTCTTCCTTCTGTCCCGGTGAACAGTACGGTACACTCCTTGAGAACATACTGCGTGGATTTTTTCTTCTGAATGCGTTCCCGGACTACACCGGTACAGATGGCATCTGTTCCGGCAGAGAGCTGCTGTTCTTCCGCATCCGAGAGAAACGGCTGCCCGAATACAGGAATCCCCGCCTTGTGGCAGATCAGAATTCCCAAAACCAGGAGCAGACAGGCAATGCAGACCGGACGATATCGCAAACAGAACCACCCCCTTATAATCGGATCCACAAATTTCAAAGCAAAACAGCGGCATTCCGAAAGCCATTAAAAGAATCTTTGCTACAAAGGCATGTAAAGAATCCAGACAGTGGAAACATGAAGAAAGACAGGCAATGCAGAAAAAATAAGACAGGATCAATGAATGAAAATTAAAGACAGGATAAAAAAGCATTGCAGTATGACGAAAGAAACGCCAGCCAGCTGATAAGAACATAGCATCGGATCCCGGAAACAGCAATCAGCAAATTACACAAATCAGCGGCTGTCGGAAAACAGAAGTTTTGTCGTCCTTTACCATACCATCAAAATTGCCAGATCAGGCCGTTGATCGTACTGAAAACGGTGTCTCTCCCAGACCACCCTGAACAGATAAAGATGAAGAAAAACCCCCGGGTACGCATAAAGCGCAACCCCGGAGGCAGAATAGATGCATTCTTTTTTTCGCTCTGTACGCATCCCGTATCAGGATGCGACCAGATCCTTGTTTTCCGTATACTGTACGCCAAGGTCCATGCTGTTGCGGAAAACGGTGTCACTTTCTCCATCAATCAGAAACTGGACTTTTTTGATGTGGCAGGTTTCCGCAAGGGAGTTTACGATTGCATAAATTGGGATTTCTTCGCTGATGCTCAGAATACTGTTCTGCACACTGTCATCGAAATTCACATAACAGACGCCCTCCTGGGATGTGACGCTCAGTACCTGTGTGTCCGTAGAAAATACCGGGTAATGCCCATTCTGGGACGGTCCCTGGATCAGCTCCTGCACAACTGCCATTTCAATCGGCTCATTGCTGCTGTAATAAACTTCTCTGGTCTCCGGTACCAGTTTGGACCCGGTCTGATCGGTGAAATACAGCGTCATCTTCATCTCCTGGTATGCATTGATATTTTCGCCTGCATTTTCTACAAAGCTGTCATTTGTAAGGGCGCCCACCGCATTCCCGCTGCTGTCTGTCAGATCCTTGCCGTCAACGGTGAATAATATCTTGTCAACACCCTCAATCTGTGCAAAGCTCCGAACCAGACCTCCAAGACACAGAATCCTTCTCGTTCCATTCACATCATTAAAGCCTGTGCTCAGATTCAGTGTCAGCGCCTGATCGCTTAGCGTATAATCCTGAATTTTGACACCGTCCGGCAGAAGCAGGTGCATGTCACCGTTCTCCGGAGGCTGGGTCTGCTGGGCAATCATCTCCACAACTCTTCCCTCTGCATCCGGCTCCTTAAAGCTGTATGGCACAGAGACAATCCTGTCCTTCTCCTTGTCCAGATAATACAGTGAACCAGCTGACGTCGTTGTCAGCGAACCCGCAGCATCCGACGACGTTCCCGGAAGTGACGGGCTGCAGCCCGTCAGTCCCAAAACCAGGCAGAGAATGGCAAGCGCACTGCAAATCTTCTTCATTCTCACTCAACCTCCATTAAACAATATGTACCAGCGGAATACGAATGGAAAATGTGGTCCCCTCACCCAGCTTGCTCTTGACGCGGATCGCACCCCGATGCATGACGATGACCTTTTTGGTGATCGCGAGTCCAAGACCGGTGCCGCCAATCTCACGCGAATGGCTTTTGTCCACCCTGTAGAACCGCTCGAATATATTGTTGATGGACTCTTCCGGGATACCGATGCCGTTATCCGAAATAGTTGTGTAAAAATATTTCCGGTCCGCATTCAGCGAAATCCTCACCCATCCGCCTTCCGGCTTGTTGTATTTAATCGCATTTTCAATAATATTCGTGAATGCCAATGATATCTTCGTCTGGTCAACCTCTGCCGTAATCGGACGGAAGCTGTCCAGAATCAGCTCAACACCTGCTTTATCTGCAATGGGCTTCAGGCGCTTGATGATCTGTTCCAGTTCATCATTGATATTCACATTTGTAATATTCAGATCTGCTGATTTCTTATCCATCCGCACAAGGGTCAGAAGATCCGTGATAATGGAATTCTCCCGGTCAATCTCAGCAGAAATATCCTTCATGAACTCCTGATACTCCTCAATGGGTGCATCTGGATTCTGGTTCAGCACATCTGCCAGCACCTTCATGGAGGTAAGCGGTGTTTTCAGCTCGTGGGAGACATTTGAGACAAACTCATCCCGGCTGTCGTCCACCGTTTTTACCCTGGCAAGCATACGGTTAAAGGCATCTGTGATCAGCTTCGTCTCCCGATAATCATTTACAGAAATACTTTCATCCTGGTAGCCATCTGTAATCCCCTCGATCGCCTGCGTGATTTTCTGCAGCGGTTTGACCAGAATGCCTGAGAGTATATATCCGAGAACGAGAATGACCAGAATAATAATTGCCAGAATCAGCATCCCTCTTTCTTCCAGAATACCCTTGCTGATGCTGATTTCCGATGTGGATACACTGACCAGAAGGACACCTTTTGTATTTACGCTGCTGCTTTTCTTGTCCGGGTCCTGGATACGGAACGTCAGCTCAATAAACTTATTGTCCCGGTCATAGCGACTGCTCTCTCTTCCATTCAGACAGTCCATAACCTCCTGGGAAAGCGAATATTTTCCATTATCAATGTTAAATGTGTCCTTTATGACCTTGCCGTCATTGTTGATGACCACAATTCTGCCGCCATAAATTCTGGTGAGAAGATCAAACTCACCATTAATCACCTCATCGCTGCTGTCAGTCAGATAGCCACGGTTATACAGCTGATCTGCCAGTATCTCACACTGGCTTTTCACCATGATCGTTCTCTGGTTGACCGCCCGGGTCTCATAGCTTTGCACAATCACACTCTCAACCACGATAGAGGGCACGATCCCGATCACGAAGAGCAGTATCATAATATAGAACCGGATACTCCGGTAAAAAGCAAAACGCTTTAGTTTCTTTTTCATAGAAAGCTCCACACAACATACAACAATGCAGGACAAACACACCCGCGTACTCAGATATTAAAATATCGCGAGGACGCAGAGAAAAAATCCCTCCAGCGAAAAATCAGTATGCCAAGGAACAGCAGAATACAGGATGCAATGCTGATCAATGCCGGCAGCGGAAATGTATTCCTGTGCGTCAGCAGAAAGAACCACTGTATCTGGGAAAGCAGCGTGTCAACCAGCAGATAAAGGACAAACTCCTGAAGTGACATCCTGAGTATGACACCAGTCATAATTGTCGCCACCATGACACTTGCCACCGCTATCGGAAATACCCAGTGAATGGACCATCTGTACCACCCGGTACTGTAATCTATCACAATACTCAGCACAATCCCGACCACAACCTGAAACTGCATATTCTTAAGAATATTGTTGCGGAAATAGGCCAGAATACAGATGTCCACAAACCCGACAGCCGCACTGAAAACGGCGAGCGGCATCCAGGACGGAACCCCATTTAGCAGATAAATGATCAGCGCATCTGTAATCAGAAAAGCGATCAGCAGAAACGCAGCAAGCTTTACTGCGCTCATGCGGCTGAATTTTCTTCGCGGAAGCGCCGGAAACGCCGGGTCCTCAGGTGTGCCGGACAGTGCGCCTCCACAAAGAGGACAGACCCGCTTGCTGCCCCGAATTCTGATCTGACACCTGTTGCACTGCTGCATGGTTTACACCCCCTCATCACAATCATTACTGGCGATCTCTACAGGCACCCCAAGCTGTACAAGTCTCCGAAAGAAATGCATGGAAACAGGATGCCGTTCGAAGCAGGAGACAATGCCAAAAACCATATGATCACCGAACGAGCTGATACATAAAAAAATCGTCTTGCAGGACATGAAGCTGGCGAATTTTTCAATATAGCCGGTCAGTTCATCCGGAAGCTTTACCCTGCCCACATTCGAAACAGATGTCGTAACCCCGGTGTTCATCCGGAACGCAATGCCCTGCAGCGCAATATTCTTAAAGAAAAGCGGAATCACACGCACTGCCAGATTGTGTTCCAGGGCAGAATAGGAATTCATGGTCTTCCTGACATTTTCTTCCGTCAGCTGCCTGTCAAACTCCCTGCGCACAGGGTCAATGATGCTTTGCAGAGTACCGTCATAATCTTTCGCATAATAGGTAACCTGAATGACGCCAAAAAAATTGCGGCTTGTCTCAGATGGAAAAAACTGGCGCAGATTAACCGGCACGCTCACTACGACAGGTCTGTTATATTCGGACCGCTTCATTTCCCTGATGATCGCCTCAATCCACAGAGACGTCACCAGAATGCCTACTGTTGCCTGATGCGCATGTGCCACCTTCATCACATCCTGCACAGATACCGTGCCCTCCAGCAGATGTTCCTCCAGATTAGGGTCCTGTATGCCCCGGATCTGATATGCCTTGACCGGAAACATCTCCTTGAGGTAATTTCTCTTCCTGCACTCCTTCTTCTCATAATATTTGCTGAATGCATCAGTCTGTTTCTCCGTGACAGAAGCCTGATCAATCCGGATCAGGCTTCTGTCCAGCTGATGTTTTCGTACAAGATAAGCAGCCACCAGAGATTGTATAAACATATAACCGCCGGTACCATCAGACAGCACATGAAAAATCTCCACATTGATTCTTTTGTGGAAATAGCTGACTCTGTACAGAAAATTCTTCTTTCCGGGAATGTACAGTGCCCGCAGAGCAGGAATATTCTCCGGCCGCACCTCCTCACATCCCGGAAGCTCATCCATATAGTACCAGAAGATACCCTTGCGGAGACAGCAGTTCATATAAGGAAATTCCTGCAGGGTCTCCTCAAGTGCCTGCTGCAGTACCTCAGGGTCCACTTCCTCCTTCAGCTCGCAGACCAGCCGGAAAACCCTGGTATCAGCGCCATTCATTGTTGAAGGGATCAGCTTGGCTGCATTGTCCAGCCGGTACCACTCCCTTATATCTCTGTCTTTTTTCATCCGTCTTCCCCTGTGCTCCCCCTGTTTTCTCTGAACATTGTTCTATCATATCATATTTTTTCTGTGTGTCCCACTGAAAAAATACCCACGCATTGTACCGGACAACGCGCAGGTATTCGCAGGCATTTCTCAAGTTTATATGCTTTTGGGGCAATCGGTAAGTGATTACGAAATTGTCTTGAAATTCTCACGGTCATATATTTTCTGACCCTGACATCATGATATAAGAACGAAAGGCAGCCCCGTCAGAACACGGACAATCGTCAGGAATTCAGCAGATTCCTGCCAGCATTCCCACCTGCGGATACGTCTGAAGTACCAGAGCTCTTCCCGGTCTCCGTATAGATATTACCGGATTCATCCATCCAGTTTCCGGACCCCAGAGGTGAATATACATTTCCACTCTCGTCATACCATGCAACACCACTGTCAAAGGTAACCGTTACCGTATTGCCACTCCCATCCGTGATTGTTGCGGTATCTCCCTTCTTTGCGGAATCAGAAGCACTGCTATCTGAAGCTGTTGAACTGGACGATGCAGAAACCGACTGCACAGAATTTCCCGCATTACCTGAAGAAGAGGATACGGAAACGGCCTGCAGTGTATCTGAAGAACTGCCGGCACTGGCGGAAACCACTGAATTAGAATCAGCCGCTACAGAAGGTGCAGGCTGCGTCAGCGTGGAAGAGGCAGAAATTCCCTGTACCGCCTCGGTATTTGAGGATGTACTCTGTCTGCCAGAACCGCTTGCCAGAAAATGGATAAAAAGAATCACCATCACTGCAATCAGAATCAGCATGATCAATTTTAACGGCCGGTCATCCGGTCTCCTTTTTCTGCCTGCCATAGAAGCTCCCCCCTGACTGAGCATATTCTTTGCGAAAACCGCACAGCAGAACTGCATCCCGCAAAAGACAACTTATGCCTGAAAATAGTATCCCACACCCCACTTTGTATGCACATAGCGCGGCTCTGACGGGTTTTCTTCGATCTTCTCACGAAGTCTCCGGATGTGGACATCCACCGTCCGGACATCTCCCGGATACTCGTATCCCCAGACAATGTTCAGAAGATTGTCTCTGCTGTATACCTTGTTCGGATTAAAGGCCAGGAGCTGCAGAACATCGAATTCCTTCGCAGTGAGGTTCACCTCCCGGTTCCCGATGAATACACGCCGGCTGTCAATGTCCAGACGCAGGTCACCCGCCTGAATGATCTTTGTCTTCTCTTCTGTTTTCTCCGTCTTCCTGGTTCTTCTGAGAATCGCCTTGATCCTGGCTTTTACCTCCAGAATATTAAAGGGCTTTGTGATATAATCATCGGCACCGTATTCAAGTCCCATGATCTTGTCCATATCCTCGCCCTTTGCTGTCAGCATGATGATCGGCACATTGGAAAATTCACGAATCTGCTGGCAGACCTCAAGACCGCTCATTTTGGGGAGCATGAGGTCCAGGAGAATAATATCAAAATCATTCTCTTTCGCCAGATTCAGCGCCTCTTCTCCATCATAGGCACAGGTCACCTCATATCCATCCTGCTCCAGTGAAAAACGGATTCCCTTCACAATCAGCTTCTCATCATCAACTACCAGAACCTTATTTGCCATTTCTCAGACCTCTACATCCACAAAAACAACTCTGCAAGACTGTCTGTCCACAGTTATACTTCAATACTGTCTCTGATCTTCGCGAAGGACTTTTCCTTGATTCCTTCAATCTGCATGATATCCTCGATGCGTGAAAAAGCCCCGTGCTCCTCTCTGTAGGCGATAATAGCATTTGCCCGCGTTTCACCGATTCCCGTCAGTGTCATCAATTCCTCCTTCGTGGCAGTATTGATGTTAACCCTGGATTTAACCGGCGCTGCAGCTGAGGATGCATCGCCGGAAGCCTCCGCGCTCTCCTGCCCGGGTAAAACGCCGCCGCTCTCCCTCTGCCTCTCAATCTCTTCCCGGGTATAAACCGTAATCTGCTGACCATCTGTTATGACAGATGCCTGATTCAGACTGCGTTCATCTGCCTCTTCATTCACCCCGCCTGCCATGGCGATTGCCTCGTAGACACGGCTTCCCAGGGGAAGTGCATAGACACCGGGATTGCGCACAGCACCACAGACATATACGTAGCAGATTGTATCTTCTGATGCAGAAGCATGGGCAGCGTCAGCACCCGAAGCATCTCCCACAGAAGTATCCGGTGCAGGGGAACCAGCTTCTCCGGATACACCTGGATCAGAACCCGCTGCAGGCGCAGCTTCTGTGACGGTTTCATCGGAAGAAACCGTCACAGAAGCTAAAGAATCCACTGACGCGGAAGAGACTGAAGAGAACTGATAAATCCCCTCATCCTTTCCGCAGCCACTCAGAAAAATCGGAAAGACAGCCAGCAGCAGAACAAAGCATATCCATGCACAGCGAACCACACAAATACTTCTGCCCGATGTCCACCACTGAATCCTGTTATGTGATATTACGAACATATTTATCTCCGGTCATTTTATGGAACTGATATCCGCTCTTTTACAGCGGATTAACGTAGGATAAAAATACCGGCACAGAGATAACCGACCAAAAATATTGTAGCGGACTTTTGCGTTAAATACAAGTGGATGTTAGAATGACGCCTCAAGTCTGGGAATCATCTCATCAATGTCTTCCTTTTCAATAATCAGCGGTGGCACAAGCCGGATCACATCGGATCCCGCTGTAATAACTACGAGACCGTTCTCAAGCGCTCTTGCCGCAATTTGTCCCACCGGCTTTCCGGACACAACAAGGCCCTGCATAAATCCCTTTCCACGCCGGGTTGTCAGAAAATCATATTTTTCAACCAGCGCATCCAGCTTATGTTCGAAATATGGCGTCAGCTCCCTGACATGATCAACAATATGGTACTTTTCAAACAAATCAAATACCGTACTGACGGCGCGCATGGCAAGGGGATTTCCTCCGTAGGTTGTTCCATGATCGCCCGGTACCAGTGAATTTGCCGCTGCCTTTTCATTCAGCACAAAGCAGCCGACCGGAACGCCGCATCCAAGTGCCTTTGCGCAGGTCATAATGTCCGGCTGGACTCCGTATCCCTGCCATGCCCAGAGATGTCCTGTTCTTCCCATACCGCACTGGATCTCATCTAGAATCAGAAGGATATCATGTTCATCACAAAGTCTTCGCACGCCCTGAAGGAATTCCCTGGTTGCCGGATAAATACCGCCCTCACCCTGGACGGTTTCCATGATGATCGCACAGGTCTTGTCCGTGATGTTTTCTTCCACACTCTTCAGGTCATTGAAATCCGCAAACCGGACGCCGCCGATCAGCGGTTTAAAGGGTTCCTGATACGCGGCATTTCCGGTCACAGACAATGCCCCCAGGCTCCTTCCGTGGAAGGAATGACGCATCGCGATAATTTCATGGTCCGTGCCACGGTCCTTCAGCCAGGCATATTTCCGTGCAGCCTTGATTGCGCCCTCAATCGCCTCCGTACCGGAGTTTGTAAAGAACACACGGCTCATACCGCAGGACTCAACAACCTTTCTCGCAGCCTCTGCAAGCGGCACATTGTAGTAGAGATTCGATGTGTGAATGATCTTGTCAACCTGATCCTTCAATGCTGCATTGTATTCAGCGTTTCCATATCCAAGGCCAAAAACGGCAATACCTGCCGCGAAATCCAGATATTCCTTCTGGTCTGTATCATAGAGATGTACCCCGCTGCCTCTTTCAAACACAACCGGAAAACGATTGTAGGTATGAAGCACGTAGGTATCCGTTTCCTTCATATAATCCTCAGTCTTCATGATTGAATTTTTCCTCTTCATTTTTTAAAATTGCGGTTCCAATTCCCTTATTCGTAAAGATCTCGAGAAGCAGGCAATGGGGAATCCGGCCGTCCAGGATATGCACACGGTTTACACCGTTATGAATCGCGTCAATGCAATTCTCGAGCTTGGGTATCATTCCGCCCGCAACATGTCCGCTGTCGATCAGGTCCCTGGCTTCCTCAATCGTAAGCAGGGAAATCAGCGTGGATGGATCGTCCTTATCATAATAAACGCCCTCTATATCACTGAGAAAAGCCAGCTTTTCTGCTTTGACAGCCTCTGCGATCGCACTTGCCGCGTCATCCGCATTGACATTATACGAATGATAGTGTTCATCGGCACCGACCGGGCAGACAATCGGAAGGAAGTCCTTCTCCAGAAGGTCCTGCAGAATCTTGGGATTCACCTTGCGGATGTCCCCTACATAACCGATATCCTCTCCGCCTGAATATTTACGGTCAACCTGAAGAAGCCCGCCATCCTTTCCGCTGATTCCAACAGCCTTTACACCAAGGCTTTCCACCATGCTGACCAGTTCCTTATTCACCTTATTCAATACCATTTCCGCTATTTCCATGGTATCCTCATCGGTCACACGCAGTCCGTTGACAAATCTGGGCTGCATACCCACCTTGCCGACCCATCTGGAAATTTCCTTTCCGCCACCGTGCACAATAATCGGCTTGAAACCAACCAGCTTCAGAAGAACGACATCCTTGATCACATTCTTCTTCAATTCCTCATCAATCATGGCACTTCCACCGTATTTGACTACGATGATTTTCCGGTTAAACCGCTGAATATAGGGAAGTGCCTCAATCAGGACCTCTGCCTTGTCCAAATACTTCTGATTAACCATTTCCGCTCCTTCTGTATATTTTTCCTGCCTTTTCTCTGCCTTTATTCCCGGGCGGAACAGTACCTGTAACCCGCACCTGTATCAGAGCCTGTGATCTGCACCGGTATCAGGACCTGTAGTCCGCGTTGATCTTGATATAATCGTAAGTAAGATCACAGCCCCAGGCTGTTGCTTCCTGCTCTCCCATCTTGATATCCGCAATACAGGTTACCGCATCCTCGGAGAGGATCCGCGTTGCCTCTTCCTCACTATACCCGGTCGAAACGCTGTTTTCCACAATCTTGATTTTCCCAGCCTTGCTTTCAAAATAAAGATCCACGTTTTCCGGATCAAATTTCGCACCGGAATACCCCATCGCACACAGAATTCTTCCCCAGTTCGCATCCCGCCCGTAGATGGCAGCCTTTGTAAGATTTGAGGTCACGATCGATTTTGCCAGAACAACCGCCTGATCCTTTGTCTTCGCATGTACAACCTTAACTTCAAACAATCTGGTGGCACCCTCTCCGTCACCTGCAATCATCTTGGCAAGTTCCCGGTTCACTTCAAACAGGGCCTGCTGAAACCTGTTATAATCCTCTCCCCTTGCAGTAATCTCATCATTTCCCGCCAGACCATTGGCGAGGATGACACAGGTATCATTGGTTGAGGTATCTCCATCTACAGAAATCATATTGTAGGTGTCTTTCACGACAGAAGACAGCGCTTCCTGCAGCATTTGTTTGGAGATCACCGCATCTGTAGTCAGAAAAGAAAGCATCGTGCACATATTGGGATGAATCATGCCTGCGCCCTTGCACATGCCACCGATGGTAACCGTTTTGCCTCCCAGCTCAATGGATACGGATACTTCCTTTGGATGTGTGTCGGTCGTCATAATCGACTGTGCGGCAATGGAAGCTGCCTCTCTGGAATTGTCCAGCATCGGTGTCAGGATGCCGATGCCCTTTTCGATCACATCCACAGGAATCTGTGCGCCGATTACGCCGGTTGAACCAATCAGGACAGAATCCACCGGAATATGCAGTGCCGCCGAAGCAGCCTCTGCTGTTCTGCGGCAGGCCTCATAGCCCTGCTTTCCGGTGGCAGCATTGGCAATGCCGCTGTTGATCACAACCGCCTGTGCGGTTTCTGCGTCATGCACAATATGCTGGTCCCACTGGACCGGTGCAGCCTTGACAAGATTTGTAGTAAAGGTCCCTGCCGCCACACAGGGAACAATACTGTAAATCATTGCCATATCCTTTGTATTTCCTTTCTTTATACCAGTGTGGCCTCCGGCAGCCTTGAATCCCATCGCTGCTGTCACACCCTCATGCCCGATCTGCATAAAGACTATCCTCCTCTGAGATATTATGAAGAAATTCATCAATTTAAGATATGCAAAACATCCGGTACGCGGAATACAGAACACCTTCCGTCTTCTCCGTCTTACTAAGAATAAACTTCTTCCGGGGATATGTAAAGGGTAAAATATGCATATTTATGCAGTCTATCAGTTTTTTATACAGTTTTTTCATAATTAATGCAAAATACGCTTGCATTTCATGCATGATTGCTGTATATTAACAACCGGTCAGCAACAGCTGTCAGGAGCGTATAGAAACCGCTTGTCCAGTGACAGCAGACTTTGTATAATTGGATAGAGTATTTCGCAGCGTCCGGCGGGCAAAGCATTTTTGCAGCATCCAGTGACCGGACGGCTGCAACAGAAGCATTGATAAAAGGAGGAAACACATCATGAGCGAAAAGGTTGTACTCGCATATTCCGGAGGACTTGATACCACTGCACTGATTCCCTGGCTGAAGGAAAATTTCGGCTATGAGATCATTTGCTGCTGCATCAACTGCGGTCAGGAAGAGGAACTGACAGATGACAATCTGAATGAAAGGGCCCTCAGCTCCGGCGCTTCCAAGCTGTATATCATTGATGTCATTGACGAATTTGCAGAGGACTACATTATGCCATGTGTTAAGGCCGGCGCCGTTTACGAGCACAGCTATCTGCTGGGAACCTCCATGGCACGCCCGCTGATCGCAAAAAAGCTGGTTGAAGTCGCGCACAAGGAAGGAGCATCTGCAATCTGTCATGGCGCAACCGGAAAGGGAAACGACCAGATCCGTTTCGAGCTTGGCATTAAAGCACTTGACCCGACAATCAAGATTATCGCTCCATGGCGCATGACCGATGTCTGGAAGATGCAGTCCCGTGAGGATGAGATCCAGTACTGCAAGGACCATGGCATTGACCTTCCGTTCTCCATGGGAAAGGGCTATAGCCGTGACCGGAACCTCTGGCACATCAGCCATGAGGGACTTGAGCTGGAGGACCCGTCCCAGGCACCAAATTATGACAAACTCCTTGTGCTGAGTGTGACACCGGAGAAGGCGCCTGACAAGGTGACCGATCTCAGCCTGACCTTTGAGAAGGGTGTCCCGGTTGCGCTGAACGGAAAGCGCATGAAGGTCGCTGAAATTATTGAGACGCTGAACAAACTCGGTGGGGAAAACGGTATTGGCATAATAGATATTGTTGAAAATCGTGTTGTAGGCATGAAATCACGTGGTGTCTATGAGACCCCGGGTGGTACCATTCTGATGGCCGCACATGATCAGCTGGAAGAGCTTGTTCTTGACCGCGAGACCATGGAAGCAAAGAAAAAGCTTGGAAGTCAGCTTGCTCAGATTGTTTATGAAGGAAAATGGTTCACTCCGCTTCGGGAAGCAATCTGCGCCTTTGTTGAGTCAACTCAAAACGTAGTTACCGGTGAAGTAAAGATGAAGCTGTACAAAGGAAATATTATCCGTAACGGAACGACTTCCCCATACAGTCTTTACAATTCTTCTCTGGCTTCCTTCACCACCGGAGATCTGTATGATCACAGTGATGCCAGCGGCTTTATCAACCTCTTCGGCCTGCCGCTCAAGGTGCGTGCGCTTATGATGGAAGATGTCAAGAAGCAGAGCAAGAGCAAATAACAGAGTAAAACCGACAGACCATTTATCAGAAAAGGAATTCCCTGAACAGGGGATTCCTTTTTTCAGCCAGACATTTCATCTGCTTTATTTAATTTTAACATCTTTTTGCCGATTGTCGTGTTATTTTTGTGCACAATGTGGTATACTGTTTTCATTGTACAGGGGAACGCACCTGTTATATGAAAGGAGCAAAATACTATGGACAAGAACTATGTGAAAATACCGGCCGTAATGAACTCAAATGTATCCCTGAAGGTTATTCGTGGACACTTCGCGACCTCACATTCTCATATCAATTGCTTTTTTGATATTACGACCCTGAAAACGCGATGCAGTGAAGCGCACAACGTAGCTTCCCTTCTTGCAATGCACTACTCTGTAGATACAAGGGTTGACACCATCATCTGCATGGACGGCACAGAAGTCATAGGTACTTACCTGGCAGAGGAGCTTACAAAATCCGGTATTCTTTCGATAAACGCACACAAGACAATTTATGTTATTTCCCCGGAATACATCGCATCCGGTCAGATTATTTTCCGTGACAATATGCAGATCGCTCTGCGCGGCAAGCATGTGCTCCTTCTTCTCGGATCCATCACCACAGGAAGATCTCTGGCATCCATTCTGGAAAGTGTACAGTACTACGGCGCCAGCGTAAGCGGAGCCTGCGCAATCTTCAGTGCAGTGGACGAGGTCAGGGGTATTCCGGTTGTAGCCGCTTTTCATGCCTCCGATGTACCGGAATACAAATCCTATAAGGTCAATGAATGCCCGCTCTGCAAGAAGAAGGTACCGATAGACGCACTGGTAAACAGCTTCGGATATTCGCTTCTCTGATCATCCACGGACGGGTCAGTCAGATATCCATCTGTTCAGCAAAGAATTTTTTAATATAATAGACAGATCAAAGGCTGCTCCTTTCATGGATTTCCATGATAAGAGCAGCCTTTTCATGATTAATACACTTTTTCGAATAATTTCTTCTGGATACCTCTCTATCTTTTCGATCACCGTGTATTGAACGCCTGTGACACATTTCATGTCCCGGATGTTTCGTCCTCTCCGGCCTGTTTGGACGCAATCCACTTCTGATATTCCTGATTTCTTGCGTCCAGATACATCTCGCGGCACAGCTTTTTTCCGGTCTCCGTCCTGAAAATCTTCTGATAAGCATTCCGGATGCCAAGCGCGGATGTAGTGTCCTCATAAAGATTTACCAGAAAATCCGCTTCCACCAGGATCTGATAATCCATGCCATCGATCTGTGTGTATGTATGGTGATGTCCAATCAGATAACAGATTCTCTCTATTTCCGATTTCTGAAAGCCCAGCCTCTCCAGCATGGCCCTGGCCTCCTCCGGCCCGTACTTTTCCTGAAACTTCCCGTCACTTCTTCCATGCCGGATCTCAGCCTTATGGATTCCAATATCATGTGTATAGGCAGCTGCCTCCAGAATAAACTGTGTTTCCTCGTCCAGTCCCTCCATTCTTCCAATCAGGGCAGAAAAGGCGTGGACCTTGACGAAATGCTGTATCCGCATTGGATCTCTGCGGTCATAATCAACCATATTCAGACACAGCTGGTCCAGTTTTTTTCTTCTTTCTGCTTCCATACCAATTCCTCTCCTTCCGGTAAAAGCGTTCTTTTGCCTGGCACAGACAATAATCTGCCATGCAGCCTTCGCTGCTTTCCATATTTTCCAGTCTGGACATGACTAAAAAACAGCAGAAGCGCATTTTTACACGCACTCTGCTGTTCTCGCGCAACGCCTTATATATTAATTGTCAATGCTGTAGTTTGGTGCCTCTTTTGTGATGTGAATATCATGCGGGTGAGACTCCTTCAGCGCAGCAGAGGAAATCTTGATGAATTTGGCAGTTTCCTGAAGGGTCGGAATATCCTTGGCACCACAATATCCCATTCCGGAACGAAGGCCTCCGACCATCTGGAAAATAGTATCTTCTACAGAACCTCTGTAAGCCACACGACCTTCAACGCCTTCCGGTACGAGCTTCTTCGCACCTGCCTGGAAGTAACGGTCCGCGCTGCCATGTGCCTGGGACATGGCACCCATAGATCCCATTCCACGGTATACCTTATACTTTCTTCCCTGGAACAGCTCGAAATCGCCAGGTGCTTCATCGCATCCTGCAAACATGCTTCCCATCATGCAGACATTACCGCCTGCAGCAATAGCCTTCACAATATCTCCGGAGAACTGAATACCTCCATCGGCGATGATCGGCGTACCGGTCTTCTTTGCCTCCTCATAGCAGTTCATGATTGCCGTGATCTGGGGAACACCGATTCCTGCGACAACACGGGTGGTACAGATGGATCCGGGTCCGATTCCAACCTTTACGCAGTCAGCTCCTGCCTCAATCAGGTCGTGTGTTGCTTCTGCCGTCGCAACATTACCTGCGATAACCTGCAGATCCGGGAACTCACTCTTCACCATACGCAGGCATTTGAAAATATTGGCGGAATGGCCGTGTGCAGAATCAATGACAACACAGTCCACATGTGCTTTGACAAGTGCGTCTACGCGGTCCAGAACATCGTCTGTAATACCTATCGCAGCGCCGCACAGAAGCCGCCCATAATCATCCTTTGCAGCATTGGGATACTTGATCTGCTTTTCAATATCCTTGATCGTAATCAGGCCCTTGAGATTTCCCTCATCATCTACGATCGGCAGTTTTTCCTTTCTGGCCTTGGCCAGGAGACTCTTTGCCTCTTCCAGCGTAACGCCTTCCTTCGCGGTAATCAGATTTTCCGATGTCATGGATTCCTTGATCTTCTTGCTGAAATCGGTCTCAAAGAGAAGGTCACGATTGGTGATGATACCAACCAGCTTCTTGCCTACAGTAATCGGCACACCGGAAATGCGGTACTTGGCCATCAGTGCATTGGCATCTGCCAGTGTATCCTCCGGGGACAGATAAAACGGGTCTGTAATGACACCATTTTCTGAACGTTTCACTTTATCGACTTCATCGGCCTGCTGCTCAATTGTCATATTCTTGTGGATAATTCCGATTCCGCCCTGTCTGGCCATGGATATCGCCATGCGATGCTCGGTCACTGTATCCATTCCTGCACTCATAAGGGGAATATTCAATTTGATTTTCTTCGTGAGCTGCGTTCCAAGATCCACCAGATTCGGAGTTACTGTTGAATACTGCGGTACTAAAAGTACATCATCAAAAGTAATACCCTCGCCGATAATCTGTCCCATATACGTTCTTCCTTTCTTTTATCTGGTACCTGTTTTGAATAAGTTACGATTCAATAGAGCAGAGCCCTGAATCAAAAGAGATCTGTTGCGTAAAGAGGTGTAAAGCAGAACCCCGGAGAAAAGCTCTCCACTATCTGAATTTATGATTGAAAAGAGTTTAGCAAACCGTTTTGAGAAAGTCAATCCTAAAAGCCCGCCCTGTCTCTGACGCGCGCTTCGCGTGCGTCTCGCCAGGCCGTGTTTCCGAAGAGCTTATACAGTGTAGAATCTGCTGGGTGCGCGCATCCGCATATCCTGCAGCATATCCTCTGTCGGCGAAAACAGCACCTTCCGCCGCTCCTGATTTTCCGTAATCACAAAAGCCCAGGCATTGCGCTCATCCTCCGGTGCCCCTGACGTGTAATCAACGACCTTTACATTCCGGAAATCCGAGAGATGGTCCGACTGCACCGGAGCAATCACCTCCGCCTTGCTGAGTTCATAAGAAGCGCCTTTTTTTCTGGTCTGCTTGGAATAAATCTTATCAATGTCAAGAACACCATTTACATAAGAATATTCATACTCAACGCTCTGCCTCGGAATCAGCCAGATGTCCAGCAGAATCATCGCAAATCCGGCAAGCAGAAATGCAGGATGCACCATGACGCCAAAAAAGAACAGCAGAATGGTCAGCATCACGAAAAAAACCTTTATAAACCGATTTTTCATTGTAGGCTGAACAGATATCAGCTTCTCCTTAAACAAATCACCCATTTGGTTCCTCCTTGAAAATATAAAAAATATTGATATTCATGTTTTTCCTGAAGATACTCTTTTAGCTGGCAGATGTGCTGCTGACCGTTCCCAGGGAAGAAGACGTAGTCAGCACCTCATTGGAAGAGGTGGAAACAGACGTCGATGCTGAGGCAGATGCTGCAGATGAAGATGAGGAAGTCACACTTTCCGTCCCGGCATCACTATCCTGTGAGGCACTGCTGCCCGTCTCCCCGGATTCCACATTCAGAGTATCTGCGAGATTCGTGTCTGCAAACAGGGTGTCCGCACTGTATAAAAATAATACATCGGTAATCCCGTAAGATGTTATTGCCGTCTCTACATCGTCATAGTAATATCTCGGATCTATCATAATGATATTCTGAAAATACGGGTACAGAAACTGCATAAAGCTGTTTGCATAGGAATCCTTGAAAACCAGAAGATTCCGTCCGTTGTCTGCCGTGGTGTGAATCTCCACCAGTGGATGGTTTCCCCCGAAAAATACCTGATACTGGTCTTTTTCCTTCAGCTTGTCGCTTTCAAACATGGAAGCGGATTTGCTTCCTGTATCCGGGTAATTCACATAATAAGCAACGTCCGTACCCTGAGGCTGGTAAACCTCAATCGAATCATGTGCGATGTGCCGGCCGCTTCGTGACGCAAGTGTTCCCTGAAAAGAATCTGTCACCGTATACACCTTGTTGTCCGTAATTGGCGCATCAATTCCAAGCTGACCAGCCCCGCCCAGAAACACCTCATAGGCGCCAAGACTCGTCCAGTGATGATCCGTTTTGTAAAAAATCTTCTGTTCCCTGTTTTTCTGCAAGGCAGAAACAGCATCGACAGTACCCACCTGACTGTCCAGACGATTTTCAAAGCTCCTGATATCTCCAATCTGATCCTCAACGGGAGCATTCGCGGGAAGTTTGTCCGTCAGAATGCTCGCCGCATCCGGCACCAGAAGCATATTGATCTGAAGGTCCCTGTGTCGGTTTGAAAAGTCATTGACAGCCTCTATTGTGCCATCTGCTGCCTTCTTGTCCGGAACAACAGGCTTCGCCATCAGATACCCCTTCTTCCCAAAAAACACATTACCGGATTCCTGATTGCCCAAAAGTGCCACACCAAGAGACCGGATATTCATCCACACGTCTCTGCCCACAAACTGGTCCGACAGATAGCTGTTGAAATCCCGGAAGAAATCCCCCCGCACGAGACCTGACGCAGTCAGCTTCGGCCGCTGGGCAAGATTTCTGTTCTCATCTGCAGAAAAGGTTCTTGAGGGCACCAGAATATTCAGAATCAGAATAACGCCTGCCGCCCCAAGAAACATCCTGGTCATAATTCTATAGAACCAGGATTTTATTTTTTTACTGCGGCCGTTCCTGTGGGCAGAGCCATTTTTTCTTCTGTTACCGGTTCTGCCGCCGGATTTCCTAGTGATCTCTTTCTGGTTTCTTTCTGCATCAGTCCCGGAATATTCCCTCCGGTTCTCAGTCCGACGGGAGATATTCTGCTCTTCCGGATGATTATTCTTGAATTCTGTCATACTTCCTCACCTTTTTAGAATCTGAAGTACAGGAATGTAGAATAGGTGGATCCTACCATGTTGGCTACGCAGAAAATCAGAAGCACCGCATGTACAGCCGCAGATACATACACCATCTTCTTCCCGCCCCGATATACAAGCGATGCATGGACTTGTTTCAGAACCGGTCCACAGCACAGCACCGCTGCAATCAGAAGAACCAGATTCCCTGTCAGATAATATATACTCGCGCTGTCTGCAAAACCAAGACCGTCTGCGCCAAACATCTGACCGATATAGTGTACTGTTCCTCCAAGTGATGGCGTAAAGAAAAAGATCCATCCGAAGAACGCAATCAGATCTGTCAGAAAAATCCGGACCGGCTTTGGGATGGACATTCGTGCTTTTCCGATTACAAACTTCTCCAGAATCACAAAAAATCCATGGTAAATTCCCCAGAACAGAAAGTTCAGCGTATTTCCATGCCAGAGCCCGGTAAGAATCCAGACGAAGGAAAGGTTTCGTAACTGCATCTCCTTTGAACAGCGGTTTCCTCCCATTGGAATATATACATAATCCCTGAACCAGGCGCCCAGTGAAATATGCCAGCGTCTCCAGAAATCAGTCACGCCATCTGACAGATACGGATCATCAAAGTTCTTCTCAATATGGAATCCGAACATTCTGGCCAGACCGATTGCCATATCAGAATAACCGCTGAAATCGAAATACAATTCCAGAGAATAATAAATCATGCCCAGCCATGCTGTAAGCCCCGCCATATGCTGCAGAGAACTGATCTGTCCAAACGCGGTGCCCAGGTTATCCGCAATCAGAACCTTCTTGAACAGTCCAATGATGAACAAGTACATGCCTGAGTTAAAATCGCTTCTCCTGACCCCGCTGTCCGGGATTTCGGAAAGCTGTCTCCTGAAATCTTTGTACTGCATGATCGGTCCGGACAGCACCTTTGGAAAAAACAGAATATACAGCATTTCATCAAGCAGGCTTCCACTATCCTCTGCTCTTCCATAGTATATATCAAATACGTAGGACAGCGCGGAAAAAGTATAGAATGATATGCCGATGGGAAGTGACAGACGGCTGTACTTGAAAATACCCAGCACCAGAACATTGACTGCCACTGTGCTGATCAGTGTGATTTTTTTACGCCGCGCCTGATTTTCCTCCTGTGCCAGAATTCGGATCTGCTGTCCCGACACATAATTGAAAAAAACAGAAACAGCCAGCACAATGCTGTTTGCAGCGTCACCCCAGATATAAAACAGGATACTGAAAACCAGGAGGACAATCTTTCTGGCCAGCGTCTTCTTTCCGGGAATCAGCCTGTAGATCAAAACGGAAACCGGAAGAAATAAAAAAATAAATTCAAGTGAACCAAAGCTCATGATACGGTCTCCCCCTTACAGAGCGCTTTCAAATGTCTGCACAATTTCCGCTGTATTTTCGGCGGAAACGAATAAAGCATAATTGCCCCGGATGACAATCTGACTTTTTTCGAGCATAGCATATTGATACGTTCCATAACCGTTAAAATTATTCATCTGCGTCTTTTTTCTGGATTCCATCGCTGTTCTGACCATTTCCTGATCATCAGTCTTTTTTAATCTGACCAGAAGAATTTCCTCCGCTCCCATATTGGTCTTGGGATAATCCAGCCTGATCTCATCAAACTGCGCCGGATCGAGTCCATACAGGCGCCGGATCATCTGATTGGACCCCTCCTGCATCTTCGAGGAATCTGCCTTCGCCGTAACCGCATTCCAAACAGTACTGAAATCTGCCTTGCTGACCCTGTTGCCCATGAGAGAATGTATAATAAACGCCATGATCAGTGCCACAAGTATCCATTTGACAATCTCCAGAATTGTCATGCCGGCCTTTTTATTCTTCATTATACTGATACCGGATATCCCCTTCATTCTAAATAATCCCCATTCCCCTATATAATCCCCGTTCCCCTGTCATTCTGATATGCTGCCTGCTCAGTCTGCAGAACCAGACTGAACAGACCCATCCGTGGACGTGGCAGAAGTGCTGTTCACTGCATTTCCGGCGTCTGAGGTTCCGGAAACCCCGGTGGATTCCCCGTCTTTCTGCTGACTGTCATAGACGCTGAGCATCATCTGGGTGGCCCATAGCGGATAAAACTCCTTCTGCATATGAATGGCATCCGCATCATACAGATCCTGATGTGCGCTGACCAGATCATCCATATCCACCCATCCGTATCCCTTTTTCTGGACCATCTGATGCACCGCCTTACTCCATTCCGGAACATTTCCGAAGGCAGGTGTTTCGTTTATCGCCGCCTGCTGTACCGGAATCGTCTGGTTCACATAAATCGCTGTATCAGGCAGTTTCTGGTGCAGCTCATCCAGAATAGCTTCATAGTCATTTGCATAGTCTTCCTTTGTGTCCCAGAGTCCTGCCACGATATCATTCAGACCATAGCAGAGAAAAAGTGTAGACGGATTAAGCTGCACCAGCTCATCCTCCTGGTCCTTGATTTTGTCAATGGTATTTCCGGAAGCTGCAAGAACGCGGGACTGCGGCAGAAAACCAAATGCAGAAAATCCCACCGCTCTGGAATCACCCATGATTACGGTATCACCAAACAGGCTCCAGACATCGATGGTTCCGTTCTCCAGCTTCTTCTGCATCTCGGCACGTTCTGATTTCATTCTTGCCTTCTTCTGCTTTGACAGAACCTGCTCTACTTCCTGGGGGTCTTTGCTCTCCTGTGCCTTCAAAAACTGCAGTCCCTCTTCGATCTGTCCCAACCTGCTCTTTCTATGAATACTGACTGCTGACACAACAGCCAGAATAACAACCCCGATCAGAATTAAAGCTGCAATGATCAGCCTTCTGAAACGGATCCTGTTTCCATCATGAGGATGCATAATATCAGTCATCTCCTCCTCTTACTTCATACGCGAACATCTCTTTCCTGCGCATAGCAGATAATCTTTTTTATTATATCATAAACTTCTGCAATTTCCTCATGTTTATCTCACCATGACGCACCATTCTCAATTTTCAGACAAAATAACAGTTGTCACGGCAGCTGTATCTCTATTCTGAAACGCTTCTCTATCTGATCATAGCGAAGAGAACGTACACTGAAACGTACGATGCATCCCAGCGGCATTATCATTCCAAATTCACAAGGTATTTATTCAGCATTGCTCACAAGAAAAAACGTGATTTATTGTCATATTGACGGGAAAGAAGCCACTGCCCATGCAATTACGACGAAAGTCTGTCAAAAAGATTGGTGACAATGCCATAGCTTAATCCCGCACATTCACGTATACTACTTCCTGTATAGAAAAAGCACATGCCGTACCTGTGTATGACATGAGTCATGTACCGTCTGTCCTGCAGTAAACCGCGGGCAGACAGGAATCATGTGGAAATCAGAGAATCAGAGATTAAGCGATATTTTTATTTTTTCAGGAGGATCATTACATGTCTAGTTTAAGTCTGGAACACATCGGAAAAAAATACCCCAACGGCTTTGAGGCAGTCAAGGATTTCAACCTCGACATTGCCGACAAGGAATTTATTATTTTTGTAGGTCCGTCAGGATGTGGAAAGTCCACAACACTTCGTATGATCGCAGGTCTTGAGGATATCACCTCCGGTACACTGAAAATTGACGGAAAGGTTATGAACGATGTAGATCCAAAGGATCGTGATATCGCCATGGTTTTCCAGAACTATGCTCTTTATCCTCATATGACTGTATATGACAATATGGCTTTCGGACTGAAGCTCCGTAAAGTACCAAAGGATGAGATCGACAAGAAGGTACGCTCTGCAGCGAAGATCCTCGACCTTGAACATCTGCTTGACCGGAAACCAAAGGCTCTGTCCGGTGGTCAGAGACAGCGTGTTGCCATGGGTCGTGCCATTGTGCGTAATCCACGTGTATTCCTCATGGATGAGCCGCTCTCAAACCTGGATGCAAAGCTCCGTGTACAGATGAGAACAGAGATTGCAAAGCTGCATGACAGACTTGGCGCCACCATCATTTATGTAACCCATGACCAGACAGAGGCAATGACACTGGGCACCAGAATCGTTGTCATGAAGGAAGGTGTGGTACAGCAGGTAGATACACCGCAGGTTCTTTACGATGAGCCGTGCAACCTCTTTGTAGCCGGATTCATCGGATCCCCGCAGATGAATTTCCTCGACGCGGTTGTCGAAGAGAATGGTGGCCGTATTCAGCTGAATCTTGCAGGTCAGAGATTCACACTGCCGGAGAAAAAGGGAAAGGTTCTCAAGGAGAAAGGCTATGTCGGAAAGACCGTCGTTGCAGGTATCCGTCCAGAGCATCTCTCTGATGATCCTGAAGTCATTGCAAAGAATCCGGGTGAGGTATTCTCCGCAAAGATCAATGTATATGAGCTTCTTGGTGCTGAGGTATTCCTGTACTTTGATTATGACAACACAGCTATGACTGCCCGTGTAAATCCGAAGACTCCCGCAAGAACGGGCAGCGAGGTTCAGTTTGCGATTGATATGGAAAAACTTCATATCTTTGATAAGGAAACCGAGCTTGCGATTGTACACTGATCGTTTCATCACGGTCATCTGTAAGGCAGAAATTGTACAGACACTCCGCAGAAGAATTCTGCGGGGTGTCTTTTTGCCTTGATTACCAGGGGTTAATATTTTAAAATAATAGTCAATAACATTGATCGAAAATGTAAAGGGGTTTTTATGATTAACAGCAGAATATTAAGTAAAACAATCAAAGAGCTGCAGGATATCACCGGCACATCGCTTACATTATTCGGAAAAAACGGCGATGTCATCACCGGAGATAAAACGCATACGGGAAAGGGAAGTCCGGTTCAGGATCTGATTCATTCCGCTGCTGACAGCATGACCATCGGAAGTGTCAGTTATCTGAAGGTCTATGACGATGATATGCCCATCTACTATCTCGCCGCCGAGGGAGGTGCCAGCCCGGAAATGACCGGCAGAATTGCCGTCAGCGAACTGCAGAATCTTCTGTCTCTGTCCCATGACAGGATGGATAAAAACCATTTTATTCAGAATGTTCTCCTGGATAATCTTCTTGCCCCTGATATTCACTCAGAGGCAAAAAAGCTGAAAATCCATGAGAGCATCAACCGTATCGTGTATCTGATCGAAACCACAGACAAGGACACCGATCTTGCCATGCAGACCCTGAAAGCCATGTATTCCACTGCCAGCGATGTATATCTTGCGACGGTGGATGCCTCCCATGTTGCAGTCGTGGCAGAGCTTACGAAGCCGGAGGATGCCTCCAGAACAGCTCATACACTTGCTGACATGCTGAACGCAGAAGCTATGATACAGGTCCGGGTGTCCTACGGCCTTCCCACAAACCTTCTGGACCATCTGTCCCAGTCCTATAAGGAGGCTCAGCTTGCAATCGAGGTTGGCAGAATATTCTATCCAGATCTTCATGTCATCTCCTATGGGAATCTCGGCATCGGCCGCCTGATCTTTCAGCTTCCCCATTCTCTGTGCGAGCTGTTCCTGAAGGAGACCTTTGATCACGATGTTTTCGCGGAGCTGGACGAGGAAACACTCACTACCATACGCCAGTTCTTCAACAACAATCTGAATATTTCCGAGACCGCCCGGCAGCTGTACATCCACCGGAATACGCTGGTATACCGCATCGAAAAGCTCCAGAAAACAACCGGGCTGGATATTCGTAAGTTTGATGAAGCCATGACCTTTAAAATTGCCATGATGGTGAACAACTACCTGAAAAACACGGGAAAATAAAAAGGATACGCTATATGGCGCATCACGAAAAAGACTGCAGCATCAGCGATTTTGTACTGATGCTGCAGTCTTTTATTTATCCAGCCATTTTATGATCTGTTACATCATGCCCATGCCAGGGTTGCCGCCTGCCGGTGCTGCCGGTGCCGGTTCCTTGATCGTAGATACAGCTGCCTCAGTTGTAAGCAGTGAGGATGCTACAGAGGTTGCATTCTGCAGTGCGCTTCTGGTAACCTTTGCCGGATCCAGAATACCAGCCTCAATCATATCTACATACTTCTCATTGTAGGCATCAAATCCAACTCCAACCTTGGAATCTCTTACCTTATCGATAATGACAGCGCCTTCAAGACCTGCATTTGCAGCGATGGTGGCAAGAGGTGCCTCCAGAGCCTTCATGACGATCTTCGCACCGGTCTTCTCATCTCCCTCAAGAGTGTCTACAAACTTAGCCAGCTCCTTGGAAGCATGTACGTAAGCAGATCCGCCGCCGGCGATCACGCCTTCTTCAACTGCAGCTCTTGTCGCGTTCAGAGCATCCTCCATGCGGAGCTTAGCTTCCTTCATCTCAGTCTCTGTTGCAGCACCAACACGGATAACAGCTACGCCGCCGGCGAGCTTTGCAAGTCTCTCCTGCAGTTTCTCACGGTCGAAGTCAGATTTGGTCTCTGCAATCTGTGCCTTGATCTGTGCGATACGATCCTTGATGGCAGCCTTATCACCAGCACCGTCAACGATAGTGGTAGTTTCCTTCTTGATCTGAACTGTCTTTGCCTTGCCAAGCATATCCATGGTAGCATCCTTCAGCTCAATGCCAAGATCAGAGGAGATCACCTGACCACCAGTCAGAATTGCGATATCCTGAAGCATTTCCTTTCTTCTGTCGCCATAACCCGGAGCTTTGACTGCGCATACCTTGAAGGTTCCACGAAGCTTATTGACGATCAATGTGGAAAGGGCTTCACCCTCTACATCCTCTGCGATGATCAGAAGGCTTGCGCTGGACTGTACAATCTTCTCAAGCAGCGGAAGAATGTCCTGAATGTTACCAATCTTCTTGTCTGTAATCAGAATATATGGATTCTCAAGATCAGCTTCCATCTTCTCCATATCTGTTGCGAGATATGCGGAAACATAGCCACGATCGAACTGCATGCCTTTTACAAGGTCCAGCTCTGTCTGCATGGTCTTTGATTCCTCTATTGTAATAACGCCGTCATTTGTAACAGACTCCATTGCATCCGCAACCATCTGTCCAACACTCTCGTCACCGGAAGAAACAGCTGCAACTCTTGCGATCTGTTTCTTGTCGGTAACCTTCTCGCTCATCTTCTTAATCAGCTCAACGGTCTTGTCAGTAGCCTTTTTCATTCCCTTTCTGAGAACGATCGGGTTAGCGCCTGCTGCCAGGTTCTTCATACCCTCATTCACCATAGCCTGTGCAAGAACGGTAGCTGTCGTTGTACCATCGCCGGCAACATCATTAGTCTTGGAAGCTACTTCACGGATGAGCTGAGCACCCATATTTTCGAATCCATCTTCCAGCTCAATTTCCTTTGCGATTGTAACACCATCGTTGGTAATGGTCGGAGCGCCATAGGATTTGTCCAGAACGACGTTACGTCCCTTCGGTCCCAGCGTTACCTTAACAGTATTTGCCAGCTTATCTACACCTGCCTGAAGAGCAGTTCTCGCGTCTGCTCCGTATTTAATTTCCTTAGCCATTGTAAAATGCCTCCTGATTTTTCAAATTTATGATATATTTTATTTCTTCAGCAGAAAACCGGTCAGTCCTCAACGATTGCCAGAATATCCTCCTGCTTGGAGACGATGTACTCCTCATCATCAGCCTTGAAATGTGTGCCTGCATACTGTGCAAAGATTACCTTATCGCCAGGCTTTACTTCCATTTTTACTTTATCTGTTCCAGGACCTACAGCGATCACAACCGCCTCCTGTGGTTTTTCCTTTGCTGCGGATGTAAGAATAATACCGGATTTTGTCTTTTCCTCTGCTTCAACCTGTTTTAAAACAACTCTGTCGCCAAGTGGAACTAACTTCATAGTTTTTAGCCTCCTTAATTGGATTTCTTTCCTTCATCCATTCATTTCTGTTTATTAGCACTCATTTCATTTGAGTGCTACTCAACGATTCCTATAATAGTAAGAATCTGTGTTTTTCGCAAATCCGTTTTTTGTTGTAATATCTCTTTAATTCTCTATTTTACTCGTCTTGTCTTTAATTATCTCATTATTTTGCTTCTTTCTATTTTATTTGAAAAATCAGGGGCTGTCACCAAATGTAGTGACAGCCCCTGATTTTCTGATCCGGCTCACGCCTTTGTCTTCTTTGTGTTCTCCTGACTCCGTTTTTCCTTGATTTCAGCCAGCTCGTCAAAAATATAATCATTCAGGACCTTGATATAAGTGCCCTTCATGCCGCTTGATCTGGATTCAATCACACCGGCGCTTTCAAACTTGCGAAGAGCATTTACAATGACTGACCTTGTAATGCCTACACGGTCCGCAATTTTGCTGGCAACCAGAATTCCCTCTGTGCCATCCAGTTCATCAAATATATGAATAATGGCTTCCAGCTCGGAAAAAGACAACGTACTGAATGCAGATTTCACAACCTGGATTTTGCGGTTTTCCTCCACATTCTCCTCATTCACCGAACGCATCATCTCAAGTCCGACCACGGTTGTGCCATATTCGCTGACAATAATGTCGTCAATATCGTACTGAGGCTTGAAGCGATACATAAAGACGGTGCCCAGTCTCTCGCCGGCAATCTCGATGGGATTGATAATCGCTGTATAGCCTTCGTACTTCTCACCCTCAAACCCCAGTGTATTCAGATTGACATTTTCCTGTGTTGAAAGGACATTCAGAAAACGATCATTCAGCAGCGGATCTACATGTGTCCCAACCTCATCCGTAATCAGTTCTGTAATCTCATCGACACCATCGCAGGTTGCCACACCAAGAACCTTCCCCTTCCGGCTGATTACCAGAATATTCGACTGAAGGCATTCCACAAGCACCTCGCAGATATCATTGAACACAACCTTTGTGGAATTATTATTGTGAAGAAGTTTATTGATCTTCCTGGTTTTGTCGAGCAGCTGTACACTCATTGCGATCTCCTTTCATTCCGGCTTTCCCTGATTCGCAGTATCCAAAACAAATAAACCAATTATTTCTCTTCTCCGGGATGGAAACGAAAGAATTCTGAACATTCAAAACTAATCCACTATTTCCATCAGTTGAATAGTAACACAATCTTTTTCTGAAATCAATAATAGTGGAAAAGATTTGTCAAAATGTTTTCACGTTTTCCCCCTGCGTATCCAGGTTTCAATGCAAAGCAGGAGAAAGTGCTTTATTTTTCCTCTTTTTCAGGTTTTGGCATGACATATCCACATTCCTTGTCCGCGCATACCAGTCTGTTGCCCTTTTCCAGCATATATCCGCCGCATTTCGGACACTTGATATCCGAGGGCTTCTGCCATGTCATAAAATCACAGTCCGGATTGTGCTCACAGCCGTAGTAGATTCTCCCCTTTCTTGTCTTCTTGCGCAGCACCTCGCCGCCGCATTTCGGACATTTTACGCCGATTTTTTCAAGGTAGGGCTTTGTGTTCCTGCACTCGGGAAATCCGGGGCAGGCAAGAAACTTGCCATGCGGGCCATATTTGACAACCATATGCCTTCCGCAGTTCTCACAGATGACATCGGTCACCTCGTCTTCAATCTTCACCTTTTCCAGCTCCTGATCTGCCTTCTTTACCGCAGCATCCAGGTCAGGCCAGAAATTTCTGACAACTGTTTTCCACTCAATGGTTCCATCACCGATGGCGTCCAGCAGCTGTTCCAGATTGGCCGTAAAGTCTACGCTGACAATACTCGGGAACGCCTCCTTCATCATGTCATTCACAGCGATTCCAAGCTCGGTAATATACAGATTCTTCTTTTCACGGGTGACATAATGGCGGGCAATAATCGTCGTAATCGTAGGCGCATATGTGCTCGGGCGGCCGATTCCGAGTTCCTCCAGTGTCTTGACCAGAGATGCCTCGGTATAATGTGCCGGCGGCTGCGTAAAATGCTGTTCCTTATCGAAAGAAATCAGAGAAAGCCTGCTTTCCTTTGTGATGCCGTTAAGGTGATCATTCTCCAGCTTTTTTTCATCATCCTGCGTATACACTGTCATAAAACCGGCAAATTTGATCTTTGATGCAGAAGCATGAAACAGATAATCTCCATTGGCGATTTTCACTGTATTTGTCTCATAGACTGCAGGCGACATGCGGCTCGCGGCAAATCTCCTCCAGATCAGCTGATACAGCCTGAACTGATCCCTTGAAAGAAAAGGTTTGACCGATGCCGGTGTTCTGCTGATATCGGTAGGCCGTATAGCCTCATGTGCATCCTGCGCATGCTTGTTCCGGTTCTCTGTTGTTGTACCCGTCGCAACAAATTTTTCGCCATACTGCTCACGAATGTAAGCTCTTGCCGCCTGGTCAGCCTCTTCTGAAATTCTCGTGGAATCTGTACGCAGGTAGGAAATCAGACCGACAGACCCCCCATTCTTCAGGTCAATACCTTCGTAAAGCTGCTGCGCCACCTGCATGGTCTTGTAGGTGGACATATTCAGTGTTTTGGAAGCCTCCTGCTGAAGGGTACTTGTCGTAAACGGAAGGGGCGCCTTGCGGCTTCTCTCCGAAGTCTTCAGTTCCTTCACATAATAAGGTTTTCCCTCCAGAGCCTTCAGGATCTCCTGAAGCTGTTCCTCCGTTTCGATCTCGATCTTTCCCTTACTGTCTCCATAAAAATGCGCTGTCAGCGGCTTTTTCTCGCCATCAGCCTGAAATTCCGCATCCAGTGTCCAATACTCTCTCGGGATGAAAGCATTGATCTCCTCCTCGCGGTCAGCAATAATGCGCAGAGCCACAGACTGTACACGACCGGCAGACAGTCCTCTCTTGATCTTCTTCCAGAGGAGCGGACTGATCTCGTATCCGACCATGCGGTCCAGGCAGCGTCTCGCCTGCTGTTCATTGACCAGATTCATATCGATCTCTCTGGCATTTTTCAGAGATGCCTTCACCGCTGTTTTGGTAATCTCGTTAAAGGTAATACGACGCATTCTCTTGGGGTCCAGACGAAGCGCCTTGGACAAATGCCAGGATATCGCTTCTCCTTCACGATCAGGGTCTGTTGCCAGATACACCTTGTCCGCCTTATCAGCGGCTTTACACAGGGAAGCCACCAGTTCCCCTTTTCCTCGTATCGTTATATATTTTGGTTCAAAGTCATGTTCGATGTCTATGCCAAGACTGCTCTTGGGAAGATCACGGACATGGCCGTTGGATGCCAGAACATTGTAATTCTTTCCCAGAAACTTCTTGACCGTCTTCACTTTCGTCGGTGACTCAACAATCACAAGATAATTAGGCACTAATACACCTCCATTTGCATTACGGGCGCATCGCAAGCGCTACGCATAGCACTATAACGCAAAAAAATTATACATGCAAGTCTGAGTTGGACGATCCGCAAGGCATCGAATCTGAAGCAGCCATGGGTTTGTAATGAATTTGTAATTAGTTTGTGATTAATTAAAGTAATATTCAGGTCCTGCTGTAGTAACCCGGGGGTGATTCCAGAACAAAGCCGGAAAAGGTCAGCTGCACAAGCACCCTGGTCAGCTGTGTCAGATCCATGCCTGTACGCTGCTGGAGTGCATCGAGATTCTGTGGGTCATAGGTCAGCTTTCCAAAAACCTTCTGAAAGTCTTCCGCATGTGCATACTTCTGCGGAAGATTTCTGGTACGCTCCTTCCAGGTTCCATTGCCGGATCTCGGTGCTGATACGTTTTCCTCCCTGTTTTTAATCGCTGTCTGCTGCCCCGGAACACCATCACCTGGCAGCTTCCCCTTCCTATTTTTATGCAATTCGTCAGATTGTTTTTCCGGTTCTATAACCATGCCGAGTTCCTCAAGAATGACTTCCGGAGACCACGCAATGCCTGCTCCCTGTGAAATCAGTCTGTTGCATCCCTGACTGAGCGCATCCATATTTCTGCCAGGTACCGCAAAAATCGTCTTACCCTGTGAAAGCGCATAATCTGCAGTAATCAGAGATCCACTGCGCAGCTTCGCCTCCACCACCAGAACTATATCCGCAAAGGCACTGATGATCCTGTTCCGGATGGGAAAATGCCAGGCTGCCGGCTCTGATCCCGGTTCAAATTCAGACAGGATGCCTCCGCCCTCCCGTATCATTCTCCGGTAAATCGTATAACTTTCTTTCGGATAGCACACATCTACCCCGCTCCCCAGGACCGCAAAGGGCGCTTTGCCGGCCTGCAGTGCCCCATGGAGTGCCCAGGAGTCTATTCCGTATGCCATACCACTGATAATCTGTACACCTTTGGCCGCCAGCGCCTCCCCAAACCGGGATGCCTCTGCTCTTCCATAGGGACTGCAGTACCTTGCTCCGACAATTGCGACGGTTTTTTTGTCCGGGTCCGGCATTCTGCCCAGCACATACAATCCCATAGGCATCCGTTGATAATTCTGGAAACGCTCCGGATATTCCGGGTCATCCTGATTAATATATCGAATCTGCTGCAGTATCTCGTCCTGTCTATAATCAGATATCATGTTCTGGCCCCTCCATATCCGGCTCTGATACTATTAGATCCGGGGATCTGCATCGGAGCGGAAAAATTCTCGCTGCATCTCAGACAGATGGCTTCACTGATATGGGCATCATTAATCTGGTCCTGACCATCCAGGTCCGCAATGGTTCTCGCCACTTTTACAACATGGTGATACCCTCTTGCAGACAGGCCAAGCTTGTCAAACGCCAGCCGCACAGTCCACGCTGCATCCTCCGTCATGGTACAATACTTTTCAATCGAAGCAGCCGTCAGGGCACTGTTAAACGAAATACCCGTTCCCTTGTACCGTTCTCTCTGCAGGGCAATCGCCTTCCTTACCTTCTTCCGCATCACTGTCGAAGATATCTCATGGCTATCCCTTTCTGTCAGAGACTCATAGCTGACAGCCGGAACATCACACTTCAGATCAATCCGGTCCATAAATGCCTTACTGAGCTTTCTCTGATAATCTGTCACTTCCCTGTGTGTACAATAGCAGCGGTTTGTATCAGGAAAATAGCCACAGGGGCAGGGATTTGCCGCTGCGACCAGAAGAAAGGATGCGGGATACACACAGGTTCCGCCAAGCCTGGAAATTGTGATTTCATGGCTCTCCAGCGGCTGGCGGAGCATCTCCAGCGTAGCCGGAGACATTTCAGGGATTTCATCGAGAAACAGTACACCGCGATGCGCCAGTGTTACCTCCCCGGGATGAGGATAAAAGCCGCCCCCGCAAAGCGCAGTCGGCGTTATGGAATGATGGGGTGCCCGGAAAGGTCTGCGGCGTATCAACGGGATCCCCTTTGGCATTAAACCTACAACACTGTAGATCTTTGAAACTTCAAGGCTCTCTTCTTCGTTGAGCGGGGGCAGAATTGTCGGGATGCGTTCCGCGGTCATTGACTTTCCAGATCCCGGAGGGCCGGACAGGAACAGATTATGAAATCCGGAAGCGGCAATCAGCGCCGCTCGTTTTACAGCAGTCTGGCCATGTATATCACTGAAATCGACCAGATAATCCTCCATGTCCGGTTCAGCAGGATCCTGAGCATGCACCGGCTCCCTTCCCTTGCTGAAGGCAATCAATTCAGCGATACTTTTCACACCGATCACCCGGATACCTTCCACAGCCCCGCCTTCTGCGGCATTGTCCGCTGGAACAATACAGATGCTGCAGCCACGTTCCTTCGCCGCAATCACGCTTGGAAGAACACCTGCCACCTTCTCAATCGTGCCATCCAGATGGAGCTCCCCGAGTATCATGGCCGAGCGGAGTGAATCCTTTCCAATATATCCCATCGCCTCAAGCACAGCTGCAGCAATGGGAAGATCAAATCGCGTACCATCCTTTCGCAGATCTCCTGGAGCAAGGTTGATCGTAATACGCTTCGGTGCCATAAGGATTCCGATATTTCGGAATGCAGTCCTTACCCGTTCCTGCGCCTCCTTTACCTGGGGCGAAACATATCCGACAATTGTAAAATAAGGCATTCCATCACTGACATCAGCCTCTACCTCTACCGGAACGGCTTCTACCCCTGAAATCGCCGAAGATAAAATACTGCAGAACAAATCATCATCTCCTTCCCTTCATTTCATTACACGCGATACACTGATGAATAAAAAAGTACAGCAAAGAAACCATTTAGGAATTGTCATTAAGAAATCAAGAAATTAATAAGATGAAACAGAACTGTGAAAAGACCTGAAATCTGATTTTCTTATGAAATGAAATGCACACTCGAAATGCTATCAGGATATTAATAAGTTAACATAAATATGCTTGTTTGTAAATAAAAAGCCCTTATGACATTGGGATGAAATGAAATGCTTTTTATTAAATTAAATTGTCCTGAAATCCGAACATTTACAGACATGGCAGAAGAACCGCAGTACTTCCTGCCTGTCGAAATCATCAGGATTTCAGGACAATTTCAAAAACGTACATCTTTGAACCCTTGCATTAATTCATGCCTTCTTCATGCGCAGAATGTCGCAAAGATCCGTTCTGTGACCAAGATCCACATGAAGCTCCTGCTGCGGGTGCGGAGCGGATTCCATCGGTTTTCCCTCTGCATCGTAAATCGCCCGCACCGTGACAAGATCATTTGTGCCATCCGGCTTCATGATTTCAATTCTGTCTCCTGTGCAGAACTTGTTTTTCTGATTTATAACGGCAAACCCGTCCGCATCCACATCCGACACAACTCCCAGATATGTGTAATTCGTAATGTAGGTATTGCTGTCATAAATCTGGTCTTCCTCTGATGGCTTCCCATAAAAGAAGCCTGTTGTAAACCTGCGGAACGTACAATCCGCAATCTGTTCCCTGTACCATGGAAGATTCTTCTGATAGAGTGCAGGGTCCTCGAAATAATCATCAATTGCCTTTCGATAGGTTCGTGCAACCGTTGCTACATACAGAGCCGTTTTCATCCTGCCCTCGATTTTGTAGCTGTCAATCCCGGCAGAGACGAGGTCTGGAATATGCTCTATCATGCACAGATCCTTGGAATTGAAAATAAAGGTTCCCCTTTCATTTTCTTCAATCGGAAGATACTCTCCCGGCCTGCTTTCCTCCATCACCGCATATTTCCAGCGGCAGGGATGTGTACAGGCACCCTGATTGGCGTCTCTCCCTGTAAAATAATTGGAAAGAAGACATCTCCCGGAATAGGAGATACACATTGCACCATGTATAAAGGTCTCAATCTCCATATCCTCCGGCATTTGTCTGCGCATCTCACCAATCTCCTGCAGGGAGAGCTCACGTGCAGTCACAATACGTGCTGCTCCCTGTCTGTACCAGAATTGCGCCGCAGCCCAGTTTGTATTGTTTGCTTGTGTACTGATGTGCCGCTCAATGCCCGGACACTCCTCACCGGCAATGTCAAACACGCCGGGATCCGCAATGATCAGCGCATCCGGATGCATCGCATACAGCTCTCTGAGGTAAATCCGGATTCCCTCCAGGTCCTCATTGTGGGCCAGAATATTCACTGTCACATGTACACGTACACCATGTGCATGTGCATAGCGGATTCCCTCCTCCATATCCTCGCGGCTGAAATTCTTTGCCTTTGCACGAAGCCCGTAAACATCGCCTCCGATATAGACCGCATCAGCACCAAAGGCAACCGCCACCTTCAAGACCTCCAGGCAGCTTGCCGGAATCAGCAGCTCCGGTTTTCCATTTGCAAGCATAATTTTCCTCTCTTACTCTTTCATAACAGAAATTGAAATTCCATCTCCAAGCGGAACAATACTGGTATCCAGTCTTGGATCATCCTTCAATGCCCGCAGATATGCCCGCATCCTTTTATAAATTGTGCGGTTTCTGCGTTCTACAACGTAATGCGATTCAATAAGGTCTCCATCCTGCAGAACATTGTCGGAGACCAGTACGCTGCCGGGATGCATCAGCCGTATAATTTCCGGCAGGAAATGAATATACTGCCCCTTCGCCGCATCCATAAAGATAAAATCAAAGGGATCCGCAAGCGTCTGCAAGACCTCCATTGCGTCTCCCTCCAACAGTGTGATCTGGTCCTGATAACCAGATCTTTGAATGTTCTCCCTGGCGGCCAGGATTCTCTTCGGATAATTCTCTATTGTTGTAATCCTGCAATTTTTCTTTCCGTAAACCGCCATAAAAATAGACGAAAAACCGACAGCTGCACCCACCTCCAGGATTTTCTCCGGCTTTTGAATGTCCAGAAAAACCTTCAGAAAGCTCTGCATTTCTCTCCGGATAATCGGAACTCCTTCTGCTCTGGCTTTCTTCTGAAGCTCCTCCAGAAAAGGCGTATACCCATGATCCAGAGCATTGATAAAAGTTATCATCCGTTCATCTACTATCATTACAATACTCCAGGTTTCACTTTGTCTCTGATATCATATACATGATATTCTCTCCGTTTATTCACCATTATCAGAAGAAGCGGAGACAACATCTGCAGCATTTTCACCCTGCTCTGTGTCCTCCTGCTGACAAAGAACCGGAATCATCTGATCCGCGGTCATGGATGTACGCAGTGTATAGGTTCCAGGCAGAATTTCCCCGTGATATCCGGAAAGCAGTTCCTGCACGACAAAAGCGTCTGCGCTTTCATCCAATAATCCGCTTGAAATAAGAAGCTTTCCGATCTGCCGAACAGACATATCATCTGTAATGGTAACTGTCACAGCACGCCCATCTCCTGTGTCAACCGCCTTTTCATCAAAGATCTCATAGCCCAGAGAATAAGCCCGTGTGCCCAGATAGATCAGCACCATGATCAATGCAAGGATTACAAGGATCTTCAACACGCCCTTGATGCCTCCAAGCGCAATTCTGTAACCAAGGCTATCCTCGTTTTCCTCTTTATCCCTTGCTGCCATTCGCAAAAGCTCCTTTTCTCACTATTGACGTTTTCCGCTGATGTCACGGTGAAGACAATGATAATGCCTCTGTTCGCTGTATCCTGCATTTCCGGCAGATCTCATACCGGAAGCTCAAGATGAATTTCTGAACTGATGGTATCAACAACCTGCTGGACCATCCTGCAGACCGCACCCTCGGCATCAAGAAAATCGGCTGCAATTTCATTGCGAAGCAGAGGGGAATACTCGGAAATCACATAATCAGTCTCATCATACAGGTCTCTTCCGGAGGTCTGCATCTCATAAACCTTTCTCCGGTATTCATTGATTTTCTGCCTGAGCTCCGGCATATCCTTCAGCTGCTCCGATAGAGAACAGTAACGCTTGTAAGCCTCACTGTTCTCCAGTGTCCGAACAAGCTCCTCCGTCTTCTCCCTCACCTGGTCCATGCCTATGCCTCCATAATGATTGGCAGTATCATGGGATTCCGCTGTGTACGCTTCCATACAAAACTGCTGAGCGCATCCTTGATGGATGACTTCAGTTTTCCCCAGTCTGTAATTCTTCTCTCCAGACAGTCATTCAAGGCGTCCTCAACAATAAGCTTTGCCTCATCCATAAGATCTTCAGACTCTCTGACATAGACAAAGCCCCTGGACACAATATCCGGTCCTGCCAGAATCTGTCTTCCGTAACGATCCAGTGTGAGAACCACAATCAGAATACCATCCTCTGAAAGATGCTGTCTGTCTCTGAGCACAATATTGCCCACATCTCCGACACCCAGTCCGTCGACCATGATCTCGCCAGTTTCCACTTTTCCGGTTACCGCGGCGGAATTCTGGTCGAGTTCCAGTACATCGCCGGTCTTCATGACAAAGATATTTTCCTTCGGAATTCCCAGCTGGAGCGCAAGATTTTTCTGCGCAATCAGATGACGGTACTCTCCATGCACCGGTATCGCATACTTCGGCTTTACCAGCGAATAAATCAGCTTGATATCCTCCTGGCAGGCGTGACCGGACACATGGACATCCTGGAAGATAACCTCTGCACCCTTTTCATACAGCTCATTGATTACATTAGATACTGCCTTCTCATTCCCCGGAATCGGATGTGAGGAGAATACAATCAGGTCTCCCGGCTTAATGGTTACCTTCTTGTGAATATCAGCCGCCATACGGGACAGGGCCGCCATCGACTCTCCCTGGCTTCCGGTCGTAACCAGAACCATCTGATTGTCTGGATAATTTCTCATCTGATTGATATCCACAAGGGTATTATCCGGCACATTCAGATAGCCCAGCTCCTGAGCAATGGAAATAATATTCACCATGCTTCTGCCCTCGACCACGACTTTTCGGCCAAACTTACAGGCAGAATTTATAATCTGCTGCACACGGTCCACATTGGACGCAAAGGTAGCGATAATCAGTCTCTGGTCCCTGTGCTCGGAAAAGATCTGATCAAAGGTCCGGCCAACCGTGCGCTCTGACATGGTATAGCCCGGTCTCTCCGCATTGGTGCTGTCACACATCAGGGCAAGAACACCCTTCTTTCCAATCTCAGCAAAGCGCTGCAGATCAATCGCATCTCCGAACACCGGTGTATAATCCACCTTGAAGTCACCGGTGTGCACTACCGTACCTGCTGGAGAATAGATCGCCAGTGCTGCGGCATCCTGAATACTGTGGTTTGTTTTGATAAATTCGATGCGAAAACGCCCGAGATTAATGGATTGGCCGAATCTGATCGTCTTCAGCTTAGTGGTCTTGAGCATATCATGCTCTTCCAGCTTATGACTTATCAATCCGATCGTCAGCTTCGTTGCATAAATCGGAACATTGATTTCTCTGAGCACATAGGGAAGGGCGCCGATATGGTCCTCATGTCCGTGCGTAATCACAAAGCCCTTCACCTTTCGAATATTCTGTTTTAAATACGTGATATCCGGGATCACAAGATCAATTCCGAGCATGTCATCATCCGGGAAGGCCAGTCCGCAATCGACAACCACAATACTGTCCTCATACTCAAAGGCAGTAATGTTCATGCCGATTTCCTCCAGACCGCCCAGCGGAATGATCTTCAGCTTACCCGTATTCTCTTTTCCTTTCAAACTTTACCTCCGTTCTTCTTTTCTCACGTGCTGTTCCGGGACAGACTTTCTCATAACACCTCACTTAAGTGCATTCATCTGCATACATTCTTCAATCACCGCATACATACTCCTGAAGACACTCTTTGAAGACACGGCCGGAATGAACGGTTACGCAAACGTGACATCATCCATCATCTGCGCAAAAACCCGTGCAATCGCCTCGTATTCCACATCATCCTCCACCATGACAAACCTGGCCTCTTCCTCTCCGTCCCTGGACAGATCCTTCATAATGTAGGCATTTGCCTCATCTCCATCTGAGTCTGTTACAAGAAGGTAATCTACCCCTCCTACTCTGGTTTCTTCCTCTACGAAAAACTCCTGTTTTTCTCCATCTTCCGTTTCAAATGTTATTTTTTCCATCGTGCTCCGTCCACTCCTGCGATGGCAGGAATCCTTTCCACGCCGACAGGGCTGCAGAGCAGTCTGTCAGCTTTCTTTTTCGCGATTATCCAGCCATTCCTGAAGTATAAAACCCGCTGCGATCTGATCAACCACTGCCTTGCGGTTGTGTCTGCCCTGGACCTTCATCTCATCCAGAATCTCATCTGCTGCGACAGTTGTCAATCTCTCATCCCACAAAATGACAGGGACTCCTGTCCTGCGCTGCACCATCGTACCGAAGGCTCTTGCTTTTTCCGCCCGTTCTCCCGCTGTACCATCCATATGCAGGGGAAGACCCAGAATGATCTTCTCTACCTGATATTCCCTGCAGATCTCATCTACTCTGGCCAGCGTCTGACGGAGCTTGTCCTCTCTGCTTCGCACAATCGTCTCCAAGGCCTGCGCTGTCAGACCCAGAGGATCACTGATCGCGACGCCAACGGTCTTTGCCCCATAATCGAGACCGAGCACTCTCATTTTTCAGTCTCTTTCCAGGATTCATTCCGGATATATTCTTTCAAAAGCTCCTCTACCAGCTCGTCACGCTCTACCTTCATGATCATGCTGCGCGCACCATTGTGACTGGTAATATAAGTTGGATCACCGGACATAATATAACCCACAATCTGATTAACCGGATTATATCCCTTCTCTTCCATTGCATGATACACAAGATCCAGAACCCGCTTTACAGAAACTTCATTTTCCGTATTCACTCTGAAAAACTGTGTGTTGCCCAAATCTGTCATAATTGATCACATCCTCACTAAAAAGCAACAAAACTCTATTTTTTCGTCCGAACACCCGTAATGACTTATTATATCTCAGATTTCGGATGATGGCAAGACACCCAACCGGGTAGCACTCAATTTTATCCACACGCGTTTATTGCAAAATGAATTTCCACCCGAAAGGATAATCTGGCGGCCGTCTCCGGGCTGTCTCTTCAGAAAGCTGCCAGGTAATCTCCATTCAGAAGTGAAACTGGTGTGACCACTCTGATCTGATTGGTCAGATCCCCGGTATCTGTAACCAGAATCTTCTGATATTCTCTGCCATGACCGGTCCACCAGGTTCTGCCCCCGATGACAATCTGTTCCTCAAAAAGCACCTCCACAGGTTTGCCAATATAATACTGAAGAAACTCTTTTCTTCTCTGCTGATCAAGGCTGCGAAGCTCGTCTCCCCGCTGCTTTTTGATATGCTCCGTATTCTGTCCCGGCATTGCGGCCGCTCTGGTTCCCTCTCTCCTGGAGTAGGGGAAAATATGCGTTTCAAAAAAATGCACATCAGACACAAACTGCCTTGATGCCTCAAAATCCTCCTGTGTTTCACCAGGAAACCCCGTTATGACATCTGTCGTGATCGCGGGATGCTCATAATAATGCCGCAGCAGCTGGACCACCTCCATAAACTGCTCCGGAGTATAATGACGGTTCATGGCACGCAGAGTCTTCGCGCATCCACTCTGTAAAGAAAGATGAAAATGCGGACATACTTTTGGAAGAGCATGCAGGCTTTGAATTACGTTCTCGTTCAGCGATCCCGGCTCCAGAGATCCGAGCCGGATTCTTTCAATTCCCGGAATATCATGCACTGATTCCAGCAGTGCAATCAGATCCTCTCCTTCCCCCAGATCTCTTCCGTAAGAGCAAAGATGAATACCTGTGATGACAATCTCCCGGACACCCGAGGCGGCAAGCTTTACAACCTCGTTCCGTACATCCTGTATCTTACGGCTTCTTACGCGCCCCCTCGCATAAGGAATGATACAATAGCTGCAAAACTGATTACATCCATCCTGTACCTTGATAAAGGCGCGTGTATGCTCCTCTGTGCGATCAATCTGCAGATTCTCATACAGACTGCCATCATCCCAGTCACTTCTGTCAATCTGCTTCTGACCGGTCATCCGGAATTGTTCCAGCTCCCGGACCAGATCTTCCTTCTGATTGCTTCCGATCACGAGATCAATGGCATCGTCCTTCTCCAGCTCCTCGCCCCTGACCTGGGCATAGCATCCCACTGCAACGACAATTGCTTCCGGATTCATTTTTCTTGCCTTATGCAGCATCTGACGGGACTTTCGATCTGCAATATTTGTCACGGTACAGGTGTTGATCACGTAGACATCCGCGCCCGGCTCAAAGGGCACTATTTCATATCCGGCAGCTTCAAGCATCTGCTGCATAGCCTCCAGTTCGTATGCGTTTACCTTGCAGCCCAGATTGTGAAGCGCCGCCTTTTTTCCTCTTGACACCTTGACTTTTCTCCTGATTGCCATTAAGATTATTGACGTAAATTATATCGCAGATTCTTATGTTTTCAATATAAATAAGGAGGAATCGGAATGCAGACTGTACAGATTTCATTGAATTCAATCGATAAAGTCAAGAACTTTGTAAATGCCATTTCCAAATTTGATTTTGATTTTGACCTTGTATCCGGAAGATATGTCATTGACGCAAAATCTATCATGGGAATTTTCAGCCTTGATCTTTCCAAACCGATTGACCTGAATATTCACACAGATGGTGCTGAGCTTGCCTCTGTCATGGAAGTTTTAAAACCGTATCTGGTTGAGCAGTAAACCCCTGGTGTATATATTGAAGCAAAAATCATAACTTTATCAGCACTGATCGGGAAGAGAAGATGCCGGGACGCTTTGATGGCGTATTACCCATCTTCTTTTTTGTTGCGTTTTTCTGCATCTCTCTCCCTTTACTGTTATTCCTCATCAATCACAATCGTCTCTGTCGTATCAATTGCGGTCTGCATCAGCTCATCAATAACATCGTCCAGCTTATGCTCAGAACGCTCTATCACTCTCAGAATCGGATGTGTCACCGGATGCTTTGCGACAAAAATAGTACAGCAATCCTCAAAGGGCTGAATCGATGTCTCAAAAGTTCCGATCTGCTGTGCCCTGTCTACAATTTCCTGCTTATCAAAACCAATCAGCGGACGATAAACCGGCAGACTGCAGACCGCATTGGTACACAGAAGGCTCTGGGCTGTCTGACTGGCCACCTGCCCGATGCTTTCTCCCGTAATAAGGCCCAGTGCTCCGTCCTTTTCCGCAAATTTCTCTGCAATCCGCATCATATATCTTCGCATGATGATGGTCAGTTCTTCGTGCGGACATTTTTCATAAATTGCCATCTGAATATCCGTAAAGTTTACGACATGGAGACGGATCCGGCCTGCATATTTCGAAACGATCTTCGCCAGGTCCACTACCTTCTGTTTTGCCCGCTCACTGGTATATGGCGGTGCATGGAAATATACCGCATCAATCTGCACACCGCGTTTTGCAATCATATAACCGGCAACCGGGGAATCGATGCCGCCGGAAAGCAGCAGCTCTGCGCTTCCGTTCGAGCCCACAGGCATTCCGCCGGGACCCGGTATGGTCTCCGAATAGACGTAAATGCTCTGCCGCACTTCTACTGTCAGGATAATGTCCGGATGATGCACATCGACCTTCATCCATGGGCAGGCATTCAGAACAGCCTCGCCCAGATCTGCATTGAGCTCCATGGAATCATGGGGATAGCTTTTGTTCGGTCTTCTGGCCGCAACCTTGAAGGTTCTCGGCGTTCCCTCAGGATATACCGTTCTGACAAAACCAGCTACAGCATCCTTTACATGCTCATAATCCATGTCCTCTATGATCAGAACCGGACTGATACCCGCAATGCCGAATACGGTTTTTAAAGCCTCAACGGTCTCGTCATAATCGAATCCGCCCTCTGCCCTGACATAGATTCTCCCCATTTCCTTTGTGACGGAGAAATTTCCCTCCACCTTCTTCAGCGCCCTGACAATGTGATGTACGAGCGCATCCTCAAACAGATGACGGTTTTTCCCTTTAATGCCGATCTCGGCGTATTTAATCAAAAAAGCCTGATACATAATCATTCCTTCGCGATGTGATATAGTTATTTTCTGGTGAACCTGCGCAGCTGCGGTACCACTTCATGCAGCACCCCTATGGTGTAATCGATCTCTTCTTCTGTTGTCTGCTCGGAAAAGCTGAATCGGACAGAGGACTCCATCACCTCTCTGGAAGCATGAATCGCCTCCATTGTTGCGCTTCCGCCACGTCTGTGGCTGGAGCAGGCACTCCCTGCCGACACATAGATCCCCTTTGACTCCAATGTATGCAGGAGAACCTCGCTGCGAATCCCGATAAAGGAAAGATTCAGAATATGAGGCGCACCCCTGCGAAGATCCTGCGGTCCATTAACCCGAACGTCATTCAGGTCTGAAACGCCATGCGCCAGACGCTCCTTCAACTCATACATATGCTCTGCATTCTCCTGCATGGAAGCGCAGATTTTCTCTGCCGCAACGCCGAGTCCTGCAACACCGGGCACATTGTCTGTTCCGGAACGCATACCGTTCTGCTGTCCGCCCCCGTAGATCAACGGACTGATCCTGACGCGCCGGTCTACATAAAGAAAACCGGAGCCCTTGGGGCCGTGAATCTTATGGCCACTGACGGAAAGCATATCGATCTTCATCCTTTTTGGAAAAATCGGTAATTTTCCAAAAGCCTGAATGGCATCCACATGAAACCAGATATCCGGCTGTCTGCTGCGCAGCATTTCTCCGATTTCCGCGACCGGTTCTATGGATCCGATCTCGTTATTTACCATCATGACAGATACCAGTATGGTATCATCTGTCAGTGCGTTCTCCAGATCATGTATGTCCAGAACACCATCCCTGCCAACGGGCAGCCTGACAATTTCATATCCCATATCTTCCAGTGCTGATGCCGGTGCAGACACTGCTGAATGCTCAATCGCTGTGGTTATGATCCGCTTTCCTCTGCGCCTGGATGCTCTGGCAGTTCCGAACAGCGCCCAGTTATTAGATTCTGTCCCGCCGGAGGTAAAATAAATCTCACCCGGCTGCACCTTCAAAATGCCTGACAGGATCTCAGCCGACCTGCGGATATATTTCTCCGCATCGACGCCCTTCTGATGCATGGAAGAAGGATTCCCGTAATCCGTGAGCATGGTTTTCTGAACTACATCAGCAACTTCGTTATAGCAGCGGGTGGTTGCGGAATTATCAAGGTATGCTTCCATTTGTTGATTTCTTTCTTTATTAATCTCTTTATAATAAATCTCTTTATGAATCTCTCTCCAGCAGATACATGAGAATGGAAAGAACGGTCATGCCCGCCGTCTCTGTCCTCAGAATTCTCTGTCCCAGTGTAATCGGCTGAAAACCGGCAGTTCTGGCTGCCGTCACTTCCTGTGCATCAAAGCCGCCTTCCGGGCCGATCAGGACACCCACCGACTGTCCAGGACGGATTCCTGAGAGAATCTTCCTGGTGCCAGCCATCCCGCTTTCCAGCTCATAGGGAATCAGGCGCACATCGAGAGACTCTGCGTATGATAATGCTTCCACGAACGTCAGGACTTTGTGAACTGCAGGGATGATCATTCTCTTTGACTGCTTGGCCGCGCTCTCCGCGATTTTGTTCCAGCGTATGACCTTCTGGTCCGCCTTCCGTGCATCCAGTTTCATGACACACCTTCGGGAAGAAACAGGAATGATTTCATATGCGCCAAGTTCAACCGCCTTCTGAATAACGGTTTCCATTTTATCACCTTTTGGCAGGCATTGGAACAGATAAATGCGGGAGGGAAGCTCCTTCCCAGGTTTCTGGGCGTCTATGATACGGCATGTTACTTCGTCCTCACCCACTGATATGATCTCGCAGGTATATTCCCATTCATCACCGCAGGAAATCAGAACTTTCTCTCCGGGATGCATCCTGAGTACATTCCGGATATGATTTACATCTTCCCCATCCAGATGGACCAGCCCATCTGCAATCCGGGAGCGATCCGCAAAAAAACTGTACATAATGGCCTGTCTTTCCTCCGGTACCATGAATCAATAATGGAAATGCATTATTCCGGCTTTCTCGCCGTGACGGACACCCACTCTCCCTGCTGTGTCTGTTCCAGAATCTCCAGCCCTGCATCCCTGCAGGCATCCAGAACCTTCCATGCCTGGTCCTCCAGAATACCTGAGGTAATATAGATACCGCCCTTTTTCATGGCAGGAACAACAGCCGGTGTCATAGGCACCAGAATATCCGCAAGGATGTTTGCCGTTACAATGTCATATTTTTCGTATCCCGCCCTGTCCTGAACAGCTTTATCGCCGATCATATTTCCGATCATCAGGTCAAAGGCCTTATCCGGGATGTCATTTGCTTTCTTGTTATCCTTTACAGCCGGGACTGCACAGGGATCCAGATCGGTGCCCAGGACATGCCCCGCACCCAGCTTCACAGCAACAATCGCAAGGATACCGCTTCCTGTTCCTACATCCAGAATTTCCTTACCTGGTCTGACATATTTGCGAAGCTGCCGGATGCACAGCTGGGTCGTCTCATGCATACCGGTGCCAAACGCCGTTCCGGGATCTATATGCAGAATCATTTTGTCCTGATCCTTCTCACTTACCTGTTCCCAGGAAGGTGTAATCAGAATATCATCTACATAGAACTGCCTGAAATATTTTTTCCAGTTATTGATCCAGTCCTTGTCCTCTGTCTCAGACTCTTCGATTGTACCGTCTCCGATATCCATGGAGTCTCTCAGTTCATCCAGTGCCTTCTGCACATTGGAAAGAAGAGCCTCAGTATCCTCCTTCTCTGGATCCATATAGAAATCCAGGTACGCCACACCATCATCATCCGGCATATCCGGGAGGATGTCAACAAACATCTGCTCTTTTTCTTCCGCTGTCAGCGGTTTCTTGTCTTCGATCTCGGCGCCCTCAATGCCACAGTCATAGAGCGTGGCAATGATAATGTCCTCTGCATCTTCGATTGTCTTTAAACGGTACTTTTTCCATTTCATCTGTAGAATACCCCCGATGATACCTTCGACTTTTACTGTGACATACGGCTATTTATTTTTGTTTTTCTGTTCAGTCCTTCTTGCGGCCGAATCTTACCTTCTTCTTCTTTGGCTCCTCTTTTTCACTGCCCATGGAATTTCCGCTAGCCGCATCGAACTCCATCAGGAGCTCCTTTGCCTCTCTGGAAAGATCTGTGGGCGTCTGTACAATCAATGTCACATACTGGTCCCCACGTACATTGCGGTTATGAATAGAAGGAACACCCTTGCCTCTCAGACGAATCCTGGTACCGGTCTGTGTCCCCGGCTTTACCGTGTAAATCACATCGCCATCCACCGTCTGCAGCCGGATGTCCCCGCCAAGGGCAGCCTGTGCGAAGCTGATCGGCGCAGAAGAATAGATATCCACACCGTCTCTCTGAAAGACCGGATGCGTGGCAACAGCAACCTGTACCAGCAGGTCTCCTCTTGGTCCGCCGTTTGTTCCCGGCTCACCCTTATCACGAATCCGGATGCTCTGTCCATCATCAATTCCTGCAGGAATATCGACCTGAATCTTCTTCTTTGAGGATGTGAAACCGGTTCCATGACAGTCCGGACACTTGTCCCGGATAATTTTTCCGCTGCCTCCGCACTGCGGACAGGTCTGGATATTCTGAATCATACCAAACATACTCTGCTGTGTCTGGCGTATCTGTCCTGAACCATGACAGCGCGGGCAGGTCTCCGGAGACGTACCCGGTCTTGCGCCCGACCCTCCGCAGGTCTTACAGGTATCCTTCAGCGTTAGTTCAATTTCCTTCTTGCATCCGAAGACTGCCTCCTCGAAGGAAATATGAACCACTGCCCGAAGAGAAGCGCCTCTTCTCGGTCCATTGTTTGCATTTGTCCTTCCACCGCCTCCGAACAGATCTCCAAAAATATCCCCGAAGCCGCCGGACCCGAAAATATCATTGAAATCGAAGCTGCCAAAACCGCCGGCACCACCGGCACCGCCATTTTCAAAGGCAGCATGGCCAAATTGATCATACTGTCTTCTCTTGTCCGGATCGCTCAGGACAGAATATGCTTCGCTGGCTTCTGCAAATTTATCAGCCGCATCCTTATCTCCGGGATTCATATCCGGATGATACTTCTTGGCCAGCTTACGGTATGCCCGTTTGATCGTTTCATCATCCGCATTCCTGTCAACCCCCAGGACCTCGTAATAGTCTCTCTTTTCAGCCATTGGTTTCCCTCACAATCTGTATCCGAAATTTCAGAGAACGAGTTCCGGTCCAGCGAAACAATGTCCGCGACCGGAACCCATATCTTTCTATATAATAGCTTAGATGTCAAAAACTGCCCTGCATGACCTGCCAATGTTCAAATATGGAAAAGCCGCCTTTTTCAGACCAGCTTTATATTATACCATGTTGGCAGGCCAGCCACAATGGCAGATCCTGCATCAGACTTCCTTGTAATCCGCATCAACGACATCATCGCCATTGTTGCTGCTGCCGCTGTTGCCGGAAGCGCCAGCGCCGCCCTGCGGACCTGCGCCGGACCCAGGATTTGATCCGCCCTGGTTATT
>Ga0214925_100070_pt1 | contig 100478 bp, 98 predicted proteins | sample Stichaenrichment_FD_168299 | JGI IMG/M metagenome (GOLD analysis project Ga0214925, IMG submission 168299) | Xylose enriched microbial communities from anaerobic bioreactor in Madison, Wisconsin, United States - 63SRT | ecosystem: Engineered > Bioreactor > Anaerobic > Unclassified | place: USA... | reverse complement strand
TTTTAGCCTAGCATGTCCTAAAAAAGTTGGCAAGAGGATAGGCTTATTTAAGTGTACCTAATATTTACCAAACTACTATTCAGTAAGCAACGAAAAGGCCTGAAGTACTTGACTTTTGGTAGAAAAATAAAGCCTATTCCGACGACCTTTTCGGAATAGGCTTTATTTTGCGTTAAATGGCCAGAATCTGAGTTTTGGCACATGATTAGGTCATATTGACGCATTGAACCAAAGGGCAGGCATCGCTAATTTTTGCTGAAAAATTAATTGAAATGCTTGCCAATATAAACTTAGGGCACAACCTCTTTTTTGGATGATTACTAGTTTCAGCAATAGTAAGTGAAATCTATAACTTGTAAACCCTTCTTAACGGTTCACTGATCAGAATCCTTTTTCTGATCGCTGAACGCAGCGTGCAGAGCGACCATTGCCGCTTTGGCTGAAATATTAGCAACCAAGTTAACCATATCTCGAGAAGTTTCATCCTTGGTGTCTGACGCTAAACTGTCGACCCAAGCATGTAGTGCCTTAGAAGCTTTATCAAAATCAGGTTCATTGTTATTCAAGCTAATCGTCTCCTTCCAACGATAATTATCTCACTATCTATCCGTTACAGAAAGGTAGCAACCACTTATTAATCAGTAGAGACTGTTCCGACGAACTTTTCGGAATAGGCTTTATTGAGTACTTACCAATATCGACTTATATCATGGTCCTTTGTTGAATACAGCTATCCACCCCGGAAATTTTAGATTGGTAAGCAAAAATGGAAGCCAATTTTGATTTATTTTTGGTAAACCCTGTTAAATCAATGGACTTAACCCCAATAGTTCTTTTATAATGAACAAGGACTGGTTTTTAATTATTCAGAACTTAGAAAGGTGGCGTTGATGTGGCGGAAGGCCAAATTCGACAATCATTAAGTGGTTTTTACGATGTCATGACGGATTCAGGAAGACTGGTGCGCACACGTGCACGGGGTAATTTTCGTAACCGGAAGATTACACCATTGGTCGGCGATCGGGTTGTGATCGATGCGCCGAACGATCGTGAAGGTTATATTTTGGAAGTTAAACCAAGGCATAATTCGTTGGTTCGACCACCGGTTGCTAACGTTGATCAGGCAATCGTGGCGACTGCCGTGCGTGAGCCGGTCTTTTCGACTAATTTACTAGATCGACAGTTATTAGCACTGGAAATCGCAGATATTGAGCCGGTCATTTACCTGACAAAAACGGATCTGCTGACTGCAGCTGAGCAGGATGAGTTTGCCAAATTGGCGGATGACTACCGCAAGATTGGTTATCACGTTGTTTATACGGCGGAACCATTTTCAGCAGCTGCTATTCAAGAAGTGGATGATTTACTGGCTGGTAAAGTCAGCGTCATCATGGGTCAGACGGGTGCTGGTAAATCGACATTACTGAATCACGTTGCGCCTGATTTAAAGCTTGAGACTGGTGAAATATCAGCCAGTTTGCATCGTGGAAAACATACGACGCGGCGAGTACAGCTACTGGAAGTTGCAGGTGGCTTGATTGCCGATACACCGGGATTCTCCTCCTATGATACGTTTTCGCTTGATGCACGGGAATTAGGCAAATATTTCCGTGAATTTCGCAGAGCGTCTGTTGACTGTCGTTTTCGAGGTTGCGTCCACGTCAATGAGCCTGGCTGTGCTGTTAAAGCCTTAGTCGAGTCAGGCGATATTTTGCAAAGTCGTTACGATAATTATTTACTGCTGTATCAAGCTCTGAAAAATCAAAAACCAAACTATCGCAAATCTGAGAAATGAGGGAGTATGTATGAAAATCGCACCATCTATTTTAAGTGCAGATTATGTTAATCTTCAACAGGATATCGAAAAAGTGGACAAAGCTGGAGCTGAATACCTCCATATTGACGTTATGGATGGTCAATTTGTACCAGCTATTTCTTACGGTCCAGGTTGGTTAAAGGCCATTCGTCCAATTACCAACATGACTTTGGATGTTCATCTTATGGTGCAAAATCCTGAACGTTTCGTGGAACAATTTGCTGAAAACGGTGCTGATATTATTGGTGTACACGTTGAGGCAACACCACATATTCACCGTGCACTTCAATTGATTAAAAATGCTGGTGCAAAAGCGGAAGTTGTTATCAACCCTGGCACCTCTGTGGAAGCTATCAAGCCATTGCTTTACATGGTGGATCAAGTGTTAGTAATGACGGTTAACCCAGGTTTTGGTGGTCAAAAGTTCCTGCCCGAAACACTAAAGAAAATCAAGCAGTTAGACCAATTGAAACAAACTGAAGGCTACGATTTTGACATCGAAGTTGATGGCGGCGTTAAGAACGATACGATCGTAGACTGTCAAAAAGCTGGTGCAACAGTTGCTGTCGCCGGTTCATACGTCTTTGATGGTGTTGATCCTGCTGCTAAAGTCCAAGCTTTAAAGGATGCGACGAAATAACATGACACATTTAAACTTGCTGGTAGGTGGTCCTACCAGTGAATGGCCCAACCAACTGACTGCCGGCAAGGTGTCCGGTGATTGGATCGGTGTTGACCGTGGAACATTAAGACTGTTGAAGATGGGCATTACACCGTTAGTTGCTATTGGTGATTTTGATTCATTATCAGCAGACGAACTTAAACTGGTTAAGAGCGCCGTTTCTGACATTAGACAGGCCGTTCCCGAAAAAGATGAGACGGATACACAGCTTGCCGTAACGGTCGCTTTACATGAGTATCAATATGATCGATTAGATATTTATGGTGCCACTGGCGGTCGTCTAGATCATTTCTTAGCTAATTTCTGGATGGTCTTAGAACCCCGGTATCGGCAATACGCGCCCCAAATTCGCTTTATTGATAAACAAAACACCATTACGTTTTTTGCACCAGGTTCGTATGAGATAAAAAAAGAACCGGACAAAAAATACTTGGCGTTTGTGACACTTGAAAATGTGGGTCACCTCACGCTGCCTGATGAAAAGTACAATCTGAAGGACGAAAACGTGACCCGGCCAATTTCGTATGCCAGCAATGAATTTATTGGTGACACCGGCCATTTTTCATTCGATAGTGGCATGGTCGCAGTCATTCAAAGTAAAGATTGATTATGTTCTCTAAGTTCCCGTCATCATCATATGACGAGAACTTTTTAATTATATATGACAGCGACTGTCAACGCTGGTTTTGAATCCGTTTTCGTAAATATGATAGAATAGTAGTTGATCATAACGGAACAATATTAATGAAAGATTAGTCAAGGAGTGGATAGAATGAAAGTCTTTAACGATCATTATGTGACAAATACAAAGTCAGAAATAGCCGTCTTTATGGTGGATGGCAAACGTATTGAAGTTTCAAATGGCGGTGCTGATGGAGAGCAGGACATTCAAATTATTCCAATGTCGGAATTCGATGATTACAAAGTTGATCCCGCAACCAAAACCGAAATTAACGGTGAAGATATCCAACTGTTAGATTTTGACGGTGAAACGGATGTACCTCAAGCCGCCATGGTCGATGGTAAAATGACGTCAATCACGATTAATCGTCCCGATATTTTACCAAAGGGTCACTATGTTGCTTATGGATTGGCGTCTAGTTTTGGATTAAAACGGGGCTGTGTCTATCTGTTTAAAGATTAATATACTATGACACGGTATTTTCGAGACAGTATACTGGTCTCATTAAGAACGAAAGTGAGCGACTAACGTGGCATTTCAAACACACTATAACTTTGGCGGGGCTAAAACCCACAACGGTGGCAGTAAATCGGCTGCCAAAAAAGCACTCAAGCAATTTTGGCAATATATTCAGGGTCAAGGAGCTCAGCTAAGTGATCCAATCACGGTTAGCCAAATTTCAAGTATGCAACGCAATCTCTTGTCGTATGGCTCTCGCATGGTAAACAGTTACCGGGTTTCTGGTGGGGCTTATGACACAACGTTAACCCAGTACGTGACTGATTGTTGTGGCTACCTGGATCAATTTATAACGTCTGATACAGCTCATTTAGCTGACGGCTCGCTTCCAGACAATCGACAGGCCTTCATGGTTAAGTTTGAACATCAGGTTAATCAACTGATTCGTCGTTATGAAACAGCCATTACTAAGGGATGATTGAAATCCCGAGTCTATCATTGTTCCCAGTCATAACTAACTGAAAAAACAAAAAAACCACTGACAGCGAAATTGATCGTCGTCAGTGGTTCTTTTGGTTGAAAGAAAAATTTTAAAAAATTCACAAAAAAAGCTTGGCAATGGTGCCAAACTTTTTTAACTAAACTCGAGTCACTTTACCTGACTTCAAAGTTCGTGCAGAAATCCAAACCTTCTTAGGCTTGCCATCTACTAAGATCCGAACTTTTTGCAAGTTTGGCTTCCAAGCACGCCGTGTTGAATTCAAGGCGTGAGAGCGCTTGTTACCGAAACGGGTGCGCTTGCCGTTAATGAAATCTTTTGCCATTGGTAACTACCTCCTTTTAGACTTATCTAAAAAACGTTGCTTTTTAGCTCACTAAAATAATTTATCATAACCCCAATCGGAATGCAATAGTTTTCTTTCAAGTAATTTTACTTGACAGCACTTAAGATGATTAATTATGATAACGGTAATGCACAATTTGTGGTAAGATAAATTATCGTGAAGACTAGTATGCAAGGAGGCTGCTTTAGATGGCCGTTAAAATTAAAACAAAACATGGCTTAATCGATATTGATAATGATGTCATTGCTACAGTCGTTGGTGGTGCTGCCACCGATTCATATGGCGTTGTAGGTATGGCAAGCAAGAATCAGATTCGTGATAACATGAATGTTATTTTGAATCGGAATAATTATGCCAAAGGCGTTGTCGTCCGTCAAGAAGATAACGGTGTGGCTGTTGATGTGAATATTATTGTCAGCTACGGGACAAAGATTTCGGAAGTTTCCCGAACCGTTCAATCAAAAGTAAAATATAATTTGGAAACAATGCTTGGAATCACTGCCAATGCTGTTAACATCACAGTTCAAGGCGTCCAAGTATTGAGTGAGTAAGAAGCGGAGGATAAAGTTGTTGCAAACGAAAGAAATAACGAATCGTGAATTCATCAAAATGATTGAGGCAGCTTCAGCATTCCTTGATCAAAATGCTGAATTCATTAATTCATTAAATGTGTTCCCGGTACCCGATGGTGATACTGGGACCAACATGAGTTTGTCGTTGGATAGCGGCTTAAAGTACGTTAATGAATCAAGTAGCACTAAGGTCGGTGAATTAGCTGAAGCCTTGGCTAAGGGTCTGCTAATGGGTGCCCGTGGGAACTCTGGTGTTATTTTGTCGCAAATTTTCCGTGGCTTTTCCAAGGATGTCGCTGATAAAGAAACTTTGTCAGCTACTGATTTGGCTGACGCGTTCGCTGCTGGTGCTCAAACTGCTTATAAAGCCGTTATGAAGCCAACTGAAGGGACTGTCTTAACGGTTGTCCGTGAAGCTGCTAAGGCTGCTCGGAAGACTGCCGCACGTGAGGATGATATCGTCGCAGTTATGGATGCCACTTATAAAGCTGCTGATGCTGCCTTACAAACGACGCCTGATTTATTACCTGTGTTAAAGCAAGTCGGTGTTGTGGATTCAGGTGGTCAGGGCTTAACGTTTGTGTTCCAAGCATTTGATGACGTCTTAAATGGTCGCGAAACGGCTCAAAAGGGTGCTCATCAACCGAATCCGACCGAGATGGATGAAATGGTCGATGCAGAACACCATCGCAGTGTACAGGGTAAAATAAACCCTGATGACATTGTCTACGGTTATTGCACGGAAATCATGGTCAGAATCGGTAAGGGTAAACAAGTAGACCAAAAGTTTGACTACGATACATTCTATGATTATCTCGCAAAACTAGGTGATTCATTGTTGGTCGTCAACGATGATGAGATTGTTAAGGTCCACGTCCATACTGAACACCCAGGTAAAGTCATTGCGTGGGGTCAAAAGTTTGGTGATTTAGCCAAGGTTAAGGTGGACAACATGCGTTTACAACAGGAAACCATTATTGAAAAAGATGATGAGGATGCTGCAAAAGCCACACCAGTTGCAACTGCGGAAACACCTGCTGAAGCACCAGAAACAGCCATTATTACAATTGCTGCTGGTCAGGGTATGCAGACCTTGTTTGAAAGCCTTGGGGCAACCACGGTGATTTCTGGTGGGCAAACCATGAATCCAAGTACGCAAGATATCGTTGATGCCATCAATGACAGCCACGCAAAACAGGCGATTATCGTGCCAAATAACGGCAATATTTTCTTAGCTGCTGAACAAGCAGTGAAGGTTGTTGATATTCCTGCAGTAATCGTTCATAGTAAGACTATCTCGCAAGGGATGACTGCTTTATTAGGTTTTGAACCTGACCATACGCTTGAAGAAAATCAATCGGCTATGGAAGATAATCTATCCACCGTTAAGAGCGGTGAGGTTACTCATGCTATTCGTGATACACAAATCGATGGTTTTGATATTAAAAAAGGCAATTTCATGGGCTTGATCGATGGCAAGATTGCCATCGTCACCGATAACGTGGAAGAAGCCGCTATTCAAATGGTCAATAAGATGATCGATGACGATAGTGAGATCGTCACCATTATTTATGGTGCAGATACGAACCAAGAAACGGCTCAACACGTTGAAGCCGCAGTTGAGGAACTGGATGATGAATTAGAAGTTGAAGTTCATGAAGGTGACCAACCTGTCTACCCGTTTGTAATTAGTGTCGAATAATAAAATTGATTAAATAAAGCGGTGAAGCCTGTTTTCGGGTTTCTCCGCTTTTTGTATCGTAAGCTTTTTAGGTGCCAAAGTGGGGTGACGTGTGCTTATAATATGGTATAGGAAACATTTTAAAAAGGAGAATGTAATCATGGATGATAAACAAATCGTCACGGTTGATGGTACTAAATACGTGGTCACCGAACCCGCAACCGGTGAGATTTATGAAAGTACGGTAATGGGCGTCAGTGAGGCCATCAGAACACTCAATGGCAAGGGATACAAACTGAATGGCGACCCAAATAAATTATACGAAATTGAATGGATGCTAGATGGTGACTTGGACAGCGATGATTTTTCCAAGTGGGTGAAAGATTGGCAAACTGCTGACGCCGCCTTCGAACTGAATTAATAGTGAAACACAAAGTTTAATTCAATTAGAAAGTAATGGCAGTTCCCAAATAATGAGTAATGCCATTGCTTTTTTTTGCGGGTTTCGATTATAATGTATGACGTTATTGAATCATGAACTTGGTTGTTATGTATTGGTGACAAAAAGTCGAAATCATTCATTTTTTAAAAGTGGCGGCTCAAGTGAACCGGCACTTTGTTTATCAGTTGCTTAGGTTGGGAGGGAGTCACGTGGGATTATCAGATTCCGTGACAGTATTGCCAGGTGTTGGACCAAAACGGGCTGACGCCTTGGCGGATCTTGGCATCACAACAATCGAATCGTTACTTACCTACTATCCGTTTCGTTACGAAGACTTACGGGTAAAGGCACTTAACGAGATTGGCGACCAGGAACAGGTTACACTAAAGGGAATTGTGGCTGCACCTCCCACGTTGAGTCGGTTTGGTCGTAAAAAAAGTCGGCTGAATTTCAGATTGCTGATTGGCCAGGATGTGGTGCCAGTCACTTTCTTTAATCAGCCATGGTTAAAAAATAACATTGAAGTTGAATCACCAATTATGGTGTATGGCCGTTTTGATGCCAACCGTAAACAACTCAACGGGATGAAAATCCTGAGCAGTGGCAAGAATGACCCAATGGCATCCGTCTATCCGTCAAATTCTGGCATTCGACAAAAGACCATTCAACAATTAGTAGTGGCCGCTTGGGAGCAATACCATACGGAAATTGTTGACTTAATTCCCGATCACATTAAAACGCACTATCGATTACTTGATCGTGCTCAGATGATCCATGACATGCATTTTCCAAAAGACTTAGCTGCAGCTAAAGCTGCCCGTCGATCGGCTAAATTTGAAGAGTTCTTTCGCTTTCAAATGCAACTGCAGATGCTTAAACGGCGTGATGAGAGTCAGGCCGGCATCGATGTGGACTATGATAAAGAGCGGTTGCAGCGCTTTATCCATACACTGCCTTACGAGCTAACTGATGCTCAAAAGCGGGTGGTTAATGAAATCTGTGCGGATATGAAACGCCCGATTCACATGAATCGATTGCTCCAGGGGGACGTGGGTAGTGGTAAAACGGTCGTTGCAGCTATTTGCATGTACGCTGCAATTACTGGTGGTTATCAGGCCGCATTGATGGCACCTACGGAAATCCTAGCGGAGCAGCATGCTAATAACTTACAGGCTTTATTCGAAGGACTGCCGGTTAATATTGTGCTACTTACTGGTTCGACTAAGCCAGCTGTTCGAAAAGAGATTCTGCCACGGCTAGCCTCTGGTGAGATTAATCTGATTATTGGAACCCACGCTTTAATCCAAGAAGGTGTTGATTATCATCGTCTTGGACTAGTGGTCATCGATGAACAGCACCGTTTCGGGGTGGCACAGCGACAGGCTTTACGTCAGAAGGGCGATAACCCTGATGTGTTGGCAATGACTGCAACGCCCATTCCCCGAACGCTGGCCATTACTAGTTATGGTGAGATGGATATTTCCGTCATTGATGAATTGCCAGCTGGTCGTAAACCGGTGACGACTCGATGGATCAAAAGTGCACAGATTGATTCAGCCGTTCAGTTTGTCTTACGGGAATTGGCCGCTGGACACCAAGCTTACGTCGTGACACCGTTAATTGAAGAATCTGAAGCTGTGGATATGAAGAATGCGGAAGCCATTTACGAACGTTTTTCCGCTTATTTTTCACCGCATCACTATCAGGTTGGCCTATTGCATGGCCGGATGAAAAACGATGAAAAAGACGAAGTTATGCAAGCGTTCAAGAATAATCAGTACCAAGTTTTGGTAGCGACAACCGTCATTGAAGTTGGGGTTGACGTTAAAAACGCTACCGTGATGCTGATTTACGATGCTGATCATTTTGGCTTGGCACAGCTGCATCAGTTGCGGGGACGGGTTGGTCGATCAGACCAGCAATCATACTGTATCTTAGTGGCTGATCCCAAGAATAAAAACGGGGTTGACCGGATGCGGGTGATGACGGAAACTAATGATGGTTTTGTCGTGTCGCAAAAGGATTTAGAATTGCGTGGTTCTGGTGATGTACTAGGAAAGAAGCAATCAGGGTTACCCGATTTTAAAGTCGGCGATCCCATAGCCGACCTCACGATGTTAAGTGTCGCGCAAGATGAAGCCAAAAAATTGACGAGTACACCTGGTTGGCAGTCTATGCCGGAGAACCAAGCACTGGTCAGTTATCTAAAACAAGCTGAAGAACACGCTTATATGTTCGATTAAGAGAGGATGAACAAATTGAGAATCGCTGTTGATGCAATGGGCGGAGACTACGCCCCGAAAGAAGTCGTTGCGGGAATTGAAATGGCGCGTGACCGCTATCCAGAAATTGAATTTGATTTGTACGGACAGTCTGATAAAGTCAAACCATTTTTAAATAATGAGGACCATATCACTTTAGTTCAAGCTGATGAAGTCATTACCATGGAAGACGAACCCGTCCGTGCTTTGCGCCGTAAAAAGCAGTCCAGTATTGTGCTGGCTGCTCAAGCAGTGCGCGATGGTAAAGATGACGCATTCTTCTCAGCTGGTAATTCAGGCGCTTTGCTGGCGGCTGGTTTGCTGATCATTGGTCGAATCAAGGGCATTGACCGTCCTGGTTTGACAACCACGCTGCCCGTGCTCAATAATCCAGAGCAAAATCAATTTTTGATGTTGGATGTGGGCGCAAACGCGGATTCAAAGCCATTTAATTTGTACCAATACGCTATTTTAGGCAAGTATTATGCTCAAACCGTTATGGGTGTTGAAAATCCACGAATCGGTCTGCTGAATAATGGTACTGAAGCCGATAAGGGCGATATGATCCATAAAGCCGTTCACGAATACTTAGCCAACGCTAAAGATCTGAACTTTATCGGCAATGTTGAATCACGTGAACTATTAAATGGTGCTGCAGACGTGGTTGTTACCGATGGCTTCACGGGTAATGCAGTGCTTAAGAATACTGAGGGTACGGCACTATCAATGCTGAAACTGATCAAGCACAGCATTATGAATGGCGGGATTACAAGTAAGCTTGGTGCAGCGATGCTTAAGTCAACGTTCAAGGATATTCAGACTCAAATGGATTATTCAAAGTACGGTGGTGCGGTTTTACTTGGTGTTAAGGCGCCAGTGATTAAAACACACGGTTCAGCTAAGGCAGAAACTATTGCCAATACGATTGGTCAAATTAAGACGATGTTGGAAAATCATTCAGTCGATAACGTCGTCACTTACTTCAATGATCACAGTGAAGAGATGGCTGCAGCCAAGGCTGAGATGCAGAAGTAAACAGGTAAATCTACCGTTTATGAATAGTTTGTGCTAAACTGATTGATGAACTAAATAGGGTGAGGTAAATTATGTCAAAAGATGAAATTTTTAATAAAATTGCCGACATCATTGCGGACCGTTTTGAAGTTAAGCGTGACAAGATCACAATGGACCTAAACTTTAAAACCGACCTTGATGCCGATTCCATTGATTTCGTGGAATTTATTTTGGAACTTGAAGATACCTTTGGTGCTGAAATTTCGGACGATGTCGCCGAAAAGTTAAACACTGTGGGTGAAGCTGTTGATTACATCGCAGCAAATGGTGACAAAAAATAGCAGTGTCAATTAATAAACGGAAAGGTTGCGGTAAAACGATTTGTTTTGTCACAGCCTTTTTCCTTGTATTTTTATAAACTAAAAGGAGCGTTATTGAAGTTGATTAAAGGACTGGATGATTTACTCAAGAAGAATTTTAACATTGTCATCAAGGATAAAAGTTTGCTGGATGAGGCGTTTACACAAGCTTCCTACGTCAATGAACATCTCAATGAAAACTTAAAGTTCTATGAACGAATTGAATTTTTAGGCGATGCAGTGATGCAGCTGGTTGTTTCAGATTATATTTACAAACGCTACACTAAGATGCCTCAAGGTCGGTTGACTCGGCTGCGGGCGGCAATGGTGAACGAAGAAAGCTTTGCCAGCTTTGCCCGTGAATGTCACTTTGACCAGTACATTCGGTTAGGCAAGGGTGAAGAGAAGGCGCACGCTCGGGAACGGGATTCATTGCTTTGCGACATCTTTGAATCTTTTATTGGCGCTTTATACCTTGATCAAGGAGTGGAACCGGTACGAGCATTTGCTGCTCAGGTTATTTTTCCAAAACTTGATGAGGGTCGCTTTGATGAATTTTTTGACCACAAGACGGAATTACAGGAAGTTGCACAGAAAAACGGTCCCGTTTCAATTGATTATGAACTATTAGATGAGAATGGACCGGATAATGATCGTGCCTTCAAAGTGGCGGTTAAGATTGATGGTAAAGAGCTTGGTGTGGGCGTTGGCCATTCTAAGAAAAATGCGGAACAAGGGGCGGCCAAACAAGCGTTACTTAAGCTTGAACCAGACCAAGCCTAATCTGAAAGTAAGTGGGGAGCAACTATGAAACTAAAATCGCTAGAAATTAGTGGTTTCAAGTCGTTTGCGGACGATACCAAAATCGAATTTGAAGACGGCGTCACTGGCATCGTTGGCCCCAACGGGAGTGGCAAAAGTAATATTAGTGAAGCTATCCGATGGGTCCTAGGCGAGCAATCTGCCAAAAACTTACGGGGCAGTCGGATGCCAGACGTGATTTTTAATGGTTCTTCTAAGCGAAAACCTTTGAACCGTGCTCGGGTAACCATGATTCTGGACAATTCCGATCACTATTTAAAGTCTGAATATACTGAAATTAACGTGACTAGAAAGCTCTTTCGTAACGGTGAAAGTAGCTACCGTTTAAATGGTCAAGATTGCCGTTTAAAGGATATTTTAAATCTGTTCATGGATTCGGGTATCGGTGATAATGCTTTTTCCATGATCTCACAAGGCCGAGTCGAATCGATTTTCAATAGCAAGCCAGAGGAACGACGATTCATCGTTGAGGAACTTATCGGGGTTTCGAAGTATCGTTTGGGTAAAGCAAAGGCTAAACGTGAGCTTGATCAAACCGCGGGCTATCTTGATCGGGTTAATGACTTGATGTCAGAACTTGGCAGTCAAATCGAACCATTAGCACAGCAAAGTAGTTTAGCTAAGGAATACCTTGCCCAAAAGAAGCAGTTTGATAAATTAGATCAAACACGATTGGTCCTTGAAATTGAATCCTTGCAGGCTAAATTAAAGATTCAACAAGCACAACTGAAAGAAAAACAGCTGCGGGTATCTGATACAAAACGGCAGCTGGCTAATCATTCAAGCCAATTAGACGCCGCTCGTAAAACAACGAACTCATTAACGAGCAAAAAGGATGACACCAATCAGCAGTTGCTGGAAGTGACTTCCCGTAAACAGCAAATGGCAGGTGCGCAAGCCCTTGATTCTGAACGTCAGAAACACCAGCAACAGACCTTGGGCGAGCTGACTGAGCGGATCAAGAAGGCTCAGACTAATTTAAAAACCGCCCAGGAAACGTTAGCTGCCACCGAATCTCAGTATAAGAAGCTGAAGGTCACGCTAAAACAGGATCGTAGCCGTGCTAACCAGTTGAAGTCACAGTTAAATGATTTGGATGAGACTAGGCTGGCTGATGAAGGCGATCAGCTTCAAAATCACTATATTGATCAACTGCAGGCCATCACGACCTTGCATAATCAAAAACAGTATTTGGAAAAAAACCAGCAGCGGGCAACTTCCGAGAATCAGCAGGCGGATCAACGATTGCAGGAACTGCAAACGGAACTTTCTAAGCAATCCGCCAAATTAAAGTCAGCTAGTCAACAGTTGCAGTTACAACAGGGTCAATATGATGAGCTGCAAAAGCAATGTCGAACACTGGCGGATGAACACGAGAAACGTCAAGCGCAAATCGAGCAGTTAAACAATCAGTGGCTGTCAGCTCTTGAAGTCAGCCAACAGGCTAAAGCTCGATTAAAGAGTCTTCAGGAGTTAGCACAAAATTATACTGGCTTTTATCAAGGGACGAAAGCCGTTTTAAAAGCGAAAGATCAACTCTCAGGGATTATTGGTCCAGTAGCGGAGATTTTGGATGTGCCAAACAAGTACACGAAGGCCGTTGAAGCAGCTATTGGTGCACAGCAGCAACACGTGGTCGTTACCAATGAAGCAGCTGGTAAAGCCGCCATTCGGTATCTCACTCAAAATCAACTGGGGCGCAGTACCTTTCTGCCGTTGAATAAAATTAGGACTAGCCACGTGGCTGCCGAAACCTTATCAAACTGCAAACAGGCACCCGGTTTTTTGGGTGTGGCTGCCGATTTAGTCCGCGTGAGCGATGCGCGGTTAAAACCAGTTTTGAATCACCTATTAGGCAACTTGATTTTTGCGGATGATTTGAACCACGCTGTTGCACTAGCTAATCTGATACATCACCGTTACCGAATCATTACGTTGGCGGGTGAAGTGATTTCTACCAGCGGGGCAATGTCGGGCGGTAAAGATAGGCATGAACGACATGGTATTTTGAGTCAAAAACAAGAACTGACAAAACTGCAGGCCAGCGTTGACCAAATGTCTGACCAGCTGGTAGCCAAGCAAGATGAGCTGAAGAAATTGAAAGCTGTCCAAGAAAGCGACAACCAAGGTGACTATCAAAATCAGCTTAATGAACTGGATATTAGTCGTCAACGGTCAGAAAGCCAGGTTAAGTTGCTGTCCGACCACGTGAACTCAATTGAAAAGCAAATTGCTGTTCATCAAACACAGTGGGGACTTAGCCAAGATAGCGAAGATTTTGCAGCACAGTTAAAGCATAATAAAAAAGAAACAGATGTCGCTGAACAAAAACTGACGGCGTTAAAAACGCAAATGGCCGCTCTCAAGCAACAAAGGGCGCAACGCAGTGAGTTAGTTCAAAAAGTCAGTGCTCAGTATCAAGACCAGCGAGCTGTGGTCACCACTAAAACAGTTCAGGTTAAACAGTTGGAGAAGGAACGGACTGCGCAGCAAGAACGGGTTCAAGCCCTTGAGGATGAAAGCAGTCTCCTGCAAAAGCGGCTCAACGCATTAAAGGCAGCACGTTCAGAAACTGGGGAGTCAACTCAGGACCATGAGACGACCCTGAAACAGCTCGCTAACAAAGAACAGCAATTGAAGGATACTTTAAAGCAGTTAAATTTGGATCTGGAAACTGCTAACGACCAGCAGGCAGACTTAGAACGTTCTAATCAACTGGCTACTGCAACGCTGAATAGTGAGCAGCTGGCAGTTCAAAAGTTAGATTTGGCTTGTTCAAAATTGAGTTCACAACTTGATCAATGTGAAACGTCGCTCGCAGAAACGTACCACGTGAGTTTTACTTTTGCCAAGCAGAATCAAGTTGAGTTATCAATTGATCAGATTCGAGAAAAACTTAAGCTGTTAAAACGTGGCTTAGATGATTTAGGTGATGTCAATGTTTCCAGTATCGATGAGTATGATCGCGTAAAGTCACGCTACGACTTTTTGACTCAGCAAAAGGAAGATTTAAGCGCCTCAAAAAATAATTTGTTGGAAACCATGAACGAAATGGACCAGCAAGTCATTGAACGCTTTGATACGACCTTTAAAGCACTGAATCAGCAATTTCAAGAGACGTTTGTTAAGATGTTTGGCGGCGGTCAAGCGAAGCTGGTCTTAACGGATCCAGAGCATTTATTAACAACTGGAATTGAGATTATGGCTGAACCGCCTGGAAAACGCCTGCAGAGTATGCGATTATTGTCTGGTGGTGAGCGAGCCTTGACCGCGATTACTTTGTTATTTGCAGTTCTGCGCGTTCAACCAGCGCCATTCTGTGTCTTGGATGAGGCAGAAGCTGCATTGGATCCAGCTAATACGGGTCGTTTTGCCAGTTACTTAAACCATTTTGATGATGATACGCAGTTCATTATCATTACCCACCGTAAAGAAACTATGGTGCAAGCTGATCGGCTCTATGGTATTACCATGCAGGAATCGGGTGTCTCAAAACTGGTTTCTGTTGATCTAAATAAAGTACCCGCTCAGAGTTAATAAAATTAAGGATGTGATTTTATGGGACTATTTGATTTTTTCAAACGGCGTGCTAAACAGGATGAATCAGAAAAAACAGCTGAAAAGCAATCCGAAACTGAAACGAAACAGGTCGTTGAACAGACCGCCAAGCCAGATGAGCCTGATTCACAGGCACCTGAAACATCAGTGAAATCTGATCAATCTGAAGTTGAGACGGAAAATAAGACAGAAATCGTATCAGAAGATGAAGAAGTCTCAGAACAAGTTGATACGTCTGTTACATCATCTTCAGAGGATTCAGAACAAGCTGTTTCAGAAGCAATAAAGCCTGATGAAACTGAACCTAATGATCAACAAGATGCTCAGGTAGTCGAATCTGATAAAACGTCTGAAGAACCCGTACCCGAAACGCAGCAAGCGGAATCGAAATCCGTTGATGCTACTGAGAACCAATCTCAACCTGTCTCTGATCAAGATGAACAAACAGGTACAACTGAAACGGGTGATCAAACCGAGCCAACTGAAGCTGAACGTTATGACAAGGGACTTGAAAAATCACGGTTGACGTTTGGACAACGGTTAAATCATTTGCTGGCTAATTTCCGGTCCGTTGATGAAAGTTTCTTTGATGATTTGGAAGAAACGCTGATTGGTGCTGACGTTGGTTTTGATATGGCCATGAAGATCAGCGACGAGTTACGTGAGGAAGTTAAACTTAAAAACGTCAAGAAACCAAAAGACGTTCAAAACGTTGTTGTTGAAAAACTGATCGAGCTATACGACCAGGCTGGTACCGAAGAGAAAAATGGGCTCACCTTTGCTAAAGAAGGGCCAACCGTGATTCTTTTTGTCGGTGTTAACGGTGTTGGAAAAACAACCACAATTGGCAAAATGGCCAACCTGTTTAAACAGCAAGGCAAGAAAGTATTGTTGGCAGCAGCTGATACATTCCGTGCAGGGGCTATTGAACAGTTAAACGTTTGGGCTCAACGTGATGGTGTCGATATTGTTAAAAAGCCGGAACAAAGTGATCCTTCTGCAGTGGTGTATGATGCACTGAAAAAAGCCAAATCAGAAAATTACGATGTTTTGTTCGTTGATACTGCCGGCCGTCTGCAAAACAAGACTAATTTAATGAATGAATTAGCTAAGATGAAGCGGATCATTACACGAGAAATTCCAGACGCACCTCATGAGGTTCTGTTAGTACTGGATGCGACCACTGGTCAGAACGCTTTAAATCAAGCTAAGATGTTCAAAGAGGCCACGGATGTGACGGGAATTGTTCTGACTAAGCTTGACGGTACTGCTCGTGGTGGGATCGTGCTGGCAATCAGAAACGAATTGCACTTACCCGTTAAGTACGTTGGGCTTGGGGAACAAGTAGATGATTTGCGACCGTTTGAACCAAGCGAATTCGTTTATGGTCTGTTTAAAGGGTTAATTGACGTTAAATAATGACATTAAGTCGTTAGTCTGTTCGGGGCTTAACGACTTTTTGAATTTTTTTAGGAAAACCTATCGCTATTGTTAGGATTTGGTATAATAGACTGGCTAGGTTAAACTAAGTCAATAAATGGGATGGGAGGAAACAACGTGGAGATAGCTAAAAATAACCGGATCAATTCGCTGTTTGCCTTTTATCAGCCACTATTGACCAAAAAGCAAAACGATTACATGCAGCTCTATTATGGTGATGATTATTCACTGGGTGAGATTTCTGAGGAGTATGATGTTAGTCGCCAAGCAGTCTATGACAATATTCGTCGGACTGAAAAGATTCTTGAAACCTATGAGAAAAAGCTGCATCTGCTCGAGGAGTTCACTAGACGAAATCAACTGGCGGATGAAATTCAGAGCTATGTAGCGAAACAATATCCAAACGATTCACAACTTAACCAGCTGGTCCACCAATTGGAATCAGCTGAAGAAGAATGAAAGTTAGGTGCATAATAAATGGCATTTGAAGGACTAACCGAGCGTTTACAAAACGCCATGAAGAAGCTTCGTGGTAAAGGAAAAATTTCTGAGGCTGATCTACGCGATACGATGCGCGAGATTCGTCTGGCATTATTAGAAGCCGATGTTAACTTCGACGTCGTTAAGGATTTCGTTAAAACGGTTCGTGAGCGAGCAGTCGGCGCTAAAGTGCTGGAAGGGTTAAATCCAGCTCAGCAAATCGTCAAAATTGTTGACGAAGAGTTAACTAAAACCATGGGTGAGACGGAAGTTCCACTTAACAAAGCACCGAAGATTCCGACCATTATTATGATGGTTGGGCTTCAAGGTGCCGGTAAAACGACCACTGCTGGTAAATTAGCTAACCATCTTAAAACGGATGAGAACGCGCGCCCATTGATGATTGCAGCCGATGTTTATCGACCAGCTGCGATTGATCAATTAGTCACCGTTGGGAAGCAAATTGACGTGCCCGTTTTCGAAATGGGAACGGATACTGACCCAGTGGAGATCGTTCGTCAAGGACTTGCCAAGGCCGAAGAAGATCATAACGATTACGTCTTCATTGATACCGCTGGTCGTTTACAGATCGATGAACAATTAATGGACGAGCTGGCTCGAATCAAAGAACTTGCCCATCCTAACGAAATCATGCTGGTGGTCGATGCGATGACTGGTCAAAATGCCGTCGCCACTGCGCAAGGGTTCAACGACAAACTAGATGTCACCGGTGTGATTTTGACTAAGTTGGACGGTGACACCCGTGGTGGTGCTGCACTGTCAATCCGTGCGGTTACTGGGAAACCGATTAAATTCGTTGGTGAAGGTGAAAAGATGTCCGATTTGGACGTCTTCCACCCTGATCGAATGGCCTCACGAATCTTGGGTATGGGGGATATGCTTTCCCTGATTGAAAAAACCCAAAAGGAATACGATGAAAAGCAAGCTCAGGAATTAACTGAGAAGATGCGAGAAAATTCATTTGATTTTAACGATTTCTTAGATCAAATGGAACAGATTCAAAAAATGGGACCAATGGATCAGCTCATGAAGATGATTCCTGGTATGGCGAATAATCCCGCATTAGCTAACGCTCAAATGGATCCAAAGGATATGGATCACATTAAGGCCGTGATTTACTCCATGACAGAACAGGAACGAACTGAACCAGATGTTCTCAATCCATCACGGCGGCGCCGAATCGCAGCTGGTTCTGGTCGCCCCGTCCAAGAAGTTAACCGCATGATTAAGCAGTTTAATCAAATGAAAAAGATGATGAATCAAGTTTCAAAGGGGAACTTCTCCGGTATGCAAGGCATGATGAACAATGCCGGCATGGGCAACGCGCTTGGTGGCAAGATGGGCCAGATGGCGATGAAATCAATGTCACGTCGCATTAAGAAAAACAAAAAACGTCGAAACAATTTAAAGCGACGGCGTAAATAATAATGAAACATTGATTGAGTCGGGGGTGAAAGCCCTGGACTCTTTTTGAATTTGGGCAAGGAAACCCGTTCTTTTAAGGACGTGATGAATTGCCTTTTTCTGACATTGTTTGTTGGCAGCCGGTTGGGAATATCGTATAATAAGAACGTACGTTTGCTAATGATAAAAATTAAAGGATGTTACCGCTTATGACGCTAAAGGCAATTAAAACCCGCATTTATCCCACTGCGCAACAGCAGGAAAAAATCACAGCTAACTTCGGCTACTGCCGGTTTGTTTGGAATCAGTTGCTTGATATGCAGAAGCAGCGATATGCCAACGGAGGCAGTTACGTTAACGAGTTTGGCATGAACTATCTCATTAAGTGTTTGAAAAAAGAATACCCGTTTCTCAAAGCAGCAGAATCAACTTCATTGCTGCATGTGAGTCGTGATTTGCACCACGCCTATCAAAAACTGTTCAAAGAACACAAGGGGTTTCCGAGGTTCAAATCCCGCAAGTTTCCCAAGCAAAGCTATCAATGTAATGCGGTTAATCACAATATTCAAGTGATTGATCAGCATCAACTTAAGCTGCCTAAGTTGGGACTTTTAAGATTCAAAGCTGGACGACAGCCAGTTGGCAAAATTAAGAACGTGACGATTCGACGCTCCGCTACTGGCAAGTTCTACGCCATTATTTTGGTTGAGACTGATATTGAGCCATTAAGCAACACTGGTAAGGCTATCGGTATTGATATGGGCGTTACTGATCTCATGATTACTTCGGATGGCACCAAATACCCCACCATCCGGTTTGATAAACGGCTCAGTAAAAAGAAGCGTTACTGGGAAAAACGTTTGGCCCGGCGCAGACGTCAAGCCGAAAAGGAGATTGCCTGGGACAAACATAATCAGGTACCCGAACCCCGAGAGTTGGCTGATTTTAAAAACTACTTGACGGCAAAGCGCATGGTCGCTAAATATCATGAGAAGATTGCCAATCAACGGGATAACTATTTGCATAATGTTACGAAAAAACTGGTTGAGCAGTATGATGTGATCAAGATTAAAGATTTGAAAGCCAAAAATCTAATGAAAAATCATAAACTCGCCCGAGCAATTGCCAACCAGTCTTGGCGAAAATTACGTTTAATGCTGGAATATAAATGTGCCTGGTATGGCAAGCAACTGTTCATTATCAACCCACGGAAAACTTCACAAATATGTTCAATCTGCGGCTATGATGATGGCAAGCACACCTTAGACATTCGCCAGTGGACGTGTTCCAACTGCGGGATTAATCATGATCGCGATGTTAATGCTGCAATGAATATTTTAAAAGCGACAGTGTAATAAAAGACCAACTGGGCTGGAACGGCCCTTAGTCAATAGCCGTAACCTCTGCGCACCATTCTTTGAATGATACGTAAGTCAGCGGTGTTCCTAGAAGCGCGTTACTTTAGTGACGAGTAGTTCACGAAAAATGGAAGAAGGCGGATAGATGTTATCCTATCAAGAATTAGTGACAGCAATTCCCGTCGTGATCAAAGCTGGCAACGTTCCAGCAATTGTTGGTGAAGCTGGAATTGGCAAGTCAGCATTGGTTCAAACGGTCGCAGAGAAGATGAACGCCAAGTTATTTACCACGGTCGTCAGTCTCTCCGAAAAGGGTGATCTGGCGATTCCCGTCCCACCGATGACGGATAGTGCCTTTGTAAAAACATCGAAGTATGGCCAACTGGCAGACGTTAAATTTGGTTATACCCATACCTTGATTGAAATTATTCAGTGGGCTGAAGCTCACCCAGAACAGCCAATCATTTGGTTTTTGGATGAATTTAATCGTGGGACTCAAGCGGTTCAAAGCGAACTGATGAACTTGGTCTTACAACGTCAAATTAATAGCTTGCGACTACCTGACCAAGTCCATATGGTACTCGCTGAAAACCCTGATGCTACCATGGCTGGTTTTGAAACCAGCGATTATGGCGTTACGGTGGGTGATGCCGCCATCAACGACCGGACAGTGCGACTGGTAATGCGTGCTGATGTATCCGATTGGCTCCAGTGGGCTGAATCTAAGGGACATATTATAAAAAGCGTTTGCCGGTTCATCGAAGAAAATCCGCAGCAACTGGCACCCAACGACCACGATGCCGATTTATATCCTACTCCACGGGCATGGCAACGTGTTTCACGAAATCTGCAGGCTCTAAGTGAACTACCGGCTGAACAACAGCAGCAAGTTCGTTTGGACATCTTGAAGGGTGATTTAGGCGTCACCGTTGCGGAAAGCTTTGAACGTTTTATTCGACGTCAGCAAACTGGCCTCAGCGCTCAGGAAATCTATGCTGGCGATGCGTTAGATCCAGCAATCATTCAAATCTTTAACGGTGCTGGCATTGATCAGCAACAGTCTATTATGAACAGTCTGATCCAGCAACTTGGTCATTATCCGCTGACGGAGGGGACCTATGCTGGCCGGTTTACCACATTACTAAACCTGATGCCGGTTGACGCACAGTTTGCGGTGGCACTAAAACTAGCCGAAATTCCTGATTTATTAGAACAACTGTATGAGGCAGCGCAGAATGAACCGCTGGTGAAGCAGTTGTATGATCAGCTGACGGCAATTGGTTTAAAAAACGACATTAGCTGAGAGAGGGTTTAAAACATGTTTCATACTCAGTTGAATGAATTAGCCAATCAAAAAGATCCCAATCTATTACAGCGACAAACGCAAATCTTGTTTCAGCAAGTTACCAGCCAATTACTTAATAGTCAGCGTTTCTATGGTGAACTGCTGTTGCGGTTAAACAAAAAAGCCGATACTGAACTTTCATCAGCAGTGATGTTGACCACGGCTAAAAGACCAGTTTTACTGATCAATCCTCAACGATTGAATGAAATCGTTCGTTCAGATGAAGATCTATTAAGCATAGTTCAGCACGTAGTAGGTCATTTAGCTTGGCAACATCCCGTACGATACGCAAATCAGGGCACTGATCCGTTAGTTCAAATTGCCACCGATATAGCCGTTAATGATAGTCTCGTTTCGTTGTACCCAGGTGCTATCACGCGGCAGCACGTTAATTTTAAGTTAGGGCTGCATTTAACTGCTGGTCTTGGGTCAGCTGAATATTTAACACAGTTAAGACTGGCACTGCGTCGAGACAAAACTGGCACCAAGGCGAAGCAAATTAAGCAAATCATTGGTCAATCACCAGAATCGCATCTTGGCTGGCAGCAATTAGATCAAGATACCACGATGCAATTAGATCAGTTAGTCGCTGATTCCTGGCAGGAAACACCACTTAAACAGCGGGGGTTATTACCTAGTAGGCTTCAGCACCAATTAAATCGCCGACCTGCTAAGTTGACGCTGGACTGGCGACAGTTGATCATGATGGGCTTAAAGGGCCCGCAAAAGCGTCAGGAACCAGCTTATAATCGATTTAACCGCCGTCAGCCTTACCGCCTTGAATTACCTGGATTAACCAGGGCGGCTACTCGCCAGTTATACTTATTTGTTGATCAGTCTGGTTCGATGACGGATTCAGAAGTTCAAAATATTCTCGCCCAAATTGTTCAGCTTTTAAAGCGATATCGTGATAGAATTACTGTGATTCCCTTTGATGCGATCGTGTATGATAATCATGTACAGACTATTTCTCACAGCAACCAAGTTGTTTTTCAACGCGTTGCTGGAGGAGGTACTGCTTACCAGCCAATTTTTGACTGGCTGGTTAAACAAGGTGTTAATGATACAAATGCGTTGGTACTGATCTTAACCGACGGGCATGGCGAAGATAAGGTAATCACTCATGGACTGACTAATTTGATTTGGGGATTAACCACCACTAAGGCGGATCTTTCAGTGAAACGGCCAGTCGGCGTCGTCACCGTGATTCGTGAAAGGAAGTAGCTTTATGCTGACAGCTCAGCAATTACGTGCCGTCATTCAGCAGAATGTGCCGTTTAAACGAGCACAGAGTATTTTAAAAAATGACTGGCAAAATATTAATGACCAAAATCCGTTAGCAAGACAGTTAATGACGGTTAATGATTTACAATTTGCGTTGGCACTGCAGGACCTTCAAACTGAAAACCAGTTTGCCGACGCTAGTGATTACGCAAGTGTGATGTCGTTTGTCCATGCTCATCAGGCTGATTTAGCCCCAGGTAGTCGAGAATTTTTGCTCCAGCCATTCAAATGAATTTATTTCTGGTTATCAGTTTTAAAAATGTTATTCGGGCTTACAGCCACTTTGTTTTCAGGTGTAAAGAAAAAAACCTTTACAACCTATCAGATAACTGGTATATTATTTATCGTTGAAAGAATTAACAGGAGGTGTCATGCATGTCAGTAAAGATTCGTTTAAAGCGAATGGGTTCTAAGAAGCGCCCATTCTACCGTATCGTTGTTGCGGACTCACGGAGTCCTCGTGATGGTCGTTTCATCGAAAAAGTTGGGACTTATAACCCACTTGTTGAACCAGCTCAAGTTGAACTTGAAGAAGAGAGTATCATGAACTGGTTAAACAACGGTGCCCAACCTTCAGATACTGTTCGGACATTGCTTTCCCAAGCAGGTATCATGAAGAAGTATCACGAAGCTAAGTTTTCAAAAAAGTAGTGATCAGTCATGACTGACTTTAAAAAATTAATTACCACGATTGTAACGCCCCTAGTTGAACATCCTGAAGCTATTGAGATCGAACGCGTTGAAACTGATCGGTTTTACGAGTATCACTTAACGGTTGCCGGTGACGATGTGGGTCGTGTAATTGGCAAGCGGGGGCACGTTGCTTCTGCAATTCGCACAATCGTATATAGCGTACGGATCAATGATCCCAAGCGTGTACGGCTTGTCATCAATGATGAGTCTAAAGCTCCCAAATGAGACTCGGTCTCGGGAGCTTTTTTGATACCTTAGATAAATAACCAATTGAAAGGCAGGTGCGTAATGTACTATAAAGTTGGAACCATTGTTAACACCCACGGTATCCGTGGTGAATTAAGGGTTGTTGCCACTACTGACTTTCCTGAACAGCGTTTTAAGAAGGGCAGTCAGTTAGCCCTGTTCAAAAACGAGCAGGATACTAAGCCGGTTGGCACGATTACCATTAATAGTTCCCGTCAACATAAGGGTTTCATATTGATTACCTTAGCCGGATACGACAATATTAACGATGTTTTAAAGTATAAAGGCATGGTTTTAAAGGTTGCCGAGGAAAACCTCAGTGATGACGATTTGGAAGATGGCCAATACTACTATCACCAGATCATTGGCTTGAAGGTGGTTAATGAAGACGGTGAAGAGTTGGGTACCATTAAAGAGATTTTGGCACCAGGTGCTAACGATGTCTGGGTGGTTTCTCGGCCTGAGAAGGATGATTTATTACTACCAGTTATCGACCAAGTCGTCAAAAAGATTGATCTAGCGGCTGGACAAGTTACTGTGGAATTAATGGAGGGATTAGAGTAATGCGAATCGATGTCCTCAGTTTATTTCCCGACATGTTTGGCCCACTGCATGATTCAATCGTGGGGAAGGCACTAGACCGTGATGAACTTGAAGTAGAAGTAACTGATTTTCGCCAATATTCCACGGATAAGCACGGTAACGTGGATGATTACCCATTCGGTGGTGGTGCAGGGATGTTACTGCAAGCACAGCCAATTTTTGACGCTATGGCAGCCACTCAGAAAAAGGCGCAAGAGTTAGGACACGAAAAGGGTCGCGTTATTTTAATGGATCCGGCTGGAGTACCGTTTACCCAGAAAGTGGCTGAGAATTTTGCGGGCGAGGATCACCTCACGTTCATTTGCGGGCACTATGAAGGGTACGATGAACGCATCAGAACCTTGGTAACTGATGAAGTATCCATGGGTGATTACGTGTTAACTGGCGGTGAATTACCAGCCATGGTCATGATCGATGCCATTTCACGGTTATTGCCCGGCGTTTTAGGAAATGAAGCATCTGCACCTGGAGATTCGTTTTCCACGGGTTTGCTGGAGTATCCGCAATATACCAGACCCGCTGATTTTCGCGGCATGAAGGTGCCGGACGTATTGATCAGTGGCAATCATCAAAAAATTGATGAGTGGCGAGAGATTCAATCGCTTAAACGGACACTGCTTCGACGCCCAGATCTTTTAGACCAATTAGACTTAACGGGTGACCAGAAACGTAAACTTCGTGATATTAAGATTGATTTGGAATCAGATGAATCATCATCGTTTTAAATAAAGCTTTACTCACGCTATTAGATATGATATTCTAGTAAATGGCTGTTTAGCCACATTAACAATATTCCGCTGTCGAGATTGAGTATGAATGTTGATTGAAGGAGAGAAACAACATGCGACAAAACCAATTAATCGAAAAGATCAACAAGGACCAATTACGGACCGATATTCCTGACTTCCGCCCTGGTGACACTATTCGTGTTCACGCCAAGGTTGTTGAAGGTACTCGTGAACGTATCCAATTGTTTGAAGGTGTCGTTATCAAGCGTCACGGTACCGGTATCCAAGCAATGTATACTGTACGTAAGATTTCTAACGGTGTTGGTGTTGAACGGACTTTCCCTGTTCATTCACCACGTGTTGCCCAAGTAGAAGTTGTACGTTACGGCCGTGTTCGTCGTGCTAAACTTTACTACATTCGTGCATTGCACGGTAAAGCAGCTCGTATCCCAGAAGCTCGTCGTCCTCGTAAGTAGTCGACAGTTTCTATCTAAAAACGTTCAAGTTAGCTATTTTGCTGACTTGGACGTTTTTTGTTATGGTCGAAACACTTGAGTTCTAAGAATGGAGCCTGTATGCTGAAATTAAGCAGAATTCAATGAAAGAAGTGGTTGAAATGTCTGATCATCAATTGACTTCACGACAGCAGCGACTTTTAAAAACGCAATTAGTCATTCAGGGAAGTGCCTTAGTTGTCTTGGTGACGTTGTTGTTTAAAATGATATCCTCTAATTTTCGCTTCCTCACCGGTAGAAATTTAATGGTTATGCTGGTTGTTATACTGGTTCAGTGGGGGTCAAGTGCGGTCCTGGCTAAGGTCCAAAAGCAGACTGGTCAATTTCAGTATTCTGAAAAGCATTGGCTGTCACGATTGTCTACCAGTTTTGAGCTTGCATTATTTCTAGTGTTAGGTATTTATTTCTTGTTGCAAGTGTGAGTGGGTTTACAACTCAGATTCTGGTCATTTAACGTAAAGAAACGCCATTCCGCCAAGAACCGGAATGACGTTTCTTTTATTATCCGCAAAATTCTCAAATCTGACATCACACTATCATAAATTTAAATCCTGTTTGTAGCTTAACGGTGAAAAGGCAGTGGCCTGTGTAATCAGACTAGCCGATAGTTCGCGGTATTTTTTCAGTGCTAATTCAGCATTTTTCATGCTTGCTTGTGTTAACAGTGTGGTTAGCTCGATGCCGTTTAAAGGTTGCGCTTTTTGATCTGTCTCTATAACGGAACGAGTAAATTGCTGATTCAGTTCTTTTTGGACCTGGTTTAATTGATCGCCAAATTGCTTGTAATGTGGATCGACCAGTACACCTGTTTGTTTGAAGACCCAATAAGCGCTGTCTGAACTATAAGTGCCTAATCCACGGTGGTAATCAGCGGGTGTCTCCGTGATACCTGCATAGAAGGGGACATAAACGCTCTGTGCCGCAACGCCCATTGCTAACCAATGAATACCGGACAGTTCAGGCTGCGAATATTGGCGTAATTGTAATATATGTGATTCTTGCGTTGTCGCTAAGCTGACTGGACGAAACTTTTTTCGTTCCTCGAGACTTCCGGCTCCAATCGGATCATACGGTGTTTCCTGAAAGTGAGAGCTTAGGAAATCCTTGGCGTCTTCAACTGATAATAACTTTTCTGCCTGACGAATGAAGGGCATAATATGGCTATTCGTTGTTTGTTCCGTACTTGGATTAAACATTTTTTGGCCGTACCACACGCGTGGAAGATTATAATAAGCATCCATTTGGTTATTAGTACCAAAAATCTCCCGGAAGTTGAACCCCTGACGTTGCGGGTTTAGTGCGTGTTCTTGCACAAATTCTTGGATGTGCGGATGCCACATAAAGTTCTTTGGATCATCAAAATCAATGGTTTGAATCGCCATTTGGTTAGCAACCACGGCATAACTGTCATCCGGAATCCGCTGTGCCACCCAGTAGTGACCCGAACCGGTCTCAAAGTACCAGGCTTCCGTGTGGTCGGCAAATAAAATCCCGTTGGACTCAGAAGTCCCATAGTGGCTGATAATTGTGCCTAATCGTTTCACGCCTTCACGTGCAGTTTTGATGTACGGTAAGGTAACGGTGATCATGGCTTCTTCACCAATACCGTCCTTCACCAAGGGATCAGCGGCCAGCACGCGGTCGTTTGCATAGGTACTTTCCGTTGCACTCATGGCAACGCCGTATTGGTTGATGCCATCTTCTTCAAATAAGCCGTACTTATCGGTCCACTCTGGAGTCGCGGTGTATTTATAAGCTGTTTCTGGCAGTGGCATTTTAAAACCATTATCAGTTGATTCAAAACTTGCTTGCTTGGTGACGGTTGCTGGATGAACGATAAAGTGTTTTGGCCAGGCTGGACGTGAGTCTTCGTTACGGCCAATCATAACCGATCCATCAACGGATGCTGCTTTACCAATTAAAATGCTGGTACAAGCAGAGTATGGTGTCATTGACATGCGTAATCCCTCCAATAATCAATTATAAGAGCATTCTATCATAAATATAGTTGAAACATGTTATTATAATGCAGTCTGAAGCGATTAAATGGCCTAAAGAGGATAGGCAAATACGAGAAAATATGATTAAATGAATGCTGTGATTCAAATCTTCTGAAGGGACGTTATTCTTTATGCAGGCTCTCATTGACCGAAAAGATTTTACCATTAAGTGTGCGCTGATTGTTGGTTCAGCTATTATTAGTGCGATTGCACTGAACTTTTTCTTAATTCCTGGTAATATTTTTAGTGCCGGAATCAACGGGGTTTCTCAAATTTTATCAATTCTGGCTCTAAAATGGTTTCATGTTCGGATTAACACGGGTTGGTTGATCCTGATATTCAACATCCCCATCGGCTTGTTAGGCTGGTTAAAAATCGGCCGGGGATTTACCGTTTATAGTTTCATTACTTCTTTTTTAACTTCGATCTTAGCGGTGATCTTACCGGTTCAAACACTCTCTCATAATCCATTGTTAAGTGCTTTATTTGGCGGTATTTTAACCGGGGTCGGCGTTGCTTATCCGCTGAAGTACGGTTTTTCAACCGGCGGCATGGACATTATTGCAGTAATTCTGGAAAAAACGACTGGTAAAACCATTGGTACACTGATGATTGCCATCAACTTGGTGATTGTGTTAATTGCTGGTACCTTAGTCGGCTGGGAAAATGCCATGTATACGATTATTTCGTTATATGGCATGTCTCGGGTAGTGGATGCGATTCATACCCGTCACCAGAAACTCACTGCCTTTATTGTCACGACTGAACCGGATGACGTTATCGACGGATTGAAAAAAACACTGATTCGCGGTGTCACTATATTACCAGCTCAAGGTGCTTATAAACGACGTCCTGGGGCAGTCTTAATGGTGGTCATTTCCCGTTATGAACTGTATGAATTGGAACACGTGGTTAAAACAGTTGACCCGGGATCCTTCGTTAACTTGGTCAGCACCGTAGATATTGAGGGTAACTTCTACGATGAAACTGAGCAGTTAAAGTTTAAACAGGGGCAATCCGAATAGACTTGCTTGAAAACGTGAAAAACGGTATACTTTTATCATCCTAAATAGGGGGGGGCACTTTTAATGCCAATCGTAAATATTGATTTGATTGCAGGCCGTTCACAAGAACAGTTGAAAAACTTAGTTAAAGATGTTACAGATGCTGTAACTAAGGATACTGGTGCACCTGCTGAACACGTTCACGTTATTTTGAGAGAAATGGCCAAGGACCGTTACAGTGTTGGTGGCGTTCTTAAGAGCGACGAAAAATAATTTTTGAGGGTGAGCGGGAATTCGCTGACCCTTTTTTTAACGGCTTTTTGTAACCGATTACAGTGCTGTTATGAATGCTTTTTAAACAAATGTAGTTGGCTAATTCTCCGTTCTTAGGTATACTATAGAGGATTAACTAACTTGAGAACGTAAATGAATGGAGACTTAACGATGAATGACGAACAGTACATAATGGCAATTGACGAGGGTACGACTAGTACGCGTGCAATTCTATTTAACCGGGATGGTCAGATTGTAGGTCAGGCGCAACGTGAATTCACACAGCACTTTCCAAAGCCTGGCTGGGTGGAACACGACGCTGACGAAATTTGGAGCGCCGTCCAGTCAGTCATTTCTGACGCTGTGATTGACGCGCATATTCAACCTTACAAAGTGCGTGGCATTGGCATCACTAACCAACGTGAAACGACTATTGTTTGGGATAAAAATACCGGTGAACCCGTTTATCACGCTGTGGTTTGGCAATCAAAGCAAACGAGTGAGATTGCTGATGAATTAAAGGAAAAAGGATACGCTGATTTAATTCACAAAAAAACGGGTCTGGTGATTGATTCTTACTTCTCGGCCACTAAGATCATGTGGATCTTAGACAACGTTCCTGGTGTCCGTGAACGCGCTGAGAAGGGTGAACTCTTATTTGGTACCATTGACACGTGGGTCTTATGGAAACTCACGGGTGGCCGGGTTCACGCGACCGATTACACCAATGCGTCTCGAACCATGCTGTTCAACATCCATGATTTAAAGTGGGACGAAGAAATTTTGGACTTGTTAAACATTCCGTCTAGCTTGTTGCCGGAAGTTCATCCATCTTCTTACACTTACGGTTATACCGCTGGCTACACGTTCTTTGGTTTACAAGTGCCAATTGCCGGAATTGCCGGTGATCAGCAGGCTGCGTTATTTGGCCAAACCGCTTTTGAAAAGGGTTCGGTCAAAAACACCTATGGTACTGGTGCGTTCATCGTGATGAATACGGGTACGCAACCAACCTTGTCCAATAAGGGGCTGTTAACCACCATTGCTTACGGGATTAACGGTGAAGTCAACTACGCCTTGGAAGGGAGTATTTTCGTGGCTGGATCGGCTGTTCAATGGTTACGGGATGGTATGCGGTTATTCGAACACGCTTCTGAATCCGAAAAAATGGCTGTTGAGGCTAAAACGACGAACGATGTTTATGTGGTGCCAGCTTTCACTGGCCTTGGTGCGCCATATTGGGATCAGGAAGTCCGTGGTGCCGTCTTCGGACTGACTCGCGGTACGACCCGAGAACAATTCGTTAGAGCAACACTGGAAGCCATTGCGTACCAGACCAGAGACGTTGTGGATACCATGGCAGCAGATACTGGTATCGACATTAAAACGCTCAGCGTGGATGGCGGGGCAGCCAATAATAACTTCCTGATGCAGTTCCAAGCCGATATTTTGAACACCCATATCCAACGGGCGGCAATTGCTGAGACTACTGCTTTGGGGGCTTCCTACTTGGCTGGCTTGGCAACCGGTTTTTGGCAGGATTTAGATGAAATCAAACGGATGCACAAGCCAAGTGAAGAGTTTGATCCTCAAATGTCAGAAAAAGACCGTGAGAACTGCTACTCTGGATGGCAGGCAGCGGTGAAGGCGACACAGTTATTTAAACCGAAAAAGAACTTGTAATGTTTTAACCATAAATACAAAAAAGCATTCTCATCGGACGGACATGATGGGAATGTTTTTTGTATTTAATCTAGTATTCAAAATAACCGCGAAAACCTCGCCAAACTTGATCAACTTGTTTATTTTGATTCTGGTAGTAAAGTGCGTTTCCGGTCAAAGGCTTTGCGTCTTGTCGTTTCAAAATTGTTTTCAGTGATCGATGTTTTGTATCAGTCCCGTCACCAAATAGGCGATATTGCCAATTACGAAGTTTACCTGCACGATCATGCCAACCGTATCGCAGACGGAATAATTGCCGCTGTTTGGGATTGATAATCAGAACATCCCAAGCACCAATAGCAGGGTTGTCTAACCGGTTAGTTTTACGACGATCTGCAATATCGCTGGTAGTGGCAATCCAATTGATACCATCCTGGTTTGACCAATCATCAACGTGCGTGTGGCCAGACATGACAGCAATGATTTGTTGCCGGTGCTTAACTAAACTGCTATAAACGCGCGCATAATCACCTTGTTGATTGTTCGCAAACCAATCATAAGTCCAAAACGGCTTGACTGCTTGTTTGTCAGTTGCAGAACGAATCGAATCATGGCTAAAAATGATGACTTGTTCGTCGGGTGTCAACTGATCTAAAGTGTGAATGAGCCAAGCGGCCTGTTGCTCAGCAATTCGCGAACGGCTATGACGAATGTTTTGCAAAATACCTGTCCAATGAATGCCATTTGGTTGATCGTCATAATCGCGGTCAAAATAGACGTCTGAGGACGAATCTCGAATATCAAAGGTATTGAGCATGATCAGGCTTACAGGTGTGCCAGGTACGTGATATTTGCCATAGAAGTTATGCTGATTAGCTAGCCAGCTATTATTAAGGCTATTTCTTAAGTTCAACGCGGTTTGCTCCGTGACGACCTGTTCAGTGCGATAACCATTTAAATAGCGAGCAAACCCCGAGTTATCATCATGATTCCCCTGAGTAATAAAAACGGGACGGTGACTGTTTTTCAGCACGGATATTGCATCGCCGGTGTCAACGATGGTCCGGTTAAGGGGCTGATTACCGTCAACTAGATCACCATTCATCACTAATCCGTCAAAAAATTGTTCTCGTGCCAGCTGACTGATCATTTTTAAATCACGTAATGGTCGTTGGGTAGCGCTAGATTGATGCGCATCATAGTGAGTATCGTTAATTAGGCCGATAACAACTGAGTCAGGCTGTTGCAGCTGCTTAAGTTGAGAGGTGATTCTTTGTAGCTGCTGTTTCTCTAAATGCGTAGGCGATTGATCAGGCAATGTCTTTACCTGATCAAAAGTCCAAGGTTCACGTAGCCGAGAAACACTTTTAGAACCGGTGATTTCCTTACCAAAATAGTGGTCGTGAATTGGATAGCGACTCATGAAGGGGACGTAGCTATGACGACCAGCATGGGTAAGCTGTAACCAGCCACGATGCTTGTCAGCTAACTTGCCCGTGTAATCAATGATCGAGTCTCGCTTAAGGTGACCGAGAATGGGTGAATTTAAATCGGGAGTTTGATAGATGTTGACAGCACGGCGATTAAAACAGAACCGACCATTCATTTTAAAGAATGCTGTTTTTTTAGATTGAATGATCAGCTGTGAACTCAAGTCCGAACCTGCCAGCACACCATATCTTTTACCCGTTTGCTGGTTGTAGTAGGGTAAAAAGCCCTGTTCAGTCTGAATATAAGCAATTCCTTGATTTGATAGGATGTTGTTATATACAATTTGATCGCCTGTATATAGCAATGCCCGATTACTTAAGGCTGTCCACTCCGGTGATGTTCGAAAAACAAGCGGTTCTGCAGCCACAAATTGCCGTAAATTAAAGTGGTTATCAGAATGACGTGATCCAGTTGACGACTTCTGCTTTTCTGACGGTTTATTCTTGAATCCCCAATTGGGGTCTGAATCATGACCGTATAAAAGTCGCTGATTCGTAGCGACACACAGATAGCCGCTTTCAAGCACTAACCAATATTGACCGTCACTCTTAATTTTGCCTTGGTAGGTAATAGCGTGGTGAGCCGGATAAATCTCAATTCGAGGACTTAACCTATTTGGGTATTGACGACTAATCAAAAAGCGGTCAGGTTTAAAAATCCCGGACTGAACGATTGGTTGTCCGTCGATTAAATAATCCATAAAACGATTCCTGTTATGTCTCAATTTTGTCACCGCCATTTGTTTTGATATCTTATGGTATAATCAACCTAGTAATAATGCAGATAATAGGAAAATATTTGCAAAGAAAAAGGAGTTTTTTTAATGCAGTCAACGTTAGCTTACGAGATAACAGGGTTGGAACAACAATCAGTCGTGAACGCTTTTTGTATTGACGCTCAGACGGGTTACGTTGCCCAAACCATTAATCAAGATACAGTGATTACAAAGTGTGACTTAGATGAGTCGAAAGCCACTGCTGTAGCAACTTCCGATAGACTGATATTGCCAAATTTAACCAATGTACACAGTTTATCGTTAATCACCAGTACACCTAATCTCACATTCATGCTTTGCGGGCAGCCAGTTGATGCCAATGGCGAAGTCAATGCACCGGAGATATGGCACCTTACGCTTAATCAAGATGATCATACAAAGCAACCCACTATTTTTAAAATAACCCATCTAGAAAGTGCTAACATCACGGGGACGCCGCTGCCAGAGCCCGTGATTGGCGCAGTTTCTGCGCTGTCCAGTAATCATGACGAACTAGCTGTTTTGGTACTGGACAAAGCCCAGCACCTTCAGTGTACCGTTTTTAATATCAAACAGGTCAGTCATTTAGTTTGGCAAATGATGGAAAAGGGTGAAACAACGATTGAGGCTGGAGATTTAAAGCTGATGGCTACGGTTTACCAGTCATTTAAACCAACTGAAAAGCAGTTGGCTCCTGAAACCATTGGTAGTATTCGCAGCATTGCTTTTTCCAACGGTCGCGCAATCTATGCAACCAAAAGTTTTGGTGACCAGCGAGCCGTCAGCAAAGGGTTTTGGCTATTAAAGAACGGTTTTCAAGATCAGTTGGTCGATTTACCAGCAGATGCTGAACTGACAGGAATCATGCTTCTGGGAAAGTACGTTTACTTTGGTGCATCACAATCTCAATCAAATCATCAATCTGTCAACCAAATTTATCGTGTGGAAAAAAGTCTTTGGTCCTAATGACATTAATGTTGATAGCCTAGCATTGTTTGAAGAAGACAATGCTAGGCTATCATTGCACTCAGGTCAACACGTTTAAGCTAACTTAAGTGCTTTTGAAAGATAATCAGCCATGCCATCCTGATCGTTATTAAGGTCAGTTACGTCGTCAGCAATAGCTTTTAACTGATCCGTGGCGTTACGCATAGCAACCCCTGTACCAGCGTATTCGATCATTTCGTTGTCGTTATGTTCGTCACCAAATGCAATGACATTTTGTCGATCAATATGGTAATAATTGGCGAGACGTTCAACCCCAACGGCCTTTTGCACACCTTTGGCCCCAATTTCCAATACGCTATTAGGCCCGCCCCAGGGAGCAACGTCGACAAAGCTGCCGAATCGTTCCTCGATATATTTCTGAAGTCGTTTTTGTAACGGCCGTTCAACGGCGATGGTCATGCTCGTTGGATTTTGGGTTAAGGTTACGGGACTTAGCTGTTGATCATGGGTCAAAACTGTGGGGAAAAAGCCAACTGAAGTTGATTCGTTCTGATGTGCCAAAAAGAGGTGTTTACCTTCAGCTGCAATCATTTGAATCTTAAATTCCTGTTGATGTTTCAACAAGTCCAAGACGATCTCACGGTCAAACGTATACTGGTATTCTAATTGCCAGTGCTGATGAGGCATATGACCTAAACTGCCGTTAAAATTAATCATCGGTGAAGTTAATCCTAGCTGATCATAGTAGCTTTGAGAAAGCCGGTTGGGTCGTCCCGTTACAATGCTGACAATATGGCCGGCTTTAATAGCGGCTTTGATGGTTGCCATGGTTTTGTTAGACAGTACCGCTTCACTGTTTAAGGTGGTTCCGTCAAGATCAAGTGCGATTAGTTTTTGAGTCAATATTACACATCCGTTTCTTTCGAATAATAGACTTAATTTACCACAGTTAATAGGATAAGAGCAAGGCCGCTTCAACGAAAGCCAATTGACCGCAAAGTCCTGAAAAGGTATACTGCTTTCAGAGAATTTTTAAATAATGAAAGGGATAAATCATGGAATTACCTGCAGCGTTTAAAACTAAATATGAAAAATTACTGGGAGATCAAGCAGAGTCGTTTTTTGCCAGCTTCGATCAACCAGCAAACAGTGGTTTCAGAATCAACCCCATGCGACCCATACCCACCGATCTTGATTTAACTGATCCTGTGCCTTATACCCAGTGGGGTTACTACGGAAAAGTGTCCGGTCACAGTCTGAATCATCAAAGCGGGGCGGTTTACAGTCAGGAACCTAGTGCTATGTTTGTGGGCGAAGTTGCTCATCCAAGTGAAGGTATGCGAGTCCTTGATCTTTGCGCATCACCAGGTGGCAAATCAACTCATCTTAGCAGTTTTCTGCAACAAACTGGTTTACTGGTTAGCAATGAAATCATGTCTAAGCGTGCTAAGGTTTTGGCAGAAAATACGGAACGTTTCGGGCTGAGCAACACATTAGTGCTTAACGAAGATCCAGCGACCATTGCCAAAGTTTTTCCGGTATTTTTCGACCAAGTCTTAGTGGATGCACCGTGTTCGGGTGAGGGCATGTTTCGTAAGGATCCAGATGCGGTTAATTATTGGTCCACCGATTATCCGGTAGCCTGTGCCAAACGTCAGCGAGAAATTCTGACTGAGGCGGTGAAAGTCCTTAAACCAGGGGGTGAGTTGGTTTACTCAACGTGTACTTTTGCGCCAGAGGAAGATGAACAAATGATTTCCTGGCTTCTAGAGACATACCCACAATTTGAAGTGGTACCCATTGAAAAAACGGCTGGTATCATCGATGCCAAGCCGGAATGGGGCAATGGCGATCCAAGTTTAAAGGGTGCTGCGCGACTGTTTCCACATCTCATGAGGGGCGAAGGCCACTTTGTCGCAAAATTAAGACTGAACGAAGCCATCGGTGATGGTCACAAATTCCATCGACAGGCCTCAAATGTGTCTCGTGATCAATCTCATTTATTCGAAGATTTTGCTGCCCAATACTTAAATTTCAAAGTAGATTCGCACCAGTTACTGGCATTTGGTGACCAGCTCTACCTGATGCCAGAAGGGACACCTTCGCTGAGAAAAATGAAGGTGGTTCGTCCTGGTCTGCACCTCGGCACCTTTAAAAAGAACCGCTTTGAACCCAGTTACGCGCTGGCGTTGGCCTTGCGACCTGGTCAGTTTAAGTTTGAATCAGCCATTTCTGAGGATGATTGGAAACAAGTGGTTCACGGCGATACGTTTACACGAGATGATTTGCCAATTAAAAAGGGCTGGATCCGACTATTCTGCAATGGCCAACCAGTCGCTTTTGCTAAAGTGGTTAATCAAACCGTTAAGAACTTCTTTCCAAAGGGACTGCGGTTTAAAGCTGAGTAACACAAAATAAAAAAGTGTTTTAACACGCAAAATGTGCTAAAACACTTTTTTATTTTGTGTTCGACTGATCACTCTAATGAAATGAACCTTTGTCTAGCGAACGACTCCAGCTCCGGTGAAAAAACCATGGACTGTTTACGCAGATCTTTAACGGTTTCACTACCCGTCAGCAACATCAACTGTTTAAAATCCCGAAGCCAATGGATTAGCCATGCTTCAGTTGCAGCATAGTCAGTGGTAATCAAGTGGTGTAAAATCTCACCGGCCATGCCAGCAATATCAGCGCCTAAGGCTAGTGCTTTAATGGCGTCTAGGGGGGTCTTAATACCACCGCTAGCGATAATCACTGGACGACTGGATAATTTCCGCATTTCCAGTAAGGATTCAGGAGTTGTTAGCCCCCAATCCGCCATATAAGTCATTTCTTTTTCGGGTCGCCGGAAGTTTTCAATCTTGGCAAAACTCGTACCGCCACGTCCACTTAAGTCGACGTATTTGACGCCAATTGACATCAATTTTTGAACGGTCTTAGCAGTCATCCCAAAACCAACTTCTTTAACGATTACTGGCACATCAAGTTTAGCTACAATTGCAGCCAATTGATCTAACCAGTAAAATTCGCGGTCACCTTCAGGCATGATAATCTCCTGAGCAGCATTCACGTGAACCTGCAGTGCGTCGGCAGAGATCATATTAACTACCTTTTGAGCATCGTCAACGCTGTGTCCTGCACCAATGTTGGCAATTACCATGCCATTGGGGTTGCGTTTTCGAACGACTGAAAAAGTCGGCACTAATGCTGGTTCTTTCAGCGCAACACTTTGTGAACCGACAGCCATTGGCAATTGGGTTGCCTCAGCCAGTTGCGCAAGCTGAGCGTTAAGCTGACCAGTTTGCTTAGAGCCACCGGTCATCGCTTCAATCAAAATGGGATAGTTGAGACGACGATTTTGAAAAATCACCGTCGAGTCAATATCGGACAATGCCAATTCAGGTAAACTCTGATGCAAAATTCGAACCTGACTGAAATCACTGGTATCAGTAGGTTGATGGAACTTTTCAGCCAGCGACACGTGTTCATCTTTGCGATGTGACTGCTGTGAGGTCATGCTATCACTCCTCTACGTCGTGAACGTTAAACTTTAAGGGAATAATTTTGTTTGATGCCCATTTATTAATTAATTGATTTAACTGTTTATGAGAATCGACGATGGCAATACCGCAATCGCCGCCACCTGCACCAGAAGTTTTCGCAATTCCACCGAATTCTTCAGCAATATCACAGAGTTTCTTGAGCAGCGGTGTTTCAATGTGCGCGTGGGTGAACTGATCTAATTCATTCAATAGTCTACGGTTAACCGCGATTTCGGCTTGAATGGCCTGTAGATCCTGATTTCTGAAGCCATCAATCATCCGTTTTAAGCAGACTTTACTATTGGTCAGAAAATCTTGATAGGCTTGTTGCCGTTTGGCTTTATTCAACGCCACTCGATCAACAAGGTGAGAAGTGGAGGCCGGTGAACCGGTCCAGCCAACCAATAGTTTTAAATTCTTGGGTGGTGTCAGTAATTCAATATCTAAGCCTGGCCAGTCCATCGACAGCATTTCAGCAAAGTTATAGTTTTTTTCAGCCAGTTTCAACCAATCACGGTCGAATGAATGATAAGCAATCCAGCCACCGTAAACACTGGCAGCGATATCACCTAAAGACCCATTTCCTTGAACGTGGAAATGGGCAATGGCGGCTAATTTGAACAGTTTATCATGATTAACGGGGAGGTCGTAGAACTTGCAAAGTGCTTTGATGGTTGCGACAGTCACTGCTGCTGAGGAACCCAGACCGTACTTACGGCCATCTTGGCTATCAAGGTCGCTTTCCACGGTTAAATGATAAATACCCAGATCTTTACCAAGGGTTTTGGCATAATCTTCGGTTACCTTAATGGCAGATAAAATATAGTGGAAGGGGTTATCCCGGTTGTCAAAAACCATTTCCCCATCTTCTCGGCGCCAGTAAATTGAGTTTTCTTGGTACTGACTAGAAACGATACTCCCGATTTGATCCGCGGATTGAATCGTGACCGTCACAAATTGATCCAAGGCAACGATGATAGCAGGGAAGCCGGTCTCTACGACAGCATATTCACCTGCAATATAAAGTTTGCCTGGGGCTTTCACAGAAATCAAAACATCATGTCCTTTCATTAGCAGATCAAAGTCACACACTGCTAATTGATAAATAAAGCAAATTATTAATCTGAAATTGAAATACCTGAACCTGGTCGGGTAACGAGTACTTGTTCTTCACCAAATTCAGTTTGAAAATATTGTGCAATTCGTTCTGCATCCGCGCCTTGGCAGATAATTTTTACGTTCGGTCCAGCGTCCATTGTAAAGTAACAGGGTATTCCTTGCAAACGTAAGTCTTTAACCATGTTCATGGCCTTAATGCTATCCGCATTAAAGTAGGTGAAGTTAGGATCGGAACTCAGGGTTAATGCATGCATCCGCATGGCGTTTTGTTCAGAAGTATGCCCCAGTAATTCAAAGTCTTGATTTTGAATCGCAGTCTTAACCGTTTTAAAATCGGCTTGACTAGCTGAAATCCAGGCGGAATAAAAGGGGCTGGTTTCAACGGCTAACCGCATACCCACACGGCTGGAAATTTTCTTTTGTTTAGCCGTTAAAACTAGCGCCACAACCGCAATGTCCCAAGTTGGCTGTTCATCGATTGGGTAAGCGAATGAAGTCGCATCATCATGGCCTTGCTGCCAAGCAACAAAGCCACCAAAAATAGAGCGGGTAGCTGACCCAGACCCCAGACGAGCCAGCCTTGACAGGTCGCGCCGGTTTAAGTTTAAGCCCGCTGCCCGACTTGCGGCACCAGCTAAGGCGGCAAAACCAGATGCAGAAGAAGCAAGTCCCGCTGCGGTTGGCACAAAGTTTTTCGTGTCAACTTTCGCACGATAATCGATGCCCGCTAAGTCACGTACATGATTTAAAAAGGTACGTACTCGTAAGCTAGCCTGATCTGATAAGACTTGGCCGTCGAAAATAACTTCGTCAGCTGTTAAGCTCGGTAAAAACTCAACGGCAGTCTGTGTGTAGAACTCATCAAGAGTAATTGATAGACTGTCGTTTTGCGGAATGATCAGTTGGTTATCTAACTTACCCCAGTATTTAACCAAAGCAATATTGGTATGTGCTTTCGCGATAATTGGATGATTTGCGATTACCATTATTTAGTTTCCTCACTTTTTAAGGGCTGAACCCACGATTGACTGACGCCCTCATTAGCTAATGCTAACCGAATTCGGGTTGTTGTGGCTTCATCGGGTGCCAGACAGATCATGCAGCCGCCCATGCCACCACCGGTTAATTTAGCCCCAAGAGCACCGTTTTGATTAGCAACGTTGATCATGGTCTCCAATCGTGGGTGACTGACACCTAGCTGTCTCAGCAAAACCTGAGCACGATTAAAAATTACTCCCAGTTCGGCCAATCGGTCGTTAGCAAGAGCTGATTTAGCAGCGTGGGTCAGCTGACCCAGTCCCTTAATGGCGTGATCAGCTGATGCCAAGTCACGCTTTCGCAGTTCGGCCACTGCTTGAACCGCTAAACCCGTTTGCCCATGTATGCCACTATCTGCCACCACTAAATAACCGTGCAGATGGAACGGGATGGCGCTGGGCTGGGTTCCCGTCACAAACCAAATGGGGTTGCTGGCGCTGGCCGTAGCCACGTCAATACCGCTGGGGTTGCCGTGAATTATTTTTTCGGAAATATTGGCGTCAGACAATAGTTGTTCGTGTGAGAGCGGCTGTTCGAAAAAGCGGTACAAGGCACGGATAATCGCCACCGCAGTCGCTGCCGATGAACCCATACCGCGTTCAGCAGGTAAATGGCTATTAATGGCTAAATTGAAACCGACATTGGCTGCATTAAAACGTGTCAACAGTTCGTCAATCAGATGGTTAATGCCAGCTAATTGCTGCGGACCGGCGTGCCTAGCACCCGTATAGTAGCGGCTGATCAGCTGTTGCTCGTTATCCTTGCGTAACGTTATCGTGACGTTTTCACGAACAGCTGGCAACGGCAACGCAATTGCGGGCTGATGATAAACAACGCTGTGTTCACCAATTAATATAATTTTTGCGTGACTGCTGCCACTAGCTGGTGTGTCCACTGAACAGGCTCCCCTCTCATGTTTTTATGGTAGACTCCAAATAAATCATGCCTTTTAAATGATTACAAACACATGGTATCATACGACAAATAGGTAATCGTTACAAGAAAAGGCGAAAATTCACCGTTGTAAATTTGGTAAATTTAATGTTTTATTAAGAATGGTTAAGCTCGAAAATTCATTCTAGACGCTTCAAAACGGGTTCATCTATAAACGTCTGCTTCCGCCTGTGAACCAAGTGTAGTATGATAAACGAAGAAAGATAGATCATAGAGAATTTGGTGAAATTAATGGATGCAAATACAATTTATGCCGTTGTCGATATTGAAACGACCGGTACTAACGTTGCTGAAGGCAACCGAATGATTCAATTTGGGTGCGTCCTGGTACAAAATGGCAAAATTATTAACCATTTTAATACAGACGTTAATCCACAAACTTCAATTCCACAATCCATTCAGGCACTAACCGGAATTACCGAAGCACAGGTCAAACGGGCACCACTATTTGATGACGTGGCCGGTACGATTTACAGTTTGTTGTCCGATACGGTTTTTGTGGCACATAATGTCAACTTTGATTTTCCGTTTGTTAATGCCGAGTTAGAGCGGGTGGGTTACCCCAAACTCGATATTCAAGCTATCGATACCGTGACCCTGAGTCAGATTTTATTGCCTACGGTCCCCAGTTATCGCCTGCACGATTTGACACAGTATCTCAGCATTGAACATGATCATCCGCACACTGCTAACGATGACGCGCTGGTAACTGGCGAACTGCTGATTGTATTGTTTAAGCGGATGCTTGAATTACCAATCGTGACGTTACAGCAAATGGTTGAGGAAGATGCTGACTTACCTCAAGATACTGGTGAAGTTTTCAAATGGGGACTCGCAGAAGTTCGTAAAAATCCGCGCAGTTTACCCGATAATCTGTACGTTTCTCACGGGATTGCATTGCGTAAAACCCCAGTTCTAACGGCAACTGATGATCGTGAGTACACCTATCCTCGAACCAAAAAGAATAAATTAAAACGATTCCCAAAGCACTTTGAATGGCGAGCTGATCAAGCTAAGATGATGAACTTGGTTTACCGGCAGTATACGGATGCGGAAACGGCCAACCAGCCGTTGATCGTTGAGGCGCCTACTGGTACCGGTAAAACACTAGGTTACGCCTTACCGATGGCTTATTTAGCCCAAAAATTCGATAAACAAGTGGTCATTGCCACTGATACTGTTTTACTGCAGAATCAGCTTATCAATCAAACCATGCCTTTGCTGGAAGAAATGCTGCCCTTTGAAATCCACGCGGAAGTGGTGAAGGGGAACGCGCATTACCTGGATCTGTCACGGTTTAAAATTTCTCTGAGCCAAGCAGACCATTCTAAACAGACTCAGCTCATCAAACTTAGGCTGCTAGTTTGGTTGACCCAAACGTCAACGGGTGATTTAGACGAACTGCATTTTAAAAACGAACCGCCATACTTAGACAGTGTTTACCATCATGGTATGACTGATTTAACGGATACGGATCCCTTTTACGAAGATGATTTTCTAAGACGGCTTTATAAACGGTTAAAATATACGCGTTTTATTATCGTTAATCATGCCTTTCTAATACAGCATGCAGATCTATTGGGTGATGATTTCAGCCAACCGTACTTAGTGGTTGACGAAGCTCAGCATTTGGCTGACTATGCACTTAAAACGCAGCGGCAGAAATTTGATTTTCAAGTTTCACTTTCTACTGGCCGTCGCTTGATGGAACTTTTAGATCCCGATAATGAATACGGTTTAAACGCTGCGACTGATGGCTTAACTTTAAATGAAGATTTAAATACCTTTTATCGCTGGCTGATTGAATTCAATCGCCAATTGAAGGCCCTAAGCGACTATTTGACTAGTCATTTTAAGACTCAATTTGGCGGTAAGTTCACTAAACCCTATAAAGAAATCGTGATTTCTGAAGCTGATTGGGTGAGTTTTCTTAATCAGCGCAAGGGTTTATTTGAACAATTAGATATTTTAGTCGGTAAGTTCCAAGATAAACTGGCTAAGATCACGGAGTCATTTTATCAGCAATCTAACCGTTGGCTAAAAAGCGATGAAGAATTGTTCATGCGTTTCAGCCATGCGGTCAACGCTTTGACGGATGCATGGCACACGCTATCTACGATTCGGCTGGCACCTCAGCATGAAGAGGCTGGTACGGGCAGTTACCTATACTGGCTCACCATTAGCAACGACTTGACGCATATTATGATTGCTTCAAATTTAATGACTGTTGAAGGTTTTCTGTCACAGCAGATTTACTCGCACTTTCAAGCCCCAATGTTTACGGGAGCAACACTCTTTTCGTCAAATCGTTCTCAGTACTTGTATGATCAGTTAGATCTTGATAGAAGTGCTGTGAAAATGCGACGGTTAAAATCTGATTTTAATTTTGAAGCTCAGGCTAAGATGTATATCAGCAACGATGCACCAGATATCAAAGAAGAGGATAAATACAACCAGTATGTCTCTCAAACATTGATCAAGACCCTGGCAAAGGTCGACCGGCCCACATTGGTACTCTTTAATTCTTTAGCAGCAATCGAGTCGGTGTACGGTGCACTAACCGATGCCATTCATCCCAAAGAACGCCTGATTTTAGCACAGGGGATTTCTGGTTCAAAAGAAAAACTGATCAAACGGTTTATGGACGAAGATAACGCGGTTTTACTAGGTGCTGCCAGCTTTTGGGAGGGAATTGACCTACCGCAAGATAAACTGCAGTTGCTGGTCATTGCGCGCTTACCCTTTGATTCGCCTGATCAGTTAGAAACCAAGGTTCAGTACGAACGAATGAAAGCTAAGGGCAAAAACCCGTTTTATAACCTATCACTCCCCAAGGCCACCTTACGACTACGCCAGGGGATTGGTCGGTTGATTCGAACCCGTCAGGATTATGGCGTCGTAATTGTTTTGGACAGCAGACTGGTGACACGTCATTATGGTCAAACGATTATCAAAACATTACCGGCTAGTTTACCCATTATGACGGGAACTACACCGCAATTACTCAGCGATATCACTAAATTTTTTAAAAAACACAAAAGTATCGGTCACCTCAGCTAAGATTTTGCTATAATTATGGGCAGTGACAACTGAAAGAAGGCGTATTAAAGAACATGAGAAGGGAACATGCAAGCCGGCGACGTTTGGGCAATCGAATCTTGCTCACCGCACTCGGTATAGTCGTGGTTTTGCTATTATTGATCTTTGGGGGAATCCACCATGCGACTTCCCCAGTAACTAAGGCGAAAGCTCAGTCGGTACAAATTGCTAAGAAATATGCCGGTCTGAAAACTGATAATGGGTTCTACTGGACCAATTTGGACCAAACCTATTACACAGTTGCTGGCAAGAATAATCAAAACCAGTCAGTATATATTATTGTTCCCCAAAAAGGCGGACACGTGGTTGCCTTACAGCAATCTAATGGCATGTCCCGAGACCAAGCATTAAGTCAGGTCTGGTCAAAACGAAATCCGAAAAAAGTCCTCTCAGCAGCACTGAGTGTGTTTAATGGTAACCCTGCATGGGTGATCAGCTACATGAATCAAAAAGGACAACTCTGTTACGAAACGTTAAGTTTTAAAACTGGTAAGGTATTACAATCTATCGAAAATATTTAATCGGTACCTAGGGGGGCTATCTTTTGAAAATCTCACAGCGTGCACAACAGCTTCAACCATCAGCTACTATGAAAGTTTCTGCTCAAGCGAAACAAATGATTGCTGACGGCATCGACGTCATTAACCTCGGCATTGGTGAGCCTGATTTTGAAACACCTAAAAATATCGAACAGGCGGCTATTAATGCCATTAACGCAGGCAAGGCGAGCTTTTATACTCCGGCTGCTGGCATTCCGCAATTACGGAATGCGGTGGCACAACGGACGACTAGAGACTATGGTCTGCAAGGACTCACAGCACAAAACGTTGCGATTACCACTGGAGCCAAAATGGCACTGTACAGTGCTTTTCAAACCATTCTTGATCCTGGTGATGAAGTGTTATTGCCAGAACCATACTGGGTTAGTTATTCCGAACAGATCAAATTAGCTGGCGGTGTACCTGTTTCTGTACCAGTGGATGAGAGTTTCAAAGCAACGACAGCTGATCTTGAGACTAAATTAACGGATAAAACCGTCGCTTTTGTGCTCAATAGTCCTGAAAATCCCACTGGTGTGATTTATGATCAACAGGAATTAGCTGCGCTAAATGAATGGACCAAACAGCATGATTTGATGGTTATTACGGATGATATTTATGGTCAATTGGTATATAACGGTGCCAGTTTTACTTCCATTGCACAGTTAGGTGACAAGTTAGATCCGCGTATCATCATCATTTCCGGTGGGAGTAAAACTTACTCTATGACTGGCTGGCGGATGGGCTATGTCGTCGCTGATGAACGATTGATCAGTAAAATTTCCGCCTTTCTGTCTCACGCTACTGGCAATCCAACTGCAGTCAGTCAGTATGCACTCTTGGAAGCCTTCACCGGTGATCAAACTCAGACTGAAGTGATGCGTAAGGCTTTTGAAGAACGGTTAAATACGATTTACCCGTTACTAAACGATATTCCGGGTTTTGAATTAAAAGTTAAACCCCAAGGCGCCTTCTATCTTTTCCCAGATGTCAGCGAGGCGTTAAAGTTCTCAGGTATCGCTACCGCTGGAGAATTGGTCAGTCGCTTATTGGCTGAGGCACACGTCGCTTTGGTAGACGGTTCCGCGTTTGGCGTCAAAAACCACGTTCGCATCAGTTACGCCACTGATTTAGATTCACTTAAAACAGCTATGGCTAGAATCAAGGCTTTCATGGTACAATTTAAAGACTAATTATTCATTGGGGGTTACATTGTGCAACAGATTAACATCATTAATGCCAAAGACCACGTTGACGAAAAAGTTAAAATTGGTGTTTGGCTGACAAACAAGCGTTCCAGCGGGAAGATTGCTTTCTTGCAATTGCGTGACGGTACCGCCTTTTTCCAAGGCGTTGTGCTGAAAAATAACGTTTCTGAAGAAGTTTTTGAACTCGCTAAAGAGCTCCGGCAAGAAACCAGCATGTGGATTACGGGTGTCATTCATGAAGATAGCCGCTCTAAATTTGGCTATGAGATCGCTGTAGAGGATATTGAAGTCATTGGCGAAAGTGAAGACTACCCAATCACACCTAAGGAACACGGGGTCGACTTTTTGATGGATCACCGTCATTTATGGTTACGTTCATCACGTCCTCATGCAACCATGGTGATTCGCAACGAAGTCATTCGTGCTACCTACGAATTCTTCAACAAAGAGGGCTTCACTAAAATCGACGCACCAATTCTGACAGGTAGTGCTCCTGAAGGGACAACCGATTTGTTCCACACGGAATATTTTGATCGTGATGCTTATCTTTCACAATCTGGTCAACTATACGAAGAGGCCGGCGCAATGGCCTTTGATAAAGTCTTTTCATTCGGACCAACTTTCCGTGCTGAAAAGTCCAAGACTCGTCGTCATTTGATTGAATTTTGGATGATTGAGCCAGAAATGGCCTTTATGCATCAGGAACAAAGCTTGGAAATTCAAGAACAGTACATTGCTTTCTTAGTTCAAAACGTGATTGATCACTGCAAGGACGCCCTTGAAGTACTTGGCCGTGATATCGACACGCTTAAACAGTATACCCAATTACCTTATCCTCGAATTAGCTATGATGAAGCTGTTGAGATGCTTAAGCAAAACGGTTTTGACGTTGACTGGGGGGTTGATTTCGGTTCACCGGAAGAAACCTTCTTAGCTGATCAATTCAAGCAGCCTGTGTTTGTTTTAAACTACCCTAAGGCTATCAAAGCATTCTACATGAAAGAACACCCAACGCGTAAAGACGTTGTCATTTGTGCGGATTTATTAGCGCCTGAAGGTTATGGTGAAATTATTGGTGGTTCTGAGCGGGCAACCGACTACGATTACCTGTACGATCAAATCATCAAATCCGGTTTGGATCCTAAGGAATACAGTTGGTACTTAGATCTTCGTAAGTATGGCAGTGTTCCTCACTCAGGGTTTGGATTGGGGCTTGAAAGAGCTATTACATGGATTACAGGCGAAGACCACGTTCGGGAAGCGATTCCGTTCCCACGTTTGCTTAACCGTATTTACCCGTAAACGTATATGTTTGAAACAGGAACTTCTCCAAAGCCTAAGGATAATGGGCGCATGGGGGAGTTTCTTGTCGTTAAAAGTTGCATCAAAAGATTGGAGGTCAGTAGATGGATAGTTTTGCGAATACCTTAATTAAATCTGGCCAGACTACGGTGGCAACACTGTTATTGGAGCATTATCGTGAATTGGGGATGAGTAACACTGAATTCTTAATTTATCTGCAAATTAAGAGTTACAACGATCGTGGCATCAGTTTCCCACAAACCGAGACGATTGCTAAAGCAGTGGGGTTGACTGATAACCAGATTTTTCAGGAACTGCACACGATGATCGGTAAACGGCTAATGCAGATTGATACTGTGCAGCAGCCTGGACAATTAGCACGAGATTCGTATGATTTTACCTTACTGTATGAAAAACTCGCTCAGTTCGTTAAAAAGGCCGAAGCAGAGACTGTGACCAGCCAGGTTGATAACGATCGTGAGACGATTTTTAACCAAATTGAGACTGAATTTGGTCGACCGCTGTCACCCATTGAGTTAGAAATGATTTCTCAGTGGCTGGATAAAGATCATTACCAGGTGGGCATTATTCGGTTAGCCTTAAAAGAGGCTGTACTGAATCAGGTTTATAACTTAAAGTATATGGACCGAATCCTGCTCAGCTGGCAAAAAAAGCACCTGACAACGCCTGAACAGGTTCAGCAGGAACGTGAGCACCGTCAGCTGAATCAGGGCGCTACCAGCGTAAATCAGGCTAATAATGGGACTAAAAAGCAAAAAAATTTACCTCATATTCCCATGTTCAAGATTGGTGAGAAACCCAAAGATAACTAAACGTCTTTACCGATTCGATGATACGCTAAACAGCAGAAAAGACCAGATTTCGATGATTGATCGAAACCTGGTCTTTTTGTGTTTTATGAATTATTGACTACTCTTGGTTGACGAGTTGCTTTTACCAGTTCCAGAATTAGCGTTAGCATTATTAGATGTGCTATCGGTAGAAGCTGAATTGGTATTTTGCGTGTCGTTATTGTTATTGTTGCCATTACCATTTCCGTTACCACCGCCATTACCGCCAGTTGGCCGCTGTTCGGTAGAGGTGCTTGAACTCTCAGTGGAACTGGATGGCCTTGACGAGCTATTCGTGTTTGCTTCATTGTTACCAGTTGTGTCATTGGTATTCGTGCTACTGCTACTACCATCGTTTGTGGCGGTAGATGCATCACCCGGATAGCCGGAAACGTAATATTCAGTTGTTCCGTTTCGGCGTGTAGCGACCACGTCTGATGGAGCGGTCCAGTTAGTATTACTTGCATTTTGCTGGACGTAACTCATTTCGGAACGATAAATTTCTTGAGCTATTTTGGTTTGTGCCTCAGGGATGTAATGACCTGCCTGGAATTGCTTGTCATACCCGGTCCAAATGGAAAGCGAGTAATTTTTAGTGTATCCAGTAAACCACGAATCCATGGCCGCGTCACCAGGAACTTGTGATGCGTAATCATCAGGATAGGCAGTTGTCCCAGTCTTACCCGCTTGATAGAGTCCGGAGATATTAGCCGCGGTACCAGATCCGTTAGAACTGGTCATAACGCCCTTTAACATATCCGTGATCATAAACGCAGTTGCCGGAGACATTGCACGCTTTCCTTTGACACCGTAATTGTGCGTTTTGCCATCCGCGGTAACAACGTGATTGAGCAAATGGGGTTTGTAATAGGTTCCACCATTAGCGAAAGCGGCATATGCAGCGGCTTCCTGTTCAGTCGAAATGTAAAGCCCAATCCCGTTTTGCAACGTCAATTTATCGTTAAAGGTCATTCCTAGATTACCTAAGAAGTCAGTTGCACGGTTAATACCCACGGCATCTAAAGTTCTGACCGCTGGAATATTTCGGGATTCTACCAGTGCTTTACGCATGGTGATAGTGCCTTCATGACGGTTATCAAAATCGTTAAGCTCACGTGTCGTACCTGGATAGTAGTATTGCGTATCTTGAACCGGTTGATAGGTCGGGTACTTCAAGTACTGAATGGCTGGACCGTAATCCGCGATTGGCTTAGCCGTTGAACCACTTGAACGATCGGTTTGAACCGCACGATTAAGACCAAAAGTAACGTTACCCGTTTTACGGCCACCCAACATGGCAACCACTTGACCGTTGTGTGGGTCCACCATTGTGGCACCCATCTGGAATTTATTGCTTGGATAGGCCACATAATTATTGCTATTCGCAATGCTATAGAGGTGTTTTTGTGCTGACATATTCAGGTTAGTGTAAACTCGAAGGCCATCCGTGTTGGTATTATAACCTTCACTTTTAAGCTCGGCATAAACCTCCTTTAAATAGGCATCAATGTACTTTTGATTAGCTGAATTGACCGTGCTAACGGGATGCGTTTTAGCCAAGCCAGTTTGAACACTGGTTGCTTTAGCAGCAGCAGCCTGACCAGAGGTAATGACTTTGTTAGAAACCATGGCATCGAGTACTTGGTCACGACGATACTTCGCGTATTGCGGATGATGAATGGGATCATAGTTTGTTGGACTCTGTGGCATACCAGCTAACATTGCCATTTGCTGCAGGTTAAGCTTGGATAGTGATTTACCATAGTAATAGTGAGCCGCCGTTTGCATCCCATAAACACCATTGCCCATGTAAACTTTATTAATGTAAAATTCGAGGATCTGCTGTTTACTGTATGTCTGATCAACTTTGATTGCTAACCAAGCTTCCTGTGATTTTCGCTTTAAAGTTTGGTCAGACTGTGCAGTTGAAAAGACCGATAATTTGACCAGTTGCTGGGTCAGCGTACTTCCACCTTGAAGTCCAAGCGAGGAACCTGTGACGTTGTGCATAGCAGCACTCACGATTCGAATGGGGTCAACGCCGTGGTTTTTGTAGAAACGACGGTCTTCAATGGAAACAACTGCTGATTTTAACTGTTCAGGGATGTTTTTCGATTTAACATAATCACGGTTCTGTGCACCTGATCTTGAAATAACATCATTGTTAGAATCATAGATCTTCGTTGAAGTATCACTTTCAAGTGCAGACTGTGAAATGTTTGGCGCTCCCTGTGCGTAATAGAAGAAGACAACTGCACCTAATAGTATAGCTGCCAAAAAAACAACGACCGCCCATTTGAGTATTCGCCAGATGGTGTGATGGCCCTTAGGACCGCGGTTTCGTTTGGCTCGTATCTCCGAGCGTGTCTGAGGATTAGATTGATTGCTTGACATAAATAGACTCCTTTGGTTAAGGCGTTAAATGAGTTGATCAACCGCATCAAGATAAGCGATAATGGGGTTGAGAGAATATTTTATTGGTATGCCGGAAGTTTTAAATGCGGACATGGGAATTGATTTCCGACCATCCGCATTATCCTGTGCGTCCCAATATTTGATTAAATCAGTTGCCTTTAATAAAAATAATTGATCAAGCGTGGCAAATTTGATTAAACCAAAACAAATTCCACCTTGTTTTAAACAACTACGCATGTGCTCTACTTGATGCTGATGAAAATTATCGAGAGGAAAACGCGTTGTTTCCTTTGTTTCTTTTGCATCAAAATCGATATACCGGCCACGATAAATTCCGTTATAGTCAGTGGTTGAGGCTTGCCGGAAATAAGCTTCCCGAATTACCGCAGCACTACGTTTAGGATAATCTACCTTGACGATTTGAATAGGAGTCGGTTTTTTATGAATAACTGCAATATCGTGGGCCAGATAATACTGATTGCTTTCGTTGATTTCCTGTTCTAGCGTCATACCGCGGCCACCGTGCTTCACTAGTGATGCATGCGCATGTGTTGAACGTTGAGTTGCTTGCGGCTGGTATTTTGTCCCGTTAGGATAATGGATTGTCACTGGCTGGATCATCTCTTTTCTATAGTAAAATGTTGAAAAAAAGTCCGTACCCAGTTACGCTTATTATACCAAGTTGCTTCGTGAATAAAAACTGGAATATGAAACTATTAACTTAAGTATTATGTAAGAAATTAGTTTTTGCACAACACTCATGGTTGAAATGATACCACAAAAAGGGGGATGAGAAATGCAACGAGTTTGGATAACGGGGTACCGTGCCTATGAATTAGGCGTATTTTCCGATAAAGAACCCAAATTTTTAGTTCTGCAATACGCACTGAAACAGCTGATCAAAGCGGCAATTGACGATGGAACGACATGGCTGATTACTGGTGGTCAGATGGGAATTGAACAGTGGGCTGCCCAAGTGGGTTTATCATTAAAAGCTGAATATCCTGAACTGCAAGTTGCCATGATGACGCCATTTACCCATTTCGGTGGTAACTGGAAACCGGAGAACCAAGCCAAATTAGCGACGTTACTATCCCAAGTTGATTTTCACGCTAGCGTTAGTAACCATGATTATACATCACCGCAACAGTTAAGAAATTACCAAGAATTCATGTTAAACCATACTGACGGTGCAATTTTAGTATACGATGTAGACAACAAAGGCAAATCGAGTTACGATTATGATGCAATTGTAAACTGGCAAGGGCAGCATGATTACCCCTTGCAAATGATTGATTTCGATCAATTACAGGAATTTTCGTATGAATTTGGAGAAAATTCAGATAAAAATTCAAATAAGGGTTTCAATTCAAACTAAAATTTGTTAACATCTTAAATGTTGGTGTTGAATAAATGATGAGGTGTATTTAAATGGCAACCATTAATTATAATCCAAAAGACATCCTTCAAAAAGAGTTCAGACAAAAGATGCGGGGATATGATCCCGCCGATGTCGACAGCTTTTTAGATAATGTGATTAAGGACTACGAAACATTCACGAAGGAAAATCAGCACCTCCAAGACGAGAACGAACGTCTGCGTGCTAAAGTTGATGAATTGACGAAGCAGTTATCCGTTGGGGGCACAACCGCTGCCCAACCAAGTCAGCCAGCTACTAATGTGACTAACATGGATATTTTGAAGCGTCTTTCTAACTTGGAACGCCACGTGTTCGGTTCTCAAGTAGACAGTGGTGCTAACGCATCTCACCGTCTTTAATAATTTGATAGTAACTTGTAAATCTCGGGTAATCGCGGTCGGCTTATGTCGGCTGAGGAAAGTCCATGCTCGCACAAGCTGAGATGCTTGTAGTGTTCGTGCTCGGTGAAAAAATAAGCCGGGGGACTTCGCAAGAAGTTACGGCGGGAAAACGCGCTAAGGTTTCGGCTATGCGTTAATATCCCTGAAAAGTGCCACAGCGACGATGACATATTCGGAAACGGGTACGGTGGAACGTTGGTAAACCCCTCGAGCGGGCAACCCAAACTATGGTAGGGGAGCTTCACATCTGGAAATGAACTAAATGTGGGGGAAGAGTTTTTACTCTTGAGATAGATGATTACCGCTTTGTTAGACTGTCCCTGACATCTAATAAAGTACGGAACATGGCTTACAGAGATTTACAGTTCAGGATTGGTGAGAGGAGACTCTCACCTTTTTTTTATTTTTAATTTGGAGCAAGGAAGCACATTCTTTTAAGAACGTGATGAATTGCCTTTTTCTGACGTTGTTTGTTGGTAATCGGTTGGGAATATCGTATAATAAGAACGTACGTTTGCTAACGATAAAATCAAAGGATGTTACCGCTTATGACGCTAAAGGCGATTAAAACCCGCATTTATCCCACTACGCAACAGCAGGAAAAAATCACGGCTAACTTCGGTTACTGCCGTTTCGTTTGGAATCAGCTGCTCGACATGCAGAAGCAACGCTATGCTAACGGTGGCAGTTACGTCAACGAGTTCGGCATGAACTACCTCATTAAGTGTTTGAAAAAAGAATACCCTTTTCTCAAAGCAGCAGAATCGACATCACTGCTACATGTGAGTCGCGACTTGAATCACGCCTATCAAAAACTGTTCAAAGAGCACAAAGGGTTTCCAAAGTTCAAGTCCCGTAAGTTTCCCAAGCAAAGCTATCAATGTAATGCGGTTAACCACAATATCAAACTGGTTGATCAGCATCATCTTAAGTTACCCAAGTTGGGCCGTCTAAGGTTTAAAGCTGGCCGACAACCGGTTGGTCAAATTAAGAACGTGACGATTCGCCTCTCCGCTACCGGTAAGTTTTACGCCATTATTTTGGTTGATACTGATATTGAGCCATTAAGTAACACTGGTAAGGCCATTGGTATCGATATGGGTGTTGCGGATCTCATGATTACTTCCGATGGGATCAAATACCCCACCATCAGATTTGATAAACAGCTCAGTAAAAAGAAGCGTTACTGGGAAAAACGTTTAGCTCGGAGGAGACATCAAGCTGAAAAAGAGATTGCCTGGGATAAACACAATCAGGTACCCGAACCCAGAGAGCTGGCCGATTTTAAAAACTACCAGAAGGCTAAGCACATGGTCGCTAAATATCATGAAAAGATTGCCAATCAACGGGATAACTATCTGCACAACATCACCAAAGAACTGGTTGAACAATATGATGTGATAAAGATTGAAGATTTGAAAGCCAAAAATCTGATGAAAAATCACAAGCTATCTCAGGCGATTGCCAACCAATCTTGGCGAAAATTACGTTTAATGTTGGAATATAAATGTGCTTGGTATGGCAAGCAGCTGTTCATTATCAACCCCAGAAAGACTTCACAAATATGTTCAAACTGTGGCTACGATGATGGCAAGCACACCTTAGACATTCGCCAGTGGACGTGTCCCAACTGCAGGATTAACCATGATCGCGATATCAATGCCGCAATGAACATTCTAAAGGCAACAGTATAATAAAAACCAACTGGGCTGGAACAGCCCTTAGTCAATAGCCGTAACCTCTGCGTACCATTCTTTGAATGATACGTAAGTCAGCGGTGTTCCTAGAAGCTCGTTACTTTAGTGACGAGTTGTTCACGCAATCAAAGACAAGAAAATACGTTCCCATCAGGAATGTGATGAATTGCCTATAAAATGATGTTAATGTTAGTAGCGAAAGCTAGGCTACCAGATTTTGGCTATAACGGGGATGGCACATACCTTTGGCAACAATCTGGTTTTCGACAGTGCTTTTAGAAACTTGTTACTTTAACCAAGTAACCACTCACCACAAAGAAAGAGGCAAAACATGGCAGAACAGAAATTTCAATTGTATGCAGCAACGGCTAGTGGATTAGAAGCTTTAGCTGGCCAAGAATTACGGGACTTAGGGTATGACGTGCGTGTCGATAACGGACGAATCTATTTTGAAGGAACCATGACCGATATTTTACGGGCGAATATTTGGCTACGTTCGGCTGATCGTATCAAAATTATTTTAAAAACGTTTAAGGCGACTACGTTTGACGATATTTTTGATACCGTTACCGCTATGCCGTGGGATCAATGGCTGCCAATGGATGCTAAATTTCCAGTAAATGGCCGCTCTAAGAACTCCAAACTGTTCAGTGTGCCGGATATTCAAGCGGTCACTAAGAAAGCCATTGTCAATCAGATGGCCGGTGCTTATCACCGTAAAAGTCGTTTTCCTGAAACTGGTGCCCTGTTTACCTTAGAAATTGCGTTAAATAAGGATGAAGCAACCCTGACACTAGATACCACGGGTGATAGTCTGTTCAAACGAGGCTACCGTCAGGAAAAGGGCGAGGCGCCTTTAAAGGAAAACTTTGCTGCTGCCTTAATCATGCTGACCAACTGGCATACCGATATGCCGTTCGTTGATCCAATGTGTGGTTCTGGTACGTTGCCCATTGAAGCGGCCCTCATGGCACGCAACATTGCGCCAGGAATCAACCGCCATTTTCTATGCGAAAACTGGCATCCAGACAACCTTAAGATTTCAAACGAACTTAAGGAAGAAGCAAAGACTAAGCAAAACGACGATGTTGTCGACATTACTGGTTGTGATATTGACGGTTCAATGATCGATATCGCCAAGCTAAATGCTAACGGCGCTGGCGTGTTACATGACATTACCTTTAAACAGGTAGCGGTCAAAGACTTTAAGACTGATAAGGAAGACGGTGTCATTATCGCCAACCCGCCTTATGGTAAACGGATGGGTGATCAAAAGAGTGTCCGTAAGCTCTATGAACAAATGGGGCAAGTATTCAAACCGTTAACCACCTGGTCAAAGTATATTTTGACTGCTGACCTCGAGTTTGAAACGTTCTATGGTGAAAAGGCCACAAAACGTCGTAAATTATACAACGGTGCCTTGAGAACGGACTACTTCCAGTATTGGGGACATCGCTCACATAGGTAGGAAAACTTTCAACGAAATAGAATAAAAAGAGCTGACATGACTAATCAATGAGTGAAGTGACTAGTCGTATTAGCTCTTTTTATTCATGATGATGTATTAAAACCTAACATTGCGACGAAAATTCTTAAAAAAAATTAATCTTATTCTCAGATAGTGTTCACGCTGTTTACTGGTCAACTGTTGTGTTTCTCAAGCTCACATCGTGAAAATACCGCTGGAATAGTATTTTAAACCATGTTAGAATTCATAACATAATCAAAGAGAGAAGTGATTTTATATGAGTCTTGCTAACGTCTCGTTTATGGTGCTATCCAGTATTCTGGTTTTATTCATGACACCTGGGTTGGCCTTTTTTTATGGTGGTTTGGTGTCAAAACGAAACGTAGTCAATACCATGCTGTCAGTGTTTGTCATGACCGGTGTCGCCATTATTTTGTGGATTCTAATTGGATATTCATTGTCATTTGTTGGTGATCATGGCGGTGTCTTCGGCAGTTGGGCCCACCCGTTTATGAGCCACCTGAATCTAAATACGTTGACTAGCACTCATATTCCCACAAGTCTTTATTCGTTATTCCAGATGATGTTTGCAATTATCACCCCAGCACTGTTTGTTGGTGCGGTAGTGGGCAGAATTAGATTTAAGTTTTTGCTGACTTTCTTAGTTGTTTGGTCCATTTTTATTTACTACCCAATGGTTCACATGGTTTGGAGCCCATCCGGATTGCTTGCTAAACTGGGAACGGTTGATTTTGCCGGTGGAACCGTGGTTCATATCAACGCCGGTATTACGGCCTTTGTGTTATCGGCATTCTTAGGCAAACGGATAAAGTTTGGTGACATTCCACATACCCATTACAACTTGCCTTGGGTTTTGCTTGGAACGACCATTCTTTGGATCGGTTGGTACGGTTTCAATGCTGGATCAGCTCTAGGCGTTAACACGGTAGCCGTTCAAGCAACGTTAACCACCACGGTTGCAACCGCTACGGCAATGGTGGCGTGGATGTTTCTTGATGTTTTCATTAAAGGTAAGCCGACGTTGGTGGGTGTTTGCACAGGAACGTTGTGCGGTTTAGTTGGGATTACGCCAGGTGCCGGCTTTGTCACTGTGGGTGGCTCATTCTGGATTGGCTTAGTTGTAACTTGTTGCAGCTACTTCTTTGTTAACGTTCTAAAGGACCGTATTGGTGTGGACGATGCGCTGGACGCCTTTGGTTGTCACGGTGTTAGTGGTATCTTCGGTAGTATTGCCACGGGTTTGTTTGCCACGAAATCAGTGAATAGCAGTCTTGCAGAAAACGGTTTGTTTTACGGTGGGGGCGTCCATCTTTTCTTAATTCAACTTGCTGCCACTTTAAGCACTATCGCCTTCGTTGCTATTATGTGTATTGTCCTTATCAAAGCACTGCAACTTGTCATGCCAATGCGTGTTGACGCCGATGAAGAAGAGCTAGGCTTAGATATTGGCGAACATGGCGAAGAAGCTGATTATACGGTTGAACTTAGCGATGATGTTGCTAAAGCCCAGAGTGATATGAAACTCTATGCCACCGAATTTAAGGGGCAAACTGCCCGTTTACGAGAATGAACTCATTCTTTATAATGGAACCATCTAAGTAAATGAGGTGGTAACATGGGACTCGACCGCACACAACGAGTTGAACTAGTTAATATGTGCATGATTTACGACGAGAAAACAAAACAAGTGTTAGTGGAAGATAAAACTGATGTGAGCTGGAAGTTTGGTCACACCTTTCCCGGCGGTCACGTTGAGCCCAACGAACCCGTTGCAGATGCCATGATTCGGGAAGTTTTTGAAGAAACTGGTCTGCACATCAGTCAGCTAGAAGCTTGTGGCTGCGTTGAGTGGTTCGATCAGCAAGCCGGTTATCGAAAAATCGGTTATTTGTACCGAACAAGTCACTTCTCAGGCATTCTGAAACAAAGTGACGAAGGGCGTATCTTTTGGATGCCGTTGGCCGACTTAGACGCATCAAATACGGCGGAAAGCTTTATGGAAATGTTAGCCATTTTTACCGAGCCAACAACTGTTTCTGCTATGTCCTTGACTATGAATGGTCAATTACACTTAACTGCCAATCAGCAGGACAATCAATAAATCCCAGACAGAATGAACAATAATACTTGGCCACAGTGAACGGCTCTTGAGAAATAACCAACCGAACAGATAACCAAGAATGGCGACGGTCACTAACTGCCCCATAATCGTGATCAACGAAAGCGCTGGATAAGTCGTGAGGTATTTAGGCAGGTGAATCAACGCAAACAAAACTGCCTGAATAATGAGTGCTGACTGTTCAGTGGGAACGATTTTGCGTAACCGATTTAGCAGATAACCACGGAACATGGTTTCCTCACAAAGACCCACAATCAAAAAATCTTGCAGCAGCATGGTGGGTTTAAAACTAGCAACAACGCTAATACTATGTCGCTGAATAAATGCGCTGGCTAACATGTAAACCAAGATTGCAGCAAGCGTCACATAAAGTGGTTTGAATTTTAAGTTTAGCTGGAAGGGCCGTTCAACCTCGAATTGGTCCTTTTTCGTATGAAAAATCATGAAAAAACCGACACCTAACCAGATCAACATTTTGACGGCATCCGTCAATAATTCCTCGGTCCAGCCACTAGTCAAATTCATAATGGGTACGTTGATAAAAACTTGTATGACAAACCATAAAACAAAAAAATAGCCGTACTGACTAAGTAGTTGACGACCTGTTCGTTGATGCAACATGATGTCACGTCCTTCATTGTTATTCGTTGTTTTTAGTGTAGCATGCGCATAGTGCAAGGACAAATAATGGTGCGCTTCTTAAGCAAAAAACGAAAAAGACCTTTACTTACAAAAAGTAAGCTGTTATACTAGTTCTTGTAAATTAATAAATGAACGCAACTTATTGGAGGACTTTATAAAATGAAAGAACAACTTTTAAACTTAGCTAAACAACGTCGCTCAATCTATGCCTTAGGCCGCAATGTGAATGCCAGTGAAGATGATTTGGCAAACTTGATCAAGGAAACAATCAAGTGGGCACCAACTTCATTTAACAACCAAACCACCCGTGCGGTTATTCTCTTTGGCGACAGCCACGAAAAGCTTTGGGACATCGTTGCCAAACGTTTGAAGTCCGAAGTACCAACTGAAGAAGCTTATCAAAAGACGTTACAAAAGATCAACAGCTTCAAGTCAGCATTCGGAACAGTCATGTTCTACACGGACATGGCTATCGTTCACCGTTTTGAAAGTGACTTTGCGCTTTATGCAGATAACTTCAAAGACTGGGCTGAACAGGGCCAAGGATATGCACAATTTGCCGTTTGGACTGCCTTAGCTGAAAATGGTTTGGGTGCCAACCTGCAACATTACAATCCTCTGATTGATGAAGAAGTAAAAGCTGCGTTCAATATTCCTGATAACTGGCAATTACGTGCCGAAATGGACTTTGGTTCAATCGAAGCACCTGCTGGCGACAAGGAATTCATGGCTGACGAAGATCGGTTCAAAGTATTGAAGTAAGTTTTATAAATAAAATTTAAAGCTCGTTTAAAAAACCTGACAGATCACAACAATATTTGTGATAACTGTCAGGCTTTTTTGGGCGTTCATTTGAGTTGAGACAAATAAGATCAATCTTCAAAATATAGATTTCCATAAATTTTCCAAAATTTCTAGTTTAATCTTGAAAGCGATAGTATGCTAGAATTACGCTATGAAACAAAATTGATTTTGGGAGCGTGGTTTGGAGCATGAACAAGAAAGTTGCAATTATCGGTGGTGGTATCGTTGGTGCAAGTGCCGCGTACTATCTTAGTAGTTTACCTGGAGGCAGCCAAATCGATGTGACCTTATTTGACGAGGGTGTCGGTCAAGCGACAAAGGCCGCAGCAGGCATCATTTCACCCTGGTTGTCAAAACGAAGAAATCAACAGTGGTATCAGTTAGCAAAAGATGGTGCGACGACTTTAATGACGTTGGCAAGGCGCGCGAACCTTTCAACGGATATTTATCAACAAACTGGCACCATCATTACCAGAACCAACGAGAAGGACCTTCATGATTTGTACGTGTTAGCACAGAAACGTCATGAAGAAGCACCTGATATGGGTGAAATAGAACGCTTAACAGCTGAAGAAGTTAAAGCGCGCATACCGTTATTGACCAATCCGCAGCCAGGTATTTACGTTAGCGGTGGCGCACGAATTGATGGTGAGGCTTTGGTTCGTGAATTACTGGCGCAAGCTCAGCAAGTCAATTTGACCGTAAAGCATCAACAAGTGACTTTTGATCATCAAGGTCATCTGATTTCTCCAACCGGCCCGCAACGGTTTGACAACGTCATTATCGCAGTTGGTCCTTGGTTGAACGAATTAGTTGAACCATTGGGGATCAAGGTGGCGGTTCGACCACAGAAGGGGCAGTTGATCGAATTATCTGTACCCGATTATGAATCACAGGAAAACATGCCCGTACTGATGCCAGAAGGTGAACGAGATTTCATTCCATTTGGTCACGGCAAGCTAATTGTTGGGGCTACTCATGATGATGAAGCTGGTTTTAATCTAACGGCAACCCTCGAAGCTACCCAAGATTTACTGAGTAGCGCAACACAATTTGCCAACTATTTAACTCAGGATAATATTACGCGCACCAAAGTGGGTACCCGAGCCTATACGCCAGATTTTGCCCCGTTTTTCGGTCGCCTGAAGGCCTACCCGCAAATGCTTGTGGCAAGTGGTTTAGGTGCCTCAGGATTAACGACCGGTCCGCTTATAGGTCGCTTATTAGCTGGTACCTTAATTTATGGTGGCACACCTGACTGGTCAAATTATGAAAAACCGTTAACCAATTATTTAAGCTAATCATTTTCGTGCAACGCTTGCTGGGCAAGATTGTGAGCGCCTTGGTTTTGTTTTTCTGGCACCCATTGAGTGATAACGAGGTTAAACGCTGACTGCTTAGCTAGTAGTTGATCAACCAGGTCTTGGTAATGTTTTGCATAGCGCTTTTCAACGCTGTCGGCAACAATTTTAGAATCAGTAAAATATTGAACGGTGGCGGTTTTGGCCTCCCCGTTTAGAAGCTTCAGCAACGCTTCGAATCCAGCTAGGGCTGCGTGAAATTCGGCATGGTGATTGTCGCTGTCAGGCAAACTGGTGCGTAATTGCTGTTGCTCGCCCGCGTGTACGATCAGGATACCAGCTGCACTGTGCTGGGTATCGTTGTTGGTTGCTGCATCTGTGTATAACGTATACATGGTATCAAACCTTTCGAAATGAGGTAGTTCTATCATAAATCAAAAGCGAAAATTTTTATATCAACCTGCGCCATTAAGCAGTATTATTCTGTGGAGCTGGACATTTTGCCTTCTTTTCCTTGCCCTGATCGTTGGGTTAGAGGTTTCGGCCAAACTGCAATGGATCGCCTATCTACTAGGAATTATTTTTCTGGTGTTGACTTGGGCACAAATTCATTATCGCCATATTTATTTGGATAATGGTATCATCAGGGTTAGCCGGGTGATCAATCGTAACTGGGTTCACATTCGGTTAAAGGATGTTCAGGAACTTCACGTTTCAAAGTACCGTTTAGGTTTTATCTACGGTGGTAAGATTTATTCGTTTATCATGCCATTGAATTCCATCATTGAATTGAGTAATATCATTGGTGAAACCAAAGAAGAAGCACTCAAATAAATTGGAGGTTGTTTAATTGAATGATATTGAAATTTCACAAGCTGCAAAAGAGAACCCAATTACAGAAATTGCCGCTGAATTAGGACTTTCTGCTGATCAGATTGAACCTTATGGTGCCTCAAAAGCAAAAATCAAATTACCCGTTAAAGGTGACACCAAGAATTCCAAACTGGTCTTAGTTACTTCCATCAACCCAACGCCAGCTGGTGAAGGCAAATCGACGGTAACGGTCGGGTTGGGTGACGCCCTTAGACGGCGCGGTAAAAAGGCCGCCATTGCATTGCGAGAACCATCCTTAGGCCCAGTCATGGGCATGAAAGGTGGTGCGACTGGCGGGGGCTACGCTCAAGTGATTCCAATGGAAGACATCAACCTCCACTTTACGGGTGACATGCATGCCTTGACCGAGGCCCATGATACCTTAGCTGCCCTGATTGATAACCATATTCAGCAAGGCAATGAATTAAATATTGACCCGCGCCAGGTGATTTGGAAGCGGGTATTAGACATTAACGACCGCGCACTGCGTCAAACTGTGATTGGTCTTGGTGGCCGGACTTCTGGTGTTCCGCGCCAGGATGGTTTTGACATTACCGTTGCCAGCGAACTCATGGCTATTCTTTGTTTGAGTAAAGATCTTGCAGATTTAAAGTCACGAATCAATCGTATCGTGATTGGTTATACTTATGATAAAGAACCCGTCACAGTAGCTGATTTAAAAGTGGGCGGTGCCATTACATTACTGTTAAAAGATGCCATTAAACCGAACCTCGTCCAAACCTTGGAACACACACCAGCAATTATTCACGGCGGTCCATTCGCCAATATTGCTCATGGCTGCAACTCAGTTCTAGCTACCCAAACGGCTTTGAAGCTGGCTGATTATGTTGTGACTGAAGCTGGTTTCGGTGCTGATCTTGGTGGCGAAAAATTTATGGATATCAAAACGCCTGTATTAGGCAAAACACCGGATGCAGTGGTCATTGTTGCTACCGTCCGGGCGTTGAAATACAACGGTGGGGTTAACAAGAATGATCTTGAAACCGAGAATTTGGAAGCCTTAGCTGCTGGTTCTGCAAACCTGAAACGACACGTGGCAAGCATGCAGCAGTACGGTGTGCCAGTGATTGTTGCAGTGAACCGCTTTACTTCTGATACGGATGCGGAGATCGATCAGTTACTTGGTTACATTAAAGATGAACTCCACGTCCCAGCATATGACACGACGGTTTGGGCAAATGGCGGTGGCGGTGCACTTGAACTTGCGGACGCTGTTGTTGATGCAACCAATCAAACCAGTCATTTTAACTCACTGTATCAGCAAGATGACGATGTGGTTGCCAAGATGACCACTATCGTTCAAAAAATATATGGTGGGAAGGACGTTGAACTGGAAGCCAAAGCTAAACGTCAGTTACGGCGATTTGCAAAGTATGGCTGGGATAAATTACCAGTCTGCATGGCCAAAACCCAGTATTCCTTATCGGACAACGCTAAAGCCCTTGGTGCACCAACGGACTTTACGATTCATGTCCGGGAATTCGTTCCTAAATTAGGTGCCGGGTTCATCGTGGCGATGACTGGCAATGTATTAACCATGCCAGGACTGCCAAAACATCCGGCCGCTTTGAACATGGATATTGACGCAAACGGTAAGATTACGGGTCTTTTTTAACAATCAACTCAAGCGGATTGATAACAATGACGTTTATCAGCCGCTTTTTTGATATAATGGAAGTTACTTAAACAAACAGCTGCTATTTTGGCGCAGATGAATTTATACATTTTAAAGTAAAGGAAGTTGCCAACGTGTTAATTGGGCTAATTACAGCATTTATCATCTTATTATTTTTCATTGACCAATGGATCAAACATTTTGTTGTGGCAACGATTGCACTGGGCGGTACGCATACCGTTCTGCCGGGGATTCTCTCGTTAACGTACATCCGAAACAACGGGGCTGCTTGGAGTATGCTGGCTGGTCAACAGTGGTTTTTCCTGATTATTTCAGTTGTTGCGTTAGCGGTCATGATCTGGTTTTTAGTCCGCTATCACACTAACTGGCGGTATGAAATTGGCTTGGCCTTTATGATTGCCGGCACATTAGGTAATTTTTACGATCGCCTCGTCAACGGCTTCGTGGTTGATATGTTTCAACTTGATTTCGTTAATTTTCCCATTTTTAATTTTGCTGATAGCTGTTTGACCATTGGTGTCATCTGGATCATGGTGATTTTGTTTATGGAAGATAAAGCGGGGACACCAAATGCCTAGAACAGTACAGTTAGTGATTACAGATCAAGTCGGTCGATTGGATAAGGTTGTTAGTGACATGATGCCAGATGAAAGTCGATCACAGCTCAAACAAGCAATTGATGACGAGCGTGTTTTGGTGAATCAAAAGGTGGAAAAGCCGAAGTACAAGGTTCAGCCTGGTGATCAAATTGAAGTGACGATTCCAGACCCTGTTGCACTTGATCTGGAGCCGGAAAATATTCCGTTGGACATCGTTTATGAAGATGACGACGTGATTGTGGTCAATAAACCTGCTGGAATGGTGGTCCATCCGTCACCTGGACATCCTGATCACACACTAGTCAATGCGTTGTTATACCATTCGCCATTGTCAACCATCAACGGCACTTACCGACCCGGTATTGTACACCGGATCGATAAAGATACTTCTGGTCTACTGATGGTGGCTAAAAATGATAACGCGCACCGGTCTTTAGCCGCTCAGTTGAAAAATAAAACCAACCTACGGGAGTATATCGCGCTGGTTCACGGTGTTATCAAACAGGATAAGGGCGTGATTGACGCGCCAATTGGCCGTTCGCCAAAAGATCGTAAGCGTCAGGCAATCGTAGCGGATGGCCGTCATGCTGTGACCCACTATCAGGTGTTAGAACGTTATTTGAACTATACGTTGATTTCTTGCTGGTTAGAGACGGGGCGCACGCATCAGATTCGGGTACACATGAAATCGATTGGCCATCCCTTAGCTGGTGATCCACTTTATGGCCCTCGGAAAACGATTGCTGGTTCCGGTCAATTTCTGCACGCCAAAAAATTGGGGTTTAGGCACCCAGTTACCGGCAAACAGCTGGTGTTTGAAGCACCGCTTCCAGATGACTTCCAACGGGTGATCAATCGGCTCCGAGAACAGACGCCCCATTAGAGATAAAATCGCTTGCAAGTCAATTTATTCCAGCATATTGTAAAGTTATTATAGGATTTTTGAGATAACCAGAATTTAAAAAATAGGAGGCCACTTATGGCAAAAGTAGTTGTAGATGCAATGGCAATGCAGCGTGCACTGACACGAATTACTTACGAAATTATTGAACACAATAAAGGAATCGATGGTTTAGTGATCCTGGGCATTAAAACGCGTGGGGTCTATTTAGCACAACGGATTGCCAGTCGCCTAAAACAGTTAGAGAATGCTAGCGTCCCAGTGGGTGAGTTAGATGTGACGCAATATCGTGATGATATTGAGCATGATAGCCAAGAAACTGATCCTCAGGTAACCGTATCTAAGATTGATTTTCCCGTGACGGATAAAAAAGTGATTCTCGTCGATGATGTGCTATATACCGGTCGGACCATCCGTGCTGCTATGAGTGCCATTATGGACCTGGGACGTCCTAAACAGATCAATTTAGCCGTTTTAGTTGATCGTGGTCACCGTGAACTGCCCATTCGTGCCGATTTTGTTGGCAAAAACATTCCAAGTTCACAGCAAGAACGGATCAAAGTCTCTGTCAGTGAAATCGACGGCCATGACAGTGTCGAAATCATTGAACGGTAGTACAGTAATCAAGATTGGAATGATGTAAATGGCACAACGTTTTTTAATATTGGAAGATGGTTCGGTCTACCCAGGCCAAGGCTTTGGTGCGGGAGCAACAACCACTGGCGAAATTGTCTTTAATACCAGTATGTTGGGCTATCAAGAAATCGTCACGAACCAGATCTACCACAATCAGATTATTGTTTTTTCTCAGCCGATTGTCGGCAGTATTGGAATCGCTCACGATGCCTATGAATCGATCTTACCAACCGCCAAAGGAATGGTGGTCAGAGATGTCACTGATATTTCCAAAAATCGCCAACGTTCATTGTCTCTGGATCAATTTTTAAAACAGCACAATATTCCTGGCATTAGCGGCATTGATACCCGGCATTTAATTCGGCAAATTAATCAAACTGGGACCATTAAAGGTAGTATTGTGGACGTGGCTGATGATCACGCCTTTGATCAACTACATGCCACTGTGCTGACCAATCAGCAAGTTGCTCAAGTTGCAACGCCACGGCCATACCCCAACCCCAATCAAGGTTATAACGTGGTTGTGATTGATTTTGGTCTCAAACATGGCATTTTACGGCAATTGTCTAAGCGCGACTGCAACGTCACCGTCTTACCTTGGGATGCCAGTGCGCAAGATGTGATTAACCTGGATCCTGATGGCGTTTTACTTTCAACGGGACCTGGTTCACCGCTGAATCTCCCAGAGAGTGTTTTGGACATGATTCGAACAATTCAAGAACGGATTCCGTTATTCGCAATTGGACTTGGTCACGAATTATTTGCGTTAGCGAATGGTTCTGAAATTACCAAACTAAAATTGTCTCATCATGGGGCTAATCACCCAATTCGTAAAATTATTACTAATGAAATTATTTATGCTATGGAGAGTCAAGAATACGTTGTGGATCCAGATTCAGTTAATCGTGATCGTTTGATTACAACTTATCTGGATTTAATTGACGGTTCCATTCAGGGGCTACGGCACCGAGATTACCCAGCATTTTCGGTCCAATTTTTCCCTGATGGCGCCCCTGGTCCTAACGATTCAGTGGACTTATTCGATGAATTTATTGAAATCATGGGAACTCGGAAGTGATGAGATGGATACTGAAATTCAAAAAATACTTATAATCGGTGGCGGTCCAACAGAAATTGGCCATGAAACCGAATTAGATGCTGCTTGTGTCCAAATCATTCAAGCGTTTAAGAAACAGGGCATTCGTTCATTGTTAATCGACAATAATCCGTTTTCTGCGGCGCTGGAAGACGTTCAGCCAACTAATATGTTCATTCAAGCGGTAACGGCTGATAATGTTCAGCGAATTATCGAAAAAGAACACCCTGATGCTATCTTGGCTACTACTGGTGGCGTCACCGCTATCAGTGTGATTCAAGAGTTACAAGAAAATGGTGTGTTGACCGATAATAACGTGAAAACTTTGGGCATTCCCGCAGACGCCATGATGGACATCAACAATCCTGATCGGCTCAACGGTGTCATGCGCAACGTTGGCGTCCCAGTCATTGCTTCAGAAACCGTGGGTACCTTAGACGAAGCCATCAATGTGGCGAATGATATTGGTTATCCCGTTATCGTCAAACCGATTGCACCGCGAATCGATACCAACCGAATACTGTGCGAAAACGAAAGCGACATGCTCAGTGCTGTTTCACGAGGGTTTACTTGGTCACGTTTCAAACAGTGTGTCATCGAGCAAAGTATCGTTGGTTATAAAGAAATTGAATTAGTGTCCATGCGGGACATCATGGGTACGCAAGTGTTAATCGCCGGTCTCGAAAACATTGATCCCATTGGTATTCACTCTGGTGATTCAATGGTCGTTACACCGACTTTGACGTTAAGCAATACTGAATACGAAATGCTGCGCGACACGGCTTTTGCCATTAATAATCAGTTTCAATTTACAGGAGTTGTGCATACTCACTTTGCCTTACGTGCAGATGGTGAGCGTTTTTACGTGACTAAAGTAACGCCTTATAATGACCGTGGCACTTCACTGGTAGCTGCAGCGACGGGATATCCAATCGCGTATGTCGCCGCTAATTTATATTTGAACCAAAAATTAACCGATGTCCATCTACCCGACATTTATCATTTTAAACAAACAGCGCTACTGGAACCCAGCTTGGATCATGTGGTAGTCAGGATTCCGCTTTGGCCGTTTGAAGACGTTAAAAATGCCGATCGACACTTAGGCACGGTGATGAAGTCAGTGGGGTCAACTATTGGTATCGGTAGGAGTACCGAAGAAGCAATTCTGAAAGCCCTCCGATCGTCACAGTTCAGTCCGCAAGATGAATTACCGTCAATGAGTAACTTAACCGACTCGCAAATTATTTCACAGTTGATTCACCCGCTATCCAGCAGAATTTTAGTCTTACTAGAAGCTTTGCGGCGCGGTTACCAAGTAGATGAACTGAGTGAACTCACCAAGATCGATCAATTTTATTTTGTTAAATTAAAGCATATTCTTGCCATCGAAACCATGATCAGAACCCACCCGATGGACGTTGAAGCCCTTCATGAGGGGCGATATTACGGCTTCGGTGACGGGATGATTGCGAAGATGTGGCAGGCAGACATTGAAACTGTCCGTCAGTTAGGGCATGATAACCACATTTCACCGACGTATAAAGGCGTCGAACCATCAGCTGGTGAATTGCTGAACTCACCAACAACGTATTACAGTACCTTTGAACTTGAGAATGAAAGTCAGCAGCTTTCTGACAAAACAATCTTGGTCCTAGGGCGTGGCGGTAATCAGTTGGGGCCAAATGCCTCAGCCGATTATTTCACGACTGAAATGCTTAAACAGTTACGGAAGTCTGGCTATCAAACCGTCATCATGAATACTAATCCCAACGCCGGGTCACTAACGGCAACGCTCAGTGATAAACAGATCATTGACCCGGTACAACTGGGGGACATCATGAATGTGATTGCCATTGAGCATCCCGTGAAAATTTTCGTGCCCGGCAACCGGCACTATTTGACCCGAGAATTACGGCGACGACATTACTCGATTTCAATTTTGCCGCCGGATCAAGAAAAACGTAGTGAGTTGTTGACCGATCATGCTAATATTGGCCTTGATTTATTTGTGACTGAAGGGCATATCGTTCCCATTCTGGTCAGTGATCTACGTTCAGATCAAGGCATCGCTACGACGTTAGATCAAATTACGTTGATGCGGTCTCCAGCAACATTAACGGATGCCCAATTAAATGAGATTCTTGTACATGCCAAGGACTATCTTGGACACCATAAGCGGACTGGAATGGTTCAAATGCTATATACAACTAATGGCAAACAATCACCGCGTTTTGCGGGTGTCCGGCCAACTCGGCTAACCACAATTGCGTACTTAAATAAGGTCACTGGTATTAATTGGATTCGCATGCTGGTACGCCAAGCATTGGGAGAAATCAATGAAGATTTAATTGCGCAGTTAGACGTGGATATTCACTCTGATCGCCGTTCGCAGGTACGGGGCACATTTCCGTTTAAACAACTGCAATTACCAGATCAGTTGGGCCTTACAACTCAAGAAGTGGGTGCCCGAATTAGTTTTGAAACGTTGTAACTAATTGAAGTCAAAAAAGCCATGCTTCCAGTCAAAACTGGAAGTATGGCTTTTAATGTACACGGAGATGACTACTGCGTACTTAATTTTTCAACAAATTCCCTGTCTGGGGTGACAAAGAGGGTCTTTTGACCTTCATAAATAACGTAACCCGGCTTGGTACCGTTTGGTTTACGAATCTTCTTCACTTGAACATAGTCAACTGGCACCGAGCTAGACTGGCGTGCCTTGGAATAGTAAGCGGCAATGTTAGCTGCTTCAAGTAAGGTTTGGTCCGAGGGGTCTGCATCGTGGATGATCACGTGAGAACCTGGCATGTTTTTAACGTGCAACCAGATATCGGTTTTAGCCGCGCTATGCAGTGTCAGTTTCTCATTTTGCAGGTTGTTTTTGCCGACTTCAATTTTGGTGCCATCACTGGCTGCAAAAACTTCTGGTTTAGAGACTTGACGCCGTTTCTTTTTACCACTGCGTTGATTGTGCTCATGATCTCGTAAATAGCCGCCCTGCTGCAATTCAGCTTTAATATCGGCTAAATCCTTTGGGGCTGCAAGTTCAATTTGTGAGCTGATGTTATCCAGGTAATCAATCTCAGCATTGGTCTTCGCCATTTGGTCGTTGACATAACTGACAGAAGCCTTTAATTTATTGTACTTCTTAAAATACTTCTGGGCGTTTTGTGAAGGACTGATTTGGTTGGATAAGGCAATTTTCAGTGGCTTTTCGTCATTGTAGAAGTTCGGCAGGGTAATACTAGTTATTCCACGGGTCACTTTAGTCAGGTATGTGGTCAGTAGTTCACCTTTGATTCGATACTCATCCGCGTCATCGGCTGATTTCAAAGTTGATTGAAGTTTCTTGAGCTTGGTTCGGTTTTTCTTGAGTTCGTTGCGAACCACGTGAATCAAAGTACTGCCTTGCTGCTGGACTCGATCACGTTCAGCCCGGTCTTGATAGTAAAAGTCTAACATGGCACTTAAACTATCAAAGTTCTTGCTGGTGACGTGTTCTTGACCATAAGGGAAGGCGTTGAAGCCAGTCTTGCCCTTATCATTAGTCACCAGAACTGGCTCCGGATCATCGAATCGCTTAAAGAAGGCCGTAAAATTGTCAACAGGGTCACCTGCTTGATGTAAGGCCTTGGCTAATCCTAAACCAGTATCCTGACCAAGTCCTTGATAAGTGTGACGTAATTCTTGGGTCAAGACATCTTCATTAGGATAATCGCGGACTAAGCTTTCAACTGCGTGAGCCGCATCCGGTTGAAAGGGATCTATTAAATCCTGTGCAGGCGGATTAATGTAGTGACCACCTGGCAGTAATGTTCGGTACCGGTTCTGGTCTGAACCAACGTGTTTGATCGTATCCAAAATAGTACTCGTAGCAAGGTCAATCAAGATGACATTACTGTGCCGGGCCATAATCTCAATAATTAAACGCAGGGTAACTTGATCGCCCAGTTCGTTTCGACTAGTAAAGTCCAAGTGAACCACGCGGTCGTTAGCTGCCTGGCTGACCCCGGTTAGAATTGCACCGCTCAAGTACTTACGCATCATCATGGTAAAGTTGGTAGGTGTTACTGGATTAACATAGGGTATATCGGTAATTTGAATTCGGGCAAAAGTTGGGTTTGCTGATAACAATAACGGTAAACTCTTGCGGTTTGCCCGAACGGTTAAGATCACCTCATTATTATACGGCTGGTTGATCTTAGAGACACGACCGCCAACAAGCTGTCGGCTTAATTCGCCAACCATTGCGTGGGTGAATGCACCATCAAATGACATGGTCTCACTTCCTTCGTTCGTTATTCACACGGATACTAGTATAACGGTGTTTACACCCTTAGTAAAGCAGATTGGTTGTAAATTATGGCCTAAATAAGAGGCTTTTTAGCAAAAAAGATGTATAATACAAGTAAATCACAGCGAAAGGGGAGTCGTATCTTGGAAGGAATCTTAGATAACTTAAGTTTAGCTGCCAAATCGTTGCAGGCACAAACGGCCAAAATTACGAAGCACTACCACGTTACCATTGCCGAATGGCGACTCTTACGCCAAATCGAAAGTCAGGTAATCACTCAAGATGCCATGGCGGAAGCTTTACAATTGGACACGTCAACATTAAGCCGACAGTTAAAAAATCTCAGTACTAAGGAGCTGGTTTCTAAAACGGCGGTAGGTAAAGATCGCCGGCAGCTGGAATACGCACTTACAGCGATGGGGCGTGATACTCTACAACACGTTAATGCGGATTACGATGCGTTGATCGACGCTGTTTTTCACTACTGGCCTGAAGATGAACAGCAGATGATGAAAATCATGCTAAATCGGCTGAGTCGTAGCATTGATCGCGCAGACAGCATTTTAGAAGAAAACTCGAAGTAAAGTTCGTAACGACTGTTGAAATCTTTAAACAATCGTTACGTTTTCGTCTGTGCTTGCTTTCACTTCGCGGATTCGTTACAATTAATCCCAGACTTAAACGACAGGTAAGTTAAATCGATAAAAGAAACGGGTGTTTACAATGAAAATAGCTGTCGTCACTGATAGTACCAGCTATTTGTCACAAGAAGACATTGAGCGCTATCACATACACGTCGTTCCGATCCCAGTGATCATTGACGGCCGTTCCTACAATGAAGGTGTGGATATCAGCACCGAAGAATTCTGGGATAAACTACGATCCTCGAAATCCTTTCCAAGTACGTCACAACCACCGCTGGGTGAAATGATTCAGTTGTACCAGCAACTGGGTGATGAAGGCTATGATACGATTATCAGTATTCACTTAGCCAGCACAATCTCCGGCTTTGTTAATTCACTGAGACAGGTTAACGAAAACTTAACAAACACTCACGTCGTCGTTTACGATTCGCAGATTACCGTGAAACTCATGGGGTATTTGGCGATTGAAGCGTCGAAACTCGCCACCGCTGGTAAAACGGTTGATGAAATCGTGTCACGTTTAGATGCCGTTCGGGCAACCATCGACGAAGTTTTTGTGGTCGATGATCTGCAAAATCTCGTTCGGGGCGGTCGGTTGTCTAACGCATCCGGGTTTGTTGGCAGTTTACTTAAAATCAAGCCACTATTAACCTTTGACGATGAAAGTCACGAAATCGTGGCCTTTGAAAAAGTTCGCTCACGGAAAAAAGCGTTGCTACGAGTGGAAGATTTGTTTGCTGAAGCAGTTGCAGCCGCTGATTATCCGTTACGTGCCATTATTATTGATGGCAACGATCCTGAGGGTGGCGATAACTGGCAGAAACAGATCAAGAACAAGTTTCCAGAGATTCCCATCGAGCGCAGTTACTTTGGTCCTGTAATCGGGACACACTTAGGAGAAAAAGCCTTAGCTTTAGCTTGGCTCATCGATACTGATAAAGCTTAATTTTGCTATTATAATTCGATATGTTTTAACGACCCCGTAAGTTTTTGCGGGGCCTTTTTTCTGTAATCATGTCAGAAAGGTTTTGTATTTAGTGGAAGCGCTTTATAATGGGGGAGAATAAGAAATAAAGTTCAAGGAGGTTTTGGCATGGTGAAAACAAAAGCAGTGATGATCGGTGCAGGCTTAGCCAATATGGCAAGTGCGGTGTACTTAATTCAAGAGGCGCATTGGTCCGGTGATCAAATTACGTTTTATTCGATTGATGACCATGGTTCAAATGACGGTGATGAGGTCAAGTACGCTAAAGATGATTACTGGAATAAGAATCATCCTACCGAAAATCATGAAGGTTACGTTGCCCGTGGTGGACGGATGCTCAATTACCGTACCTACGTCGACTTAATGGACCTGTTAAGTCGTATCCCATCAGGTACCGAAACTGGGATGACGGCTGCAGCTGATACGAGAGAATTCGATGCTCATCACCGAACGTTTGATAGAGCCCGCCTGTTACAGGGCGGTAAGGGCATTGTCAACGGCGGCAAGCTTGGCCTGAATAACCAAGACCGTTCACTGTTGACTAAACTCATTTTAATGCCAGATGATCAGGAAGAGCGGCTGGACAACGTCACCATCGCCGAATACTTTCAAGATGATCCGCACATGTTCCAAACTAACTTCTGGTACATGTGGGAAACCACCTTTGCGTTTCGAATTCAAAGTTCTGCTCAAGAACTACGCCGTTACATGCACCAAATGATTTACGAATTTACGCAAATCGAGCATTTAGTGGGCGTTAACCGGACACGTTATAACCAATACGAAAGTATCATGCTGCCACTGATCAATTATCTGAAAGATCAGAGTTGTACTTTTGTGTTAAATCGCCGCGTGACGGACTGGCGTTTCAAACAAACACCGTTGCAAGACGAAATTACCGTTACTGGACTGGTGATGACCAATACAGAAACCGGCGAAGAGGAAACGGTTGATGTGGATGAACAAACCGCTGTCATTTTCACCAACGGGTCCATTACGGATTCTGCTACCATGGGCGATTTCAATACGCCTGCTAGTGAAAACATGGACTATGGCGCTGCCTCAGGGCTATGGAAAAAGGCAACGGAACACTTCTATAACCTTGGCAACCCCGATAAATTCTTTGCGGACCGTAATGCCAGTGAGTGGAGCAGTTTTACACTCACCACTAAGAATCATTTATTACTAAACGAAATTACCCGAATCACCACTCAAGTGCCGGGTAACGCGCTAAATTCATTTATCTCAACTGAGCCCATTACGGATCTAGGTCAAAACGACGTTAATATGTCAATCGTGGTGCATCATCAACCGCATTTCACCACTCAAAAACCGAACGAATCAGTGATCTGGGGGTACTTCTTGTATCCACGCCGATACGGTGAGTTTGTGGACAAACCTTACGTTAAAATGACCGGTAAGGAAATGGCTACAGAACTCATTGGTCAGCTCTCCAAAGTTGATCCTGGTCCAGGTAACATTATGGATAAAAAGGCTGACATCATGGATAGTATTATCAACTGTATTCCGGTTTACATGCCATATGCTTCAGCATTGTTCAATAACCGGGCTAAAACAGATCGGCCAGAGGTGATTCCTGAACACAGTACCAACTTAGCTTTCACCGGTGAATTTGCTGAGCAGCCGTATCAAATGGTTTATACAGAACAAAGTGCCGTACGTTCTGGGGAAATTGCTGCTTATCATTTTGCTGGTATTCCAATGAGTAAGTTGGTTCATACGCCACGGTACGACAAAGATTGGAAGACGCTGGCTAAGGCGACTAAGAAACTGTTTTCTTAACATAACAGGTAACTGTTAATTATAAAGACCGAATGCGATTTAAGTATTCGGTCTTTTTGGGTTTGGTCGATTAGCAAGTAAGTTGACATTGTTGATTCAGCAACGTAACATAAATATTTAGTAGCTTACTATTCGTAACCAGAATTAAAAATTGCCACCTAGTTAGCTGCTAGTAGCATTTTAAACAAAGATAATGACTTTATATACATAGGAGGCAACGTTAATGAATTATCAAGAACCATTTACCTTTCAATCTGGCGTTACGGTCAAAAATCGGCTAGTAATGCCACCAATGACCACCCTACAAAGTTTCTATGACGGTACGATTACTTCTGATGAAATCAATTACTATGCCGAACGCGCACACGGTGTTGGTGCCGTAATCACGGGTGCTGCCAATGTGACCGACATGGGTAAGGGATGGCCTGGTGAACTCAGTATTGCTCACGATGAAGACTTACCGGGACTCACTAAATTAGCGAGTGCAATCAAAGCTCAAGGTGCCAAGGCGTTTGTTCAGATTTTTCATGCTGGACGGATGAGCCGCTTTGATGCCTTAAACGGACAACAGGCGATTTCTGCCAGTGCTGTAGCAGCACAACACCGTGACGGGTCACCAAAAACGAGTACGCCACGGGAAATGACGTTAACTGAAATTCACGAAACAATTGACGCCTTTGGAACTGCCACTAAACGGGCAATTGAAGCTGGCTTTGATGGCGTGGAAATTCATGGCGCTAACCTTTATCTGATTCAGCAATTCTACTCACCGCAGTCCAACCGGCGAACTGATGAATACGGTGGGGACCGTACAGGCAGATTTACATTCATCAAGCAACTTCTCGGTAGTGTTTTTGATGCAGTGAAGCAATATGCTGATCGGCCATTTGTAGTGGGTTATCGGTTCTCGCCAGAAGAATTTACTACCCCTGGTATTACTTTAGAAGATACCTTTTACTTAGTGGACCAACTGGTCAAAACACCTCTGGATTATCTGCACGTCTCCTTAGATTCATTTGATCGTGTTGCACAATCGGATGACTATAAACAACAACCAATTTTGGCTTATTTGCACCAACACATTGCTGGTCAAAAACCATTAGTCGGCGTTGGTGGTGTGCGAACTCGCCATGACGTTGAAACTTTGTTGAAGAATGCTGAATTTGCGGCAGTGGGTCAGCAACTGTTGTTCGACCCAACTTGGGTTCAAAAATTAGAGGCAGGGCAGGATGCAGATATGGTTACTGGCGATTTTACGGAGGCTATTCAGTACATGCCGTTCAGTCATCCACTATATCAATTTCTGGTTCCGAGATACCAGTAGATCAGCGTTTATGAAAACTAGTTTATCGGAATGAAGATTAATTCACTTTGAATTGGTCCTTTTTAGTCCATTGGTCTATATGTTTCTCGACGATTCATGTTAAACTATAATTACTATTATTTTTTCGTAAAGAAGGGGCTAACAATGTCAGAAACAGTATTGATCACTGGCGCAAATAAGGGTATCGGTTTTGAGATTGCACGTCAGCTGGGACAAAAAGGCTGGACGATTCTATTAGGTGCCCGGAATAAGGAGCGAGGATTAGCTGCCGTTAATAAACTACGGGCTGTTGGTGTGACGGTGGAGTTAGTGATGATTGACCTTAACAATTTAGAAACCATCCATGCCGCGGCTGATAAAATTGCTAACGTTCATCCGGAACTCAAGGTATTAGTCAACAACGCGGGTATTCCCGGTGACATGGAAGCTGAACCACTTGAGACTAAAACAACGGATCTACAGGCAACTTTAGATGTGAATGTGACGGGTAACTTTGAACTGATCAAGTCATTTACACCGATTCTACAGAAAAATCATGGTCGAATCGTTAATATGACTATTCCGGCGACAGGTAACCGGTTCTTTCATCCGTTTGCGTACTGTGTCAGCAAGTCAGCACTTAACCAAATGACCAAGATGTTTGGCGACAGTTTTAAGTCTCAACATATTCCAGTGGAAATTTTTGGTGCCGTACCAGGCGGAGTTACCACTGATTTGAATCATCATATGGACAACCGTTTCATGCGCTCAGTAGAAGACGGGGCAGGTTCGGTAGTTAAATTAATTCTGGACCATCATAATCATCAGGGCAAAACAATGGTGCGTTTTGGTGGCTTGAAGTTGGTTAAAAAGGTCATCGTGGGACATTAATGTGTTTGGGATAGGTAAGTAGTGGTCGTTTGGCTAACTAGTGAAAAGTTACTTTAACCTACTAACAAAACCACAAAAACCACCATAGGGAGAGAAATATCTCCGCACCAACAAAAAAATGTCCTATATTCCTATAACAGCGTTTCAAGAAGTCAATTAAGATTATCTTGAAACGCTTTTTTGACCCATAGAATCAGTCGAAATGTAGGCGATAACTGGTAAAATTCTGGGCCCTTAAACGTGACCAAAGTAGTTTGACCACCGTGACCCAGTAACCACTGAACAGATTTTGGTACCAGTTTAAAAACAGCCCAAAAGGGAATTTACCAAAAATAATTTAAAATTTACTTGCCTTGCAGTAACTTGAAGGTAATAGACTAAGGGTCGTCATAAAGCGTTTCTCATTGGATGACATTCAATCAGCGTATGAGGCCCATGGACCACCATGAAACCATTAAATCACTGGTAATTGTGAGCGAGTAAATTTTTAACTTATTAAAATAAAAACCGGCAGATGGTAAATTTGCCGATTTTTGCTATGTATGGATGGATAGGTATGAAGAGGTAGTCAATGCAATTTATTTAAACTTTTTCCAAATTGTGCTTGCCTTGAAGTAACTTCAATTGTATTGCCAATTATTTTAATCAGTTATTTTATGATTCTTTTAGATAACTCAATCGTTTTTACCAGCACAGTCAAAATGGCCGCTGATTTATCTTTGGATGCCCAAACACTCTCTTGGGTCACCAACGCGTATGCGTTAACTTTTGGCGGTTTATTACTGCTTGGTGGGCGTGCTGGTGATGTTTTTGGTCGACGGAAGGTTTTCTTGGTTAGCCTCGTGATTTTTAGTATCGGTTCACTACTGGTTGGTCTGTCAGTCAACGGTGCAATGTTAATTGCCATGCGAGCTCTACAAGGTGCCGGTTCCGCAATTTTAGCACCAACAACATTAGCACTACTAATGGACAGCTATAACGGCGTGATGCGAACCCGTGCCATTGTGTATTATGGTGCAACTGGTGGTCTGGGCGCTAGTTTCGGACTCGTCATTGGCGGTTTAATTGCCAGTTATCTTTCCTGGCGAATTGGTTTCTTACTAAACGTTCCCATCGGTATTTTAATGGCCATCTTAACCATTAAGTTCGTGCCAAAAAGCGAACCATCCAATGGTAAAATCGATTGGCTCGGGGCTATCTTGTCAGTTCTCGGAATTGTGGCTATTATTTACAGTATTAATGGCGCCACTTATCCAGTGCCAACGTTAGTGATTGGCGTTATTTTGATGATGGCCTTCATCTGGCAAGAACAACGAGCTGTCGAACCGTTAATGCCGCTCAAGCTTTTCAAAGACCGCGAGCGCAGTAGTGCTTATCTGGCGCGATTCTTCTTTCTCGGCGCCATGATTTCGTACTTCTTCTTAACCCCACAGGCCATGCAAAATGTTTATCACTTTACACCGTTGTTAGCCGCACTGGGATTCTTGCCAGAAACGGTCCCTCAATTCATCTTTGCCACACTGGTTTCACGGTTAAATACACGTTTCTCAAATACACAAATTATGATTGCTGGAACATTGATCACCACCATTGGGTTATTAATGGCAGCCATTATGAAAGTTCAAAGTGGGTACCTGCTGGCGATTGCGATTCCGATGGTCATTATTGGAATCGGACAGGGGTTCGCATTAAGCACCCTGACTGTCTCCGGGGTAGCAAACACGGATCCAGAAATTGCCGGATCAGCTTCTGGAGTCGTTAATACGGTACACCAGGTCGGTAGTTCCGCTGGGCTATCGGTCATCACGATGTTGACAGCAAGTATCAGTAATCCCGTTATCTCTTATAACCATTCACTGATGATTATGTTTGCCTTCATGGTGGTTGCGTTGCTCTCAACGATCAATATTGCCTTTACAAAGAAATAGGAGGATTTAAAATGAACATTAAAGAAGCGAGTGAAAAAACTGGAGTCTCATCCGCAGCAATTCGTTACTACGAAAAAGGGGGTCTCATCCCACCGATTGATAGAACTGATACTGGTAACCGTGACATTGACGCGCGGATTATAAGACGGATCAAATTTGCTCGGCAAATGCGCTCAGCAGGGATGTCGATTGAAAATCTTCGACGCTATATCCAGTTATTCGATGCCCAGGAAGATAACACCAAGGAGCAAATTGATTTACTGCAAGAACAACTGACTGAAATGGAAGAAAGGCGGGACGATATTCAAGCAGCCATTGACCATCTGCATTACAAATTGGATCACTATGATGATCACATGGCGACTACTGAAGAAGAGTTACGTCAGATTGAAAAAGAACATGACTCAAAAGCCGGTAACTAATCACCAAATGGCAAATTTAAGTGTTTGCCAAATCAGAAAGTTATGCTAGATAATACATCAAGAGCCATAGCAGTTATGTCTGCTATGGCTCTTTCAACACAATCGAAACCACAATTGGATTTACTTCTTTAAAAAGTCCTGTGCCCACCAACCGTAGACAGGGCTTAATCCCAGAGTAAAAATAGCGATAAACAGTTCAGAGAGATAACTAACGGACAGATTATGGTCAAAGATATAGCTAATTGCAAGTTGCAAAACAAACAACATGAGATTCATGTATACTGCAAACGTGAGTGTAAACAGCCAAAAAATAAAATTACCTTTGCCCCATTTCGAATGATGACCAAAATGAACGAATAGGTAAGAACCTATAATTCCAAACCGATATCGCACCCTTCTTAAATAGTGTAAATCCTGTGAATCTGCCTGAAATTTTGTCATCAGATTTTGATCCCCCTTTAATAGAGTGTCCAGTGAAATATGGTACAGTTCACTGATTTTAATGAGGGGTGGTATGTCCGGATAATTATTGCCGTTCTCCCAGTTTGAAATGGCTTGGCGGGTGACGTTGAGTAATTCGGCTGCTTGCTGCTGAGTTAACCCTAATGATTGACGTTGTGCCTTCAACTTATCTTTTAACATACTCATCCTCGTCTCTATTATTCATTCATTAATGCTATTATACTAGCAAGCAGTCGTTACAGCACGACAGCGTTTCTTGCATCCGCGGTATGGCGGGAATTTACGTTATTCTTGCCAAGACTTTATGATGGAATTTAACAGTTAATCCTTGTTTCCGCAAACCTCAAGCCATAAGCTTAAGTTAAGAAGTGGAGGTGAGCACCATGAAAACCATTCTGATTGTTGAAGATAGCGACGACATGCAGGGACTCTTAACCAGTATGCTGTCAGCTGAATACCAAGTTGTGAGTGCGTATTCAGGTACTGAGGGCTTGATGCTATTTGAGAAGTATCCCGTATCGTTGATTCTGTTAGACCGCTTGCTACCTGGAAAAAGCGGGGATGAGGTGCTGCAAATCATTCGTCAGACTTCCCAAGTGCCTATCATCATGTTGACGGCATTAGATGAAGCCAGTGATATCGCCGATCTATTGGTGGCAGGCGCCAACGACTATGTAACGAAACCTTTTGATATCAATGTATTGAAAGCTCGGATTATGGTACAGCTACGGCCAACAGGGACCGATATCACTGATGAACACCCCCTTACATACCAGCAGTTAACACTGTATCCACATGAGTTCATGGTGAAACGTGGCACTGCCAGCTGTTCACTGAAGAAAAGGAATGTGAAATCTTAAAATTACTATTTATGAACCCGCAACAAATTTTCACTCGAGAACAACTCTATGAACAAGTTTGGCAGACGCCTTATTTAGGGGATGAAAATACGATCAATGTTCACCTCAGTAATTTACGAAATAAGTTAGCAAAATTAGACTCAGAGCATACCTATATTGAGACCATCTGGGGAATTGGGGTGCGGTTAGCATGATACTAATAGCGATGATTATCTTGATAGTGGCTGTTTTAGCTTATTCCTGGTTAATGATGATGGATCTACGGGCTTTAATCAACCAGTTAACATTCATTAATCAGCACACCACGAATCAACAATTAAAAGTCAAAACCCGTAATCCAGTGATCGTGGCGTTGACACAGCAAATCAATCAGTTGATTACCAAACAGCAAGCCACTCATCAGCAGTCGGTGCAAACCAAACAGCAGTTAGACCTGGCGATTCATAATATTTCACACGACCTACGAACGCCACTGACAGTTGCTAGTGGGTATTCGCAGTTATTATTAACAAACGAAAATTTACCTGAAACTGAACACCAGCAGGTCAGCAAGTTGAATCAAAACCTGCAGACATTATCGAAACACCTTAATCTGCTATTACTATATAACCGACTACTAGAAAATCGGATCACGATTATTCCCAAGCAGTTAAATCTGTCAAAGCTGCTGACACAGACTTGTCTGAATTACTACGATGCATTGCAGCAGAAACAAATTATAACGGATTTAAAGATTAAGCCCAACATTATGTGGCAATTGGACGAGGAAGCAACCACTCGAATCTTACAGAATATTTTAGGTAATATTTTGGATCATGGCTATCAAAAAGCAACCATCGAACTCAAACAAATTAATCAAGGGGTTCAGCTGACAGCAACAAATCAGTTAATCACGCCTATCAAGAACTTTGACCGGCTGTTGGATCGGTTTTACACAGAAGACCTGTCTCATCGCGAGCAAAACGCTGGGTTAGGGCTGTACATTATTGCGGAACTAACACGGATGCAGGGCGGCCAAGTTAGCCTGAATACCAAGAATCTACAATTTCAGATTCAAGTAACGTTTAAGTTGACGGACGCAAAAAAGGATGAGGCCTAAAGCAAGGCTTCACCCTTTTTGCTGTTTACAAATCGCGTTTTCTAAAGGATAAGAAGGCTAAGACCAAACAAACGATAATGGTTCCGAATCCTGCTAAAAGTAACTGGCTCATTTGACCAGATGTGTAGTGGGCAAAGTAAGCAGAATCAACGTTATTTTGAAAACTGAAATATTTCAACCAATGCTGCTTGGTAAAAATCTGTACCAGAACTGTGATGATCAAAGGGAAAAGGATGGTTGTCACTACCGCAGTAATCGTTGAAAAGAAGAGGTACATGACTAACGTTGAGATGGCAAAAATGGCGCTCAGTTCTAATAATTGAATGCTTGAAGTTTGAAGTAATTTAACTAAGAAATGACCGGTAATTTTGCCGAAACCATTCTTAAAACCGCCGGCTAGAAAGATAAACAGGTAATAGAAAATCACCTGACAAGCCGAGATCAGCAGGAAGATAACGTACTTGGAAATAAAGTAGTTAAGCCGCGTCATGCCACTGCTGAGCGGATTTTTATAGACCTGTCTCGAGAATTCGAAACCAATTGTCATGATAAATAAGGGCAAAATAAAGTAAATCAGTGCACTCGTTTCGCTAGACATCGCTTTAACACATTGGACGCCTGTCCAGACAACTCTTTGATTAGCTGCCTGAAAATTGGAAAGGGCATCAGAACCACCGCCGATAATACCAATTGTTGAGGTAAGGATGCTAATGGTCGCAACGATGATCATCAGAATTTGGGTGATATAAAATCCCTTAGAATGAAATAAACGATACATATCAGCCCTTGCCATATTAAGCATTTGGGGTCGTCACCTCGTTTTCAGCGACAATTGTTTTGAAGTAGTTTTCAAGGTTAATGTGCTCACGGACGATAGTGGTGACACTGACTGAGGCAGCCACGAGCATTTCCACCAACGCTGCGTTATCCAGCGATAAGTCATAGATATTCAGGGTGTGCTGATCGATGACTTTGAAATCTTCGATTCCCATCTTATTAAGCACTGTAGCCGCCAGTTTAGGCTGATCAACTTGCAGTTTGATGTATTCGCGACTTTTAGCATCGAACTCCTCTTTAGTGAGTTCTTTAATAATCGTTCCGTGATCAATAATTCCAAAGCGGGTCGCCATTTGGTAAAGTTCTTCTAGAATATGACTGGAAATAAGAATCGTCATGCCCTGAGTCTGATTGAGTTTCACCAGTAAATTACGGAAATCAGCAATGGCAATGGGATCCAGACCGTTGATAGGCTCGTCCAGAATCAAGAAATCTGGTTTGTTGAGTAGGGCAATTGCTAAACCCAATTTTTGCTTCATGCCTAGCGAAAAATCCTTAAACTTCTTTTTCCCAGTATCAGTAAGCCCCACGAACTTCAGCGCGTCATCGATAGCATCTTTATCGACGATGCCTTTAATTTTGCAGTAGTACGTGAGATTCTGCTGAGCCGTTAACTGATCGTTAGCCACTGGCGTTTCAATAACACTACCTGTTCGTTTCAATTGTTTCGTATAATCTTTACCGTATGTTGCGCCAAATAGCGTAATAGTCCCTTGATCAGCATACAGTAATTGAACAATGGTCTTTAAAATTGTCGTTTTCCCAGCACCGTTTCGACCAATCAGACCGTAAATCTCACCCGGTTGAATAGTTAAATTAACTTGATTTAGAGCATGTTGTTTACCAAAGCTTTTGTTGATATTCTCCATTTGTAAGATTGCTGCCATCATAATCATCTCCTGACACTCTTAGAGTAATGGCCTAGTGTTAACAGATTATTAATTGAAATCTTAAATGTTTATTAACTGGCTAGGTTTAGTAAATGAGACATATGTATGGAATGGCCTGCTCGATTGAAATTTCTCTCGAATGTGTACTAGCGTTATACTCAGATTACCACATAATATCTGAGAAATTAATTTTCGCTGATTGTATTGTACAAATTCTGGAAACTATCCTTGTGACTACACCTTTGCTAGTAATACTTGCGTGACGGCAGCAAGGCATTCTTGCTAGTATTAACTTAGAACCTTGACTATGATTTAGGAGGAGTGAGATTTTGAGTTTTAAAGATGATGTGAAGCAATTACGGATGCAAGCTAATCTGACCCAAGAAGAATTAGCCAATCAATTACACGTGACACGGCAAACAGTCTCAACTTGGGAGACCGGGAAAAACATGCCCAGTTTGGAAACCTTACATACGTTAAGTCAGCTGTTTGATATCTCACTTGAAAAACTATTGTTTAACGAGGAGATTACTATGGATAAAGTTAAGAACCAGCCTTTGGCTAACCAGATCGATCATGATGTGAAATTAAAGAAACGTTACCGGAATTGGACTTACACTTTAAGTGGATTAATATTAATCTGCATCGTTAGTATCGGGATTTTAATGTTTGGCTATTATAAAGGTGTTTCCAATATCGACCGTGTTAATCCATTTTTGTCATACAAGATTGGCTATACAAAATTACCGGATAATAAAAGGTAGCAGGTTATTGGACGGCATGGTTTACTGATAATACTATGGGGAATGAGTGGACAAAGTTAACCTTAACTACCGGCGTGAATCCTGGCCTCAAAAATCCTTATGTAATGGCTTATCATAAAGGGAGCTATGTAAAAGAAGCACGGATAGTTCCTCGTGCGTACGTTAATCGTGTGTATATCAGTAATCTGAAGGCGTTGAGTTCACTGTTAAATCACAAAGATAATACTGCAACTAATAATCATGACCAGAAAAAATTCAAGACGCAGGTCCATCTATCTGACACAATTCAGCAAAGAATAGATGAATAATGGCAAGCTCAACTACTTGTCACGATCATCAGACATATTATATTAAGAAGTGCACACCTGAACATTAGGACCACAGCAATTACGACTGCTACGGTCCCTTTTCAAACAGCTATTTAACTTTTGATGAGTTCTAAGTTCATTTCTTCAAAAAGTCCTGTGCCCACCATCCAGATATGGGGCTAAACCCAAAGTATGATAACTATGAACAATATAGAAAGATAATTAATGGATAGAGTTCGTTCAAAAATCAACTCATTACAAATTAGTAAAACTAACCAGACCAGATTCATGTATACCGTAAACATTCCAACCAATGAAACTGGCAGATTTTTGTAATATTTGTGGCAATTAACATATTCATCCCAATTATGATATTATTAATTGTTACACTTATCTAAAATTACCGCTAAGAAGGTCATACATATGGTTCTAACAATTCTCTTTTTAATCGGCGCTGGTTTTCTTGCTGGGATACTGGCTTCCACCGCTGGACTAGCCTCGTTAGTGTCTTATCCTGCGTTATTGGCCGTTGGACTACCGCCGGTCATTGCTAATGTCACCAACACCACATCACTGATTTTTACTGGCATCGGCTCCACAGTGTCCTCCCTGAGAGAACTGCGCGGACACTGGCGCCAATTAACGTTATATGTCTCACTGGCTTTAGTCGGTGGGATTATTGGCAGTCTCGCTTTAATTCTTGCGCCGGAATCTTCATTTGAAAAAATCGTGCCGTTTTTGATCTTTTTGGCAGGGGCTTTATTGATTTCTTCGGGCCGGCGAACCGGTGATACCGCTCAAAAAATTAAAGCTGCTAAAATGCACCCCAAAAAGCATGCCATTATTCAGGTGGCCAGTTACTTTGGCATTTTGTTTGTTGGCGCCTATGGAGGCTATTTTGGTGCTGGTGCTGGTATTTTGATACTGTCTTTGTTATCGATCATCACCGATGACGACTTTTTGGTGGTCAACGCGATGAAAAATGTCATCGGGTTTGCCAGTAATTTGATTGCCACCATCGTCTTTATCTTCCGCACTCGCATTGCTTGGCATTTCGTGATTCCCATGGGCATTGGGTTATTTATCGGCGGCTATGTGGGGCCAATCATCGTCCGCCACATCAATATCACCATACTGCGTGCCTTGATTGCGTTGGCCGCATTTGGCTTAGGTATCACGTTATTTATCAAAGCTTATTTTTAATTGCAGGGAATGGTAATACCAGGGCCATCCGCTTTGGTAGGCTGGAAAAATCGGTCAGCTTTCAGACTGCCAACCGGGTAATAGTCTTCGGTACGTTCCGGATAATCATGATGATAAATCAATGTAAATTCACCGTAATCAAATGAAATCGATAAAAAGGAGACTGCGATTTATATCGCAGCCTCTTTTTATCACCATCGTGACGTTATTATTCGTTTCGCAGCTACACTACCGCGAAAAAGTGTAAACAAATGACCAGTAAGGGTGTTGTATTTGATTAATGACTAACGGGTAGGGCGCTAACCGATACGATAACGTCTTGGTCAACAGAATTGATTGTGTCCGTGATTGATTATTGGTTAATTCAATTTGGTATTTACCCATGGGCAACTTTCGTTTTAACTTAAATGCTTTCTTAGTCCGTACAAGCGTATACCGATGATGGATTTGTTCATTAACTAAAATACCGCGGAATTTTACACCAGGGGCTAAAGACACCTTGAATTTCCGCGAAGGATGATTCAGCTTAACTTGCTGTGTTAAGGTACTGCCAGGCTGAATTCGAGTTTCTTTAGCATCGAATTGGAGCGATAACTGACTTTCTTGACCGGCAACATGATCGCCCTTAGTCGCAAGATGGCCGTGGGGGGCAATCGCGAAAATGGCTAGTGCCAGCACCAAGATAGTAGCGGTCGCCACCCCCTCAGTTTTAGTTCTGCGGGTTGTCCGTCGTTCATCCGGCAAGGCCAAACTTGGAATTGAACAAAGAATCCCCAGTAATGGAATCATCACTTGTCCATAGCGACTTTCGGTTTCCCACAGCAGGGTATGAAACGCAATGTAACCCAGTGCTGTCAAGATTGTCAGCATGAGTTGCGGATCATCGTTTCTAACGGCGTAACGTTTCCGCCACAGACGTACACAACGTAATAGGGTTTCACTGTAAAGTAGAATAAAACCAACTCGCATGACGACCATCCCTAAAGCGGCTAACGGGATTTCAACTTTCTGATAGGCCTTTGGTGGGGCGACAAAACCACCCGTATAAGCTTTTTGAATGGTGGAAACATCTAACAGAATACCTGCTTTTTCAATCCAGCGTTCCCCGATACGAACGGGCCCTAACTTACTTAAACGTTTAGGGAGCGCTTTATTAAGGTACTTTTGTTTTGCTTGTTTCCCTGGAATCGCACTCAGTTTCTTCACGTCTCGGAATTCGTACCCACCTTTTCCATGAGGATCGTAACTCATCCAAACCCAATGAGTGGCTGGGAAAGCATAATCATTATTGACTTTGTAATGGCTAACAGTTTTTAGACCTGCTGACGTTGGTATTGCTAGAATAAAGCCTAAAACAATTAGAATAAATGGCATTTTAACCGCATTTAATTGTGCACGATCTTTGAAGAATAGCCAGATAGCCACCAATAATACCGCCACTAGCAACACAATCAAGTTCGGTTTGACCACTTCAGCAAGAATCACGGAGAGAACCAAACCAATACCGGTTAAAATTTTCTTCGGCCGTTTAAATGACTGCCAGCCAATTAAAACGTTGAACACAATAGCCAAACTCACCATTGATGGCAGATCAGAGTAGAACACCTGAAGGTAATAGGTGTAGGCAAACGGACTGATGAGGAAGAAGAGTGCGGCCAATAATACCACGTCGTTTTGATGACTTAATCTGCGAACCGACCGCAGCATGGCAAAGATGAAAGCATCAAGCAAGATCATTGATAATAAATGAATGCCCCAATAGGTACTCAAATGGATTAAACTCGTTAATTTGAGCCAAAATGCCATCAAAACGGTCAGCGAAACGTTATTGGGAAAGCGCAGAAAATATAACGAACCATGCCAGCTCAGATTACCATGGGCAAGTTGCTCTGCTTGAACAAGTACCCGAAATGGATCATGGTAAACCGAAACGGGTAAAAAATGGATGACTAATACCTGAATGATGATGATTGCGACCATCGTCGCGTAAATGATACGTGTCATATTTTTTTCCGAAAGTTTTTTAACCCACTTTAAGAAAAGCGGCTTGAGGTACCAAACTACCACACAGCCAATAATGACTAGTGCAGCGGACTTCAAGCTCAGGGGTTTAATCAGGTTTGCAATGATGCCAATTACCATTGCAAAAGCTAATATCAAAGCCAAAATTGACGTAATACTTATCCTTTTAAATTGCATCAGAAACTCCTACATAAAATTGTTGGGATAAAGCCAAACCAAGTTGACGATTTATCATTGTTCTATGGTTTTGAGCTGGTGGCTTCTAGTAATTCTTAACCTCCTCTATTAATTGATTATGTACACCACTAATCACTCGCATACGGAGCCATCGAAAACCGGGTAGTATCATGACTTCATGATGAATTAAGCGTAAATGATATGAACTTTGTCAACTACCAATAAAAACTCAATAAAAACTGAGCTTTTTTTAGTTTGATCGATTAAACCTTGCTAAATTAGGCTTGTTTTCTGAAGAAAATTCATAATTGATAAAAAGACAGCCAAAACTTCTCAAAATTTCTTGAGTCGTTTCGGCTATATGCGAGGCTAGTCAATCTCTGGATAACTTGGCTTTAAAGCGATGTCAACTCATTTTGACACCATTAAATGACCAATGACAGCCAAATTTGGCTGAAATAATATCGGTTATGCGCTACATTAATAATATTGAACGGGAGGTGGTAACGACGGACATTCATAATCAAATCAAACTTAACCGAGAACGATTAGGGCTAACACAGGATGAACTTGCTTCAAAGCTGTATGTGTCGCGACAAACGATTTCTAACTGGGAAACGGCACACAGTTATCCGGATTTAGAAAATCTACTGCGGTTAAGTGTTTTGTTTGATGTTTCTCTGGATGATTTACTGAAAGGAGACGTGGCGGTGATGAAACATGAACTAAGCTACGCACGAACCAACAAATGGGCCTGGCTAATGACTGTCATGCTGGGATTAAGCGCACTGTCAATTGGACCATCCGTTAAATTTTGAGGCTGGTGGGGTTTGGTGTTACCTGTTTTACTGATAAATATTTCGCTGTATGCTGGAATTAAAATAGAGCGCTGGAAGGGACAGCATCAACTGAAAACCTATAGTGAGATTGTTGCCTTCGAGAAGAATAAAGTTATCGATGAGAATGAACGTCACCGTAACGAATTGAAAGATCAAGTTGTTTTGGTTGTCACCATGCTGCTGTTTATGATAGGGGCTGGTGGGTTTGCTCTGCTTGGATTTTGGTTAGTTAAGTAAATATCAGCCTAAAAATAAAAAAACCAACTTTCCTTTTAGGGGAAGCTGGTTTTTTCAAGACTAATTGCTCTTAAGAAACACGATTAAATTGACCTGCTAATCATTGATTGATTACCTGAGAATTGCTTAATAAAGTTAGTGTGTAAGCTCAGCCACCAGATAGTTCAATCCATTAATAGAAAGTATTCAAAATAGGGTTAATAAAAGCCAGATTTCCTTGTCTCTTGTCTAAGGAAATCTGGCTTTTCTATCTTTCATTTTCATTGAGAAAAATTATTTATACTATTTTACTTATCTGACCATCGAAATTTTTTTACTTATTTTACTCCTTATCCTTATCATCATGCAACCGATTCAACGCTTTCCGCTGCTGGGTATCAATAATATGCGTGTACAACCCAGTGGCCGAAGTCGAACTTTGACCTAACTGTGTAGCAACTAGATGTTCATTCTTGGTTTCTAAATACAGCTTAGAAGCCAAAGTATGACGCAGTTTATGTGGCGTGATTCGCACGTGATTAAAGGCAGTGGAGTATTTTGCCACTAATAATTCCACCGTTGCCGGCTTGATTCGGCGAGGTTCATCCGTACCCATAGTGAGAAACAGCGCCGGCGTATTAGTAGTGGCATGATAACGGGGACGACGGATGCTAATGTAACGGGCTAAATAAGGCAGTACCCACTTTGCAATTGGCACCGAATCCCACTTACCACCTTTACGCCGAACGGTCACATTGGCGGCTTTGAGACTAAGGTGGCCCACATCCATGTTGGTCAGTTCAGAGACCCGAATACCGGTACCTAACATTAGTGCATTAATAGCAACGTCTCGTTCACGATCACGCTGGTAGTAGCGTAAGTGATTCTGATCCAGCCGCTCACCGTATTCATCTTGAATAAAGTTTAAGTAGGCTTTATCCTGATCACCCAACATCAGCTGATCTTTAATATGACTGGCTCGAGTCGCATAGGTTTCGCTATCTTGAACCAGTGAGATTTTTTTCATCACATTGCGGTAGAAGTAAGGTTCACCTTCACTATTTTCAGATTCAGCTGTTAAAAACCGAAACAAGGCGGACAGGGCATTTAGAGAACGATTAACGGTGCGGTGCGACAACGCGCCTTGCGGATGCTGTGCGGTTTGCTTACCACGATTGAGCAAATAGGATTTATACAACTCCATATCTTGTTTCTTCAAATGTTCAAGATCTTGCAGACTGATTTGTTTAATCGAGTTGGCAGAGGACACTCCCGTTTCAATCAGCCATTCAAAAAAACGTTTAAATTCGTTCAGATACTGATATAAAGTCGCTGGCGACAATGGCACGGAAGACTTCGCTAAATAGTAATCACCAACGTAGTCAGGAAGTTCATTCACCAACTGTTCATTATGTGCAACATAGGCTGAATGGTCCACTAGAATACCCCCTTTTAGGATTAGGAACAGGTGTTCTAATTATACCATGAATCACCGGGCTCGTGAGAAGGTATAAACGAATGACCAGTAAGGATACTGAGATTGATCGATTTTTAGTGGGTACGGTGCCAAACGATACGATAACGTCTTGGTAATCAGCACGGACTGTGAGCGCTGCAAATCATTTCTAAGCTGAATCCGATATTTGCCAACTGGCAGCGTCCGCTTCAACATCAGTGATTTAAATGTCCGGTAAAGTTCATAGTGCTGATGGGTTTGCTCGTTAATCAAAGTACCGCTGAATTCAGCTGCCGGTGCCAAAGAAATCTCAAAACGCTTAGCTTTATGATTTAATTGAACTTGCTGACTCAGCGTACCATACGGTTTGATCTTGGTCTTCTTGGCATCAAATTGCAGTGATAACTGACTTTGCTGTACAGCCACATCGTGCCCCTTGGTAGTGGATAGCGCATGAGGAGCTGAAGCATAGGTCACTACTAGGGCGACGACCGCTACGAGGGCAACCCAGCCTTCATTTTTAGTGCGCAATCTAATCCGTCGCTCGGAAACGAGTGCCAAACTTGGTACGGCACAAAGGATCCCAAGCAACGGAATCATGACCTGTCCATAGCGGCTTTCCGTTTCCCATAATAGGGTGTGAAAAGCAATATAACCTAAAGCAGTTAGAATAGTTAACATAATTCGTGGATCATCCGTTGACTTTAACCGTCTCCGCCATAATCGCAAACAACGCAGCAAGGTTTCGGCGTAAAGTAAGACAAAGCCGATTCGCATGATCACCATACCCACGGCAGATAGTTGTAACTCAAATCGTTGATAGAGTTTCGGTGCAGCAACGTAGCCGCCAGTGTAGGCTTTAGGCATGAGTGAAACATTTAATAGGATGCTGGCTTTTTCAATCCAGCGCGTCATGATGCCCACTGGACCTAATTTTGCTAGCCGTTCCGGTAATGCCTTATTTAAATAATCCTGCTTAGCCTGTTTACCCTGAATCGAGCTGAGTGTTTCAACGTCTTTAATATCATATCGACCAGCGTTGTTCGGATTATAACTCATCCAGACCCAGTGCATGGCTGGAAAGGCATATTCATTATTAGCGTGATAATGACTAGCAGCCTTCAACCCAGCAGACGTTGGTACGGCTAGAATGAACCCCAAGATGATAATCAGCAACGGTGTTTGGATGGCTTTCAACTGCTGACGATTTTTAAACAGTAGCCAAATCGTGACTAACAAAACTGCCACCAGCAAAACGATCAGATTAGGTTTGACCACTTCACCAATAATCACCGAAATGAGTAAGCCGGCTCCCGTGAGTCCCTTTTTGGTTCGGTTAAAAGAAGACCAGCCAATCAAAACGTTAAACACCACAGCCAGACAAACGAGGGTAGGCAAATCGGAATAAAAGACTTGTAAGTAATACGTATAGGCAAACGGACTGACCAAGAAGAACAGGGCAGCTAACAAAGCAGCGCTGTTTTGGTGACTCAAACGACGAACTGAACGTAAAATAGCAATAATAAAAGTATCAAGCAAAATAAAGGATAATAAATGGATACCCCAATACGTATCCAGATGTAGCAAGTTCGTTAGTTTAAGCCATCCGCTCATGAGTACCGTCAGCGAAACGTTATTTGGAAACCGCTGGAAGTAAAGTGAATCATTCCAGTTTAAATGACCGTGGCTGAGCTGTTCAGCCTGCACAAGAACCCGAAATGGATCATGATAAACAGAAGCCGGTAAGAAACGAAGTACCAGTAGCTGAACTACCATCATCAAAATGATAATCACAGCTAATATCCAATTAACCGTTCGTTGTGAAAGCTGACTCGTCCATTTTAAATAGAGCGGCTTTAAATACCAGATAGCCAAACACCCAATTAAAACCAAACAAGTGGCCTTAAGATTAAGTGGCACAAAAATGTTGGAAATGATGCCAATCAGCATTGCGCAAGCTAATATTAAGGCTAAAACTGAAGTAATACTAATTTTTCTGATTCGCATGAGAAACTCCTAGTTAATTTAATAATTTGATTATTCCCGTTGCTTTGATAACACGTGGCTAAATGACAGGCGTAAAACACTCCACCAGCCCAATGACAAGCATAATCCCGCTAACACGTCACTGGGATAGTGAACAAATAAATAAATGCGATCAAAGCCCATCATTGCTAGCCAGAAAAGACCGACCAATCCAAGTAAGAAACGAACGGATGCTGAGTGACATAGCGGTATCACGATCAAAAGGATGACCAATACCATCGTCGCAGTTGAAGTGGTATGTCCACTAGGGAAACTATAGCCCGCTTGAGCCACTAGTTTTCCTAGTGGCCGTGGTCGCTGCATGATCATTTTAAAAATAGCCATTAGTGCGTTAATGCCAACTTGAGCGGTCAATACCCAGCCTGCCTCAAAGCGATGATGACGCAACCAGAGAATTAGGGAGATCAGCAGACAAATGATTGTGTTGGCGGATGGGGTGCCTAGGAGCGCAAACCATTTGAAAAAAATGGTCCTACTAGGTTGCCTAACGCCAATTGACAATTGCTGTCCCCAAGCGTCAACATCACCGATCCAACTGGCGTGAAAATGAACCCCCATTGCTAATATTAGAAAACTTAACCAAGTCAGCATAGCAACTCCCCACCAAAAACGGTTTGCTTGCTGTCGTATACGCATAATATCAAGTCCAGTCTGTAAAATAATGGTGCATAGTCCTGCTTTAGCTATAATCTTATATAGCGCTCAGTTTTTCAATCAATAAGAATTGTGAAAATTACCATCGATTAGATTTTTAACAGCAACTACACTTAAATGTAATTTGGAAACATTATAAATGACACGCGAACAATTTAATAGTAGACTAAAACAGTCAAAAAAGGCTGCTTTGAAGATAAAAATTAAAAAAATTTTAGGATGATAACAGGTAATTTTCACAACAAATCGGTTATAATACGAATATTAGTAGAATAGATTGTTCATAGTGTTCCCATTCTATAACAGTCTATTCGTTAATCAGCATAAGAGACATTAAATTTCCCGTAGAATCCGAAAGGGTGGAGAGAATATTGATCATAGATGGTAAAGCACTATCCAATCAGTTAGATATCAGCATGAAAGCGGAGGTCAAAGCACTCCGCGAAGAAGGTATTGAACCTAAACTGGTTGTGATTATTGTTGGTAACGATCCTGCCAGTCAAATATACGTCCGCAACAAACACCGTAAAGCTATCAAATTGGGTATTACTTCAATCATTGAACGTCGGCCCGCAGACTTTACCCAAGCTGAATTACTGGCATTAATTGACCAGTACAACCGAGACGATACTGTTCACGGTATTTTAGTTCAACTGCCATTACCGAAACAAATTGACGAATCTGTGATTATTCGCGCTATTGCACTTGAAAAAGATGTTGATGGTTTCAGTCCCGAAAATGTCGGCAAACTTTTCAGCAATAGTCACGAACATTACCCGGTTTCCTGCACACCCAAGGGTATTATGACGATGCTTGCACATTACAAGATTGATCCAGCAGGCCAGCATGCCGTGATTGTTGGTGACTCTAACATTGTTGGTCGGCCAATGGGTGCATTACTGCTGAATGCTGGTGCAACGGTAACGTATACCCACATTTTAACGCAGGACCTATCGTCATTTACCCGTACAGCCGATATTTTGATTGTGGCAACCGGAGTCGCTCATTTAATCAAAGCAGACGATATTAAACCTGGTGCTACTGTAATCGATGTCGGGATGGATCGGGACGAAAACGGTAAATTAGTGGGCGATGTCGACTATGATCAAGCTAAAGAAGTTGCTGGCGCCATCACACCTGTTCCAGGTGGGGTTGGTCCTATGACGATTACGTCGCTCATGCAGCAGACTCTTGAACTCACCAAAGTCGCTAATCATCGAGCATTAGAACCTGTTAAGTAAAAACTATATAACATATAGCGTCCAGTTTTCATTGTCTAAAACAAATTTCCCCTGTTTTCTAATCCACTTTTGCGGTAATGTAAAAGTATTATAAAATTGGGGGACAATGTATGAACTGGACGCTATTTTATTTGGTTGTTTTTGTTATATTCAGTTTAAACACCGCTGCAGCAGTGTTTACGGTGTTCCGAGAACGTCGTGATATTGCTGCAACGTGGGCGTGGTTGCTAGTTTTGAACTTGTTGCCGATCATTGGGTTTTTAATTTATGCTTTGCTTGGGCGAAAATTAACCCATCGACAGTTAAATAAGGTGCAACGTCAACCCGACGCTGAATTAACAGACGCCTTGTCACAGCAACAGGCCTCGTTACCACCATATTCTTCAGGTGATACCCACCAGGAATCATCCGTTAAGAACATGATTCGCTTATTCCAAAACGTTGATAACGCCTTTGTGACGTTAAATAATCAAACTGAGATTTTTACAGACGGTACAACGTTATTTAATAATATGCAACAAGAGATTCTGAATGCCCAACACGTGGTTTACGTTGAATTTTATACGTTTTACAACGACCAGCTTGGACAGCAAATGCTCAGTGCTTTAACCGCCAAAGCTCAAGAAGGGGTTACAGTTCGCGTACTGTATGATTCTTGGGGTTCAATGGGGACTAAACGCGATTTCTTTGAACCATTGCGTGACGCTGGTGGCTTTGCCGAACCATTCTTGGGCATCCACTCAAACTGGCGCGATTTCCGTCTAAACTTCCGGGATCACCGTAAAATTGTTGCCATTGATGGCTGGACTGGCTATATCGGCGGTTTCAATATCGGTGATCAGTACGTGGGACGTTCAAAGAAATTCGGCCATTGGCGCGATACCCACATGAAGGTAACGGGGGATGCAGCTTTAGCTCTCCAAGAACACTTTATTTCTGACTGGAATGCCACGGTTCCTGAAAATGAACTGGAACGTACCATGCAGCATTTTCCCAAAACCAGTGATGAAATTGGTAAAACAATGATGCAAATTGTTACCAGTGGACCCGATTCCGATATTGAACAAATTAAACTAGGGTATTTGCGTATGATCAACAGTGCTAGAAAAAGGCTCTATATTCAAACACCTTACTTGATTCCAGATGACAGTGTTTTAAACGCGTTACGGAGTGCCACCTTATCTGGCGTCGATGTCCGAATCATGGTTCCTCATATGCCAGATCACCCCTTTGTTTACCGGGCGACTCAATACTATGCGCGGTTACTAGCGGAAGATGGCGCGAAAATCTATTTCTACCAGAATGGGTTTATCCATTCTAAAGTTGTCATGATTGATGACGCCATCTCGTCTGTGGGTTCCGCTAATATGGATTTTCGGAGTTTTAAACTGAATTTCGAGGCAAACGCCTTTGTTTACGATTTTAAAGTTTCCCGTGAACTTCGAGATATTTTTGAGAATGATATCAAAGAAAGTCAATTAATTACCGCCACTGACTTTCAAAATATGTCACTGTGGCTACGTTTTAAACAAGCTGGTTCACGCTTACTTGCGCCAATATTGTAATTAAACTAAAGATTCCTCAACGTACGCTAGCTGATTTAATCAATCAGCCAACGTATGTTGAGGAATCTTTTTAATGACTATTTAGTTGCGGCACCTTTATAAATACCTAAGCGCTTTGATTCACGTTCCAGATATTGATGCATGGTCCGTGGCTTGTGATCCAATAATGCTTCCAATGTAAATGAAGAACTGTCCCAGCCCCATTTACGCATGGTCCGGACTAAACGAATAAAGGCTTCGTATGAATAACTGTCGCCACCGTGGAAGTACTGTGGGAAGTAGTCGGCAAGGTGATCTTCGTCGACATATTCAGCAGTAATCTTTTTGCCAGTGACTTCAGTCATCATATCAGCGACTTCATAACTGTTTAGCTTTTCGTTGCACAGTTGGTAAACACCCTTGTCGAAGTATTCAGGACGATCAAGAACCTTCAAGATAACGTCGGCTTCATCGAGAGCATCGAACCATGACATTCGCTTATCAAGCGGGGTGTAGTTAGGGAACTTACCCAACTTGTAGAATTGTTCTAGGAAGACATCGTGGTTATACCCAGATGGTTGTAGAACAGTCCATAACATGTGGCTTTCGAACCCACGGTATAGCAAGTAATGTTCAACTTTTTGTTTCATCATATGGTGCAACTTAGTATCCAAGTTAGGGAAGAGCACTGAAATATCGATAAATTGTTTAACGCCTTCCTTGATGGCAGCGTCAATCGCAATTTTACCCATCACATATTCTTGGAATGAGAAGAGGGTAGGGATATAGACAACTTGGTCAACACCCTTCATGGCCTTTTCAACTTGATCAGCTTTAGTAGCATCAATGACCATTGTTTCTTTAACACCTTGTGCCTTATAGTCAGCTACTTTAGGATTAATATCCACGGCACGAATATCAACACCATGTTGTGCCAAATAGGGAACGATTTGGCGACCAACAGATCCACATGCACTTGTAATTAGTAACATAATAACTTCCTCCTAGACTGAATTAGTTTTCGAGATTCTTCAGAACTTTTTTCATGAAGTTAATTCCCGATTTCAACTCAGAATCGCTTAACCCGGTTCTGATATCCGTTTCTAATTGGTCAGCTGAATCAAGGAGAACATCTTGTTTAGCCAAGGCTTTCGCTGTTAGTGCAATTTGCTTACTGCGAGCATCATCGGGATTCGGAATCCGCTTAACAAATCCCTTTGTTTCCAACTGATGTAAAAGTCGTGTAACAGTGGGGCTGGAAAGCTTGAATTGCTTTTCCAAATCAACTTGTCTAACAGCTCGATCTTGATTAACCATTAGGCAAGACAAAAGATTAAACTGCGGTTGAGTAAGCTGAAATTGAGCGAGTAGGACATTGCTCTTCTTATCAAACTCAATTGCAGCCTCTTTGAGATAGATTCCAATCCGGTTCCGTTGATTCAGCAAGTCATTACCCCCCAAAAGCAGATTGTTAATGAAATAGTTAGCTAGCTAGGATTCATTACTTATATCTTAGCATGCTAGGAATATTTTGCAACCGCTTTCTTTAGTAGGACCAGATCATGCTTGAGTACTATGGAAAAATGACGATAGAGAAGGCTAAATTAGTAAACTTAATAAAATATAGGTTTTATTAAGTTTACTCAAAAAACGCAATTTAATCTTCCCCTCGCGGAAATAACGTTCTGAGGGGAGTTAATACCAAAGAATATAGCTAAACAAAGGCCATTAAACCCAAAAATACAGTAAAATATGGCGAAAAAGCTGATTTGAAAGTGGTTCAAACAGCTAAAAACCTGAATTTACGATGTTTTAAGCATAATAATAAGCCAAACTGTGAATTTAAAACGCCAAAAAGTGACTAGATTGCTGTAAAAGCAGCTGTTTGTCGACGCAAACAGCGTTCATATAGCATTTGAGAGCAAACTCATACAACAATTGCACTAATAATTAGCACAATTTACATCAGGATCGTTAAACTGTATATCTTGAATTGAAAATTGAGCTAACAGCCAATATATTCGATGTCTTGGTGGTCTTGGTCTTGCTAGATGGACACTACGATGACTAAACTAGTACCTGATTGTTTCAATCTAAAGATAAACGATACAAAACAATGCAATTTCTAAAATCCGTTGTAATTTAACAACTATCTACAAAAACAAGAAACTGGTCTCAGTAGCAACAATAAGTTAACGCTCAAACTATGTAGATGATTGTAGGTGATTGTTCGGCGTTCATACGACACACGTTCGTTCATTCTGGTGTGTAGTTGTCCGAATGATGTTCTCAGTTGCGCCAATTTAATTCAACTAGTCAGCCGGTTTGATTGTTATCGTAATTTGATAGTCGATAACTTAAATAAACGCAATCAATAAAACAGGGGAGTATTTTTAACGTTAATTACAGGTCTACTTCTGATTTCTTTCTCTACTTTACATAATATATATTATTCAAAGTAGTTAATCAAAGAAATCAAGCCATCATTTTTATAATCACAGATTTCTATCCAAATCACTTTCCTGAACAATTCCATTCTTTTTTAATTCCAAAATAAAAAAGCACTGCATTTGCTAGTGCTCTTTTGAATCTGCAGAATTTGTTTTCTCAAATCGATTATTAAACCAGATTGCCATGATTCCTGTCACAGTTCCAACAATGCAAATCACTAATAGCAACACCACAACAAACCCTGAATACTTTCTCGTTGCATTGATAATCATTGCTACCAATATTGCAACAGCTAAAATGTTAACAAATGTCAGAACGATTTTTTCAGTCCCGTTATGTTTTGCTAAATACAGCGAAATGGCATATACACCGATATAACTTAAAACGCTCACCAAAACCTGATACGATAAATTATGCTTACTCATTGCAGAAATTACCGTGATTAAGCACAGACAAATTGCGGTGATCCATGATGTCATAGCATATTTTTTATACAAAGCGAACAACTCCCTAAAGTACGTATATATACTATTATCGGTGATTTCTAGGGATTTGCAACCGATTTGCTAGAAGTTATTACTCAAACAACGTTTTATATTGCCCATAACCAGCCTGTTCAAGCTGATTCGCCGCAATAAACTTTAAAGCTGCGCTGTTAATGCAGTATCTTAATCCACCGGCATCCTGAGGACCGTCAGTGAAAACATGACCCAAATGTGATTTTGCTTCAGTTGAACGTACTTCTGTCCGATACATGCTATGTGATGTATCTAAATGCCGCTTAACAGATTGCTTTTCGATTGGTTTTGTAAATGACGGCCAGCCACAACCGGCATCGTATTTATCTAGTGAGCTAAACAGTGGTTCGCCGCTCACAACATCAACGTAGATACCTGGTTGATCGAACTGATCATATTTTCCACTGAATGGTGCCTCAGTTGCGGCATTTTGAGTGACTTCATAGGCTGTTTGGGACAATTGCTTCCGTAACTTTTGCTCGTCTTTCTCCATTTTTTACCAACTCCTTGATTAATCAATTATAAATAATAGGTTGTGCACAATTTAAATTGTAGGCTACTTAACCATTTTTAGCAATATTTAGGTTCTTTAACAACTATGTAAAAACCAGCTTATCAGTATCCATTGTTGTCTTGGTGAACTGATAAACTGGTTTTTGAATCAAATGACATTAAAATCAGTCATACAGATTGCCCCGCAAAGTTGATTGCTCATAATGAGTCCGCAACAATCCTCGTTCCTGAAGAATTGAAACCACGAGTTCAACAAAATCGGTCATACTTTCTGGATAAGTTGGAAACATTAAGTTGAAGCCATCAGCCACACCATTCTCAAACCAATCTTGCATCATATCAGCAACTTCCTCAGCAGAGCCAACCACAGTTGCGTGACCACCTGCACAAGCCAACCGTTGTAAGAGTTCCCGAACGGTTGGCTGTTCGGTTTCGACGATCCGTTTGATGACTTCAAACCGTCCTTTAGGTCCTTGAAAATCGGCAACCTCAGGTAATGATGGCACCGGACCATCTAAGGGCCAATCCGCTACTGGTAAGTTCAAGAAATCGCTTAGTTGTGCCACCGAATCCGCAATCGGCAAAGCATCGTCTAGCTTTTTCTGCTTAGCGGCGGCTTCCTCATAGGTTCTGCCTACATATGGTACCAATCCAGGTAAAATGATGGGTACATCTCCCGTTCGGTGATAGTTTTGAGCTCGCTGCTTCACGTCATCGTAGTACACCTGGGATTCAGCCTGATCCCAGGCAACCGAGTAAATAGCTTCCGCATACTTAGCGCCCAAATTCTTTCCCTGCTCAGATTGACCGGCTTGAAAAATTACGGGCCTGCCTGTTGCCGAAGTTGGAATGTTTAACGGGCCACGAACGTCATAGAATTCACCATGATGGTTGATTGGGTGAATTTGGTCAGTGTCTAACCAGCGATCATGTTCGGCATCGTTAATAATAGCGGTTGCTGGAAATGATGCCCATAATTCATTTAACGTTTGGATAAATTCATCAGCTTGTCGATAGCGATCAGCGTGATTGGGCAGTGCCTTAAGCCCGTGATTCTGTGCTTCTTCATCAAACATTGAGGTCACAATATTAACCCCTGCCCGACCATGACTAATGTGGTTAAGACTACTGATCAGCCTAGCAGCGTTGTATGGATCATACAAAGTAGAAGAAATTGTGGGAACTAGCCCAACGTGTTCCGTGGCAGTTGCAATGGCTGTCATACACGTAATTGGTTCTAGATAGTAAGAAACCCCACCGTAGTAACCACCCATAATGGCTTGGCCATCAGCAAAGAAAATCGCATCGAAACAACCCTTCTCAGCTAATTGACCTAAACGCTGCCAGTAACGATAATCACCCACTTGTGTGATGGTTGAATTTGGTCGACGCCAGGCAGCGCCGTGGTGCCCGGAACTAAACAGAACAGTTGCTAAATGCATCATTTTATTCATTAGATATGACGTCCTTTCCTAATTACTCAGTGATATTAGGCTTACTAACCGCATGCTGCATTGCATCAAATCGTAAAGTAATCAACTTAACCATCACACCATCAAATAATAGACCGGAAATAATATTCACAACGAAAACTAAAACAAGCAATCCTGGTTTAAACTGCTGATAACCGTAAACAAAGTAATTGTAAATAAACGCTGCAATACTGGCACCAAAGGCTCCCCAAAGACAACTGGACCAACTAAACCGCTGATACTTACTCTGATTCGGGAAAAAGCCAAGTTCGTTTCCGCCTCCTTGAATGATACCGTACAACAGGGTCATAGCACCCCACTGGCCACCAAGAAACATTTCAACCACTGCCGCTAAAGTTTCCCCAATAACCCCCGCTCCGATTTTTGGAACAAAATACATGGCTAATGGTGCCGCGATGAACCAAAGGCCGGCGAAGGCACTATCAACTACCGGGCCAAGCCCAGTCGGCGTAACAGCTACTTTAACCAAATTGTAGAAAAAATTTATCACATAGGTATAGATAATGCCACAGAAAATACCAATCAAAGTCACTAAAATAATGGCTCTAATGTCCCAACAAGTCGCCTTTTTCATTAGAGTTCACCTGCCTGCCCATCGAATGCCGATTCTGTCCAACTCGCCCAGGATATTTGTTTAGTTGCAGCATCCCAAAAATACCATTCCAATAAGCAGCTTCTAAGAAAAGCTTGTTTTGCAGCAGCTAATTGCGACTCTGTTGCGCGAGCTGCTTCTCGGTCAATGATAGCCATAAACTTGTCCGAAATGCCGTCTTTGCCGGCAAATTCCCCGTGCTGCAATTCGTCAACCCACGGATAAAATGGGTTATCCCGATGTACTTGATCACTTTGACTAAGGAACTTACCTAGTTCAACATATAGCCAAATACCGGCTTCAAACGGTGTCAAAATTGCCAGCAGATTAGCGGATGATAGCGGTGCAAGAATGTGTTGCCGATACAAAAAAGTAATTGGCTGAACTGCGGCATCATACTGTTGTGACCATTCATTATGATTGTTGTGTGATAACTGCTGGAACAAGGCGCTCACAGATTTTAAATGCCGACTAAGCTGATCGGCAAATAATCGTTGATCGTCCACCGTCTTGCTGTTAGCAATCAAAGCTGTTTGAACAATCGTTTCAGCGTTAGCATACTGCAGATCTTGTTGAATATAGTATGCCAGTGCTTTTGCATCCACTTGGTTGCGGAGAACAGACTGGATAAACGGATGTTGCTCATTAGCAATCAAATACGGCTGACTGGCTTTAATTAATTCTTGTGAAAATGACATATCAAACACCCCTTTTGTTTGGGGTCCGGGGTGGTCAAATTAGCTGAGTTTACGAAGAGGCTGTGACTTAAGTCGTAAATCATAGCTTTCAAAAAAGGTTTATCGAAGAAATCAAAATTTGATTTCTCGATAAACCTTTTTTTCTGAATAAAATCGGGATTTTATCCCCTGATTTTAACCA
>Ga0214925_100069_pt1 | contig 101248 bp, 104 predicted proteins | sample Stichaenrichment_FD_168299 | JGI IMG/M metagenome (GOLD analysis project Ga0214925, IMG submission 168299) | Xylose enriched microbial communities from anaerobic bioreactor in Madison, Wisconsin, United States - 63SRT | ecosystem: Engineered > Bioreactor > Anaerobic > Unclassified | place: USA... | reverse complement strand
GCGAATTGACTTCGCTTATTTGTTTGGATCAAACATTGTTTGACCCGCACACTGCGAAACTTTGTTCAGTTTTCAAAGTACCAACTTGCGTCGACTGACGCAACGTTTTATATCTTACTCGCTTGTTTGATTCTTGTCAACAAGTTTTTGATATTTATTTTGTCTTCAATTATCTTTCGTTAAGAAAGCGCTTCGTGTTTTGCTTGAAGACATTTACTACTTTACCTCCATTTTTTGTTTTCGTCAATCTTTATTTTCAATTTTCTTCTAATTTTTCTTAGCTTTCATTTGCCAGCTTTTTGCAGTTCATCCCTGCTCTGTTTTTCGCCACTCCCCTTTCTCGGGTCTCGCCCAGCTTGTAAAAAGTGAAATCGTTCACTACTTTTACTTTTTTCTGCGCTTTCATCATTCTACTCTAGCATGATTGTAAGCATTTACACACTTCAGATTCATTGAAATTTATGGTCTTTTTCGGCTTGACAAAGAAAACAAAGGGTCTATCATATTAGGTGAAAAGGTTCACAAGAAATGGTTGGACCTGAGAAAAAATGTAGTAATTTTTAGGAGAGAAAAAATGGTTGATGTAAAGAAAACACAGACCACTGTTACTGCTGCCAAGGAATTGTCAGCTGATGAAAAGATGGAAGAAGCCAAGCGCTATACAGGTGAATTAGTTAACAAAGCCTTGGTCGCTGAAGAAGCCTACGCGACCTACAGCCAGGAACAAGTTGACAAGATTGTCGCTGCCATGGCTTTGGCCGGCAGTGAGGCCTCCCTCGCGCTTGCTCATGAGGCAGTAGACGAAACTGGCCGCGGCGTGGTAGAAGACAAGGATACCAAGAACCGCTTCGCTACCGAAAATGTCTACAACTCAATTAAGCACGAAAAGACTGTTGGCATTATCGAAAGAAACCAGGTTGAAGGCTATATCAAAGTTGCTGCTCCTCTTGGCGTTTTAGCCGGGATCGTGCCAACCACCAACCCGACCTCAACGACCATGTTCAAGATCCTGGTAGCTTTGAAGACCAGAAACGCCATCATCTTCTCCTTCCACCCGAAGGCCCAGAAGTGTTCAATCCATGCTGCCCAGATCTTGTATGACGCTGCTTTAAAGGCCGGTGCCCCAAAGAACATCATTCAATGGATCGACAAGGCCAGCCTGGAAAACACCACCGCCTTGATCCGCAACCCAAAGATCGCTTCTATTTTGGCAACTGGTGGTCCCGGCATGGTGCACGCCGCGCTGCAGTCTGGCAACCCGTCAATGGGGGTCGGGGCCGGCAACGGTGCTGTTTATATCGATCACACCGCCTTTTTGGACCGGGCTGTTGAAGACATCCTATTGTCCAAACGCTTTGACAATAGCATGGTTTGCGCGACTGAAAATTCAGCCGTAGTTGAAGCACCGATCTACGACAAGTGGCTGCAAATGATGCAGGACAAGGGTGCCTACCTGGTTCCAAAGAAAGACTACCAAAAGCTGGCCGACTTCGTCTTCAATGACAAGCATGGGGTCAATGGGCCAGTAGCCGGGATGAGCGCCCGCTGGATTTGTGAACACGCCGGCGTTACCCTGCCTGAAGGCAAAGATGTCCTCCTCTTTGAACTGGATCCAAAGAATATTGGCGAAAAGCTGTCATCCGAAAAACTCTCCCCGCTTCTGTCAGTTTACAAGGCCAAGGACCGGGAAGACGGGATCAGAATCGTCAAAGCCCTACTTGACTACCAAGGTGCTGGCCACAATGCCGCCATCCAAATCGGCTCCCAAAACGATCCGTTCATCGATGAATACGGCAAGGCTGTCCAAGCTTCCAGAGTCCTGGTTAACCAGCCGGACGCTTTGGGCGGGATCGGTGATATCTACAGTGATGGCCTGCGGCCAAGCTTGACTTTGGGGACTGGTTCATGGGGGAAGAACTCCCTGTCTCACAACCTGTCGACCAGCGACCTCTTGAACATCAAGACCATTGCCAAGCGGCGGAACCGGCCGCAATGGATCCGCCTGCCGGAGAAGATTTTTTACGAAAAAGACTCCATTACCTATCTTTCAGATGAAAATGAGCAGGAAATCAGCCGGGCCTTTATCGTCGCTGACCCGGGCATGGTCAAGTTCCACTTCGTTGACAAGGTCTATGAACAGCTGGCTTTAAGAGACAAGCAGGTCGACACGGCCATCTACAGTGAAGTCTTGCCTGACCCGCCGCTGAGCCAGGCGATCAAGATTGCCAAGCAGATGAAGAAGTTTGCACCAGATACCATTATCGCCATCGGCGGCGGCAGCGCCCTGGACGTCTCCAAGATCGCCCGCTACATCTACGAATACAGCCTGGACCAGGAAGATGGCTGGCTGGACAACTACGACAATGTGAGCGAGCTCTTCAAGGAACTGCAGCAGAAGTTTGTCGATATCAGAAAGCGGATCGTCAAATTCAAGCATGAGACCCGGACCAGTCTGGTCTGCATCCCTACCACGTCAGGGACTGGGTCAGAAGTCACCCCTTACGCCGTCATCACCGATGACAAGCAGCATGTCAAGTACCCGTTGACTGACTACGAACTGACTCCGCAAGTCGCAATCGTTGACCCGGCCTTCGTCATGACCGTGCCAAAGCATACCGTGGCCTTCTCCGGCTTCGACTGCCTCTCCCACTCTTTGGAAAGCTACGTCTCTGTTGCAGCCAGTGACTTCACCCGGCCATGGTCACTCAAGGCCATCCAGCTGATCATGAACAACCTGGAAGCTTCTTACAAGTACGACCCGCAGCACCCGACTTATGAAGGAGAAAAAGCCCGGGAAAACATGCACTACGCGGCAACCTTGGCCGGGATGGCTTTTGCCAACGCCTTCTTGGGCCTCAACCACTCCATTGCCCACAAGCTGGGCGGGGCCTTCGGCTTCCCGCACGGCCTCTGCATTTCAATTGCCATGCTGCCGGTCATCAAGTTCAACGGTGCCAGTGGCAATGTCAAGCGGACGCCTTACCCAAGATATGAAGTTTACCGGGCCCAAAAAGACTATGCTGATATCGCCCGCAGCTTAGGCCTGCCAGGCAAGAGTGACGCGGAACTGGTTGATTCTCTTTGCAAGCGGATCCGGGAACTGATGAAGGCCTGCGATATTGAACCCTCCCTTTCAGCCAACGGGGTCAGCAAGGAAGCCTTTGACGCCGCCTTGCCAGCCATGATCGACCGGGTCTACGATGACCAGTGCACGGTGCAAAACCCGCGCCAGCCAAGCATGGCTGAAATCAAGCAGCTCTTGCTCAGCATGTATTAAAAATACCTTCCCTGGATTTTTCCTAAAATTTTAGTCATCTGTAATCCACCAATAAAGCAAAACAAGTCCTGTTTGAGTTTATCAAGCAGGACTTGTTTTTTGTAAAAGGAGTTTTCAGTTAATTATTGCTTGTCCTTGGCAGCCAGCCAGTATGGCAAGGCTACAAAGACAATACCGCCGGCCATGTTGCCCAGGGTTACCCAGAGCAGGTTGTAGAACATGCCGCCGGCTGAAACGGCGCCTGCCCCTTGCACTGGATTCAGCAAGGCAACGATGAAGGTCGTCATGTTGGCCACGCTGTGCTCAAAGCCAGTTGAGAAGAAGGCCAAAAGGCACCAGAATATCATGATCAGCTTAGCTGAGTCGCTCTTGGTCTGGAAGCCTGACCAAACAGCCAGGCAGACCAAGATATTACAAAGAATGCCCCGCAAGAAAAGCTGGCCAGCTGGCGCGGCCATCTTAGCAGCTGCCGCCTTGGTGAAGACAGTTGCCGTAACCGGCAGATCCAGGCCGGACTTGACAAACATCCAAGCCAAGATGCCAGCCCCCAGCAAGTTGCCCAGCCAGCAAACCAGCCAGAGAAGACCCGCTTGGCCCAGCTTGACCTTCTTTTCCAAAAGGCCTGCACTCATCACGAAGTTATTGCCAGTAAAAAGTTCAGCTCCGGGAATGACCACCAGGCTCAAGGCAACCCCGAAGATCAGCCCCTTGATCAAGTTGGCGGCCGGGTTAGTTCCTAATTGTCCCCCAACCGTAAAGGCCAGCAAGATCCCGAAACCGATGTACATCCCTGCCAAAATAGAAAGCACGACATAGCCGGCTGGATTAGTCTTCAGCAGATTAAATTTCTTTTGCGCCGCGCTAGCAGCCGCGGCAAATGATTCCTTATACATTATGTTACCTCTCATTCTTTTGCATGAAAACACCTAATTCCTGTAAATTATTATATGCTTTTCTCCAGACTATGTAAACGCTTTTCTTGATATAAATCAAATATTTTACCAGTCAAAAATATTATCAGTAGGAATATAAGCAAAACAAAGTATCAAATAAAAAAGCTCAAACCCAGCAGTCATGAGGGATTGAGCTTGTTACAGATTATTAATGAACCAGTCAATGACCTTGTTCCAAAAATGCTTCCAGTGGTATGAGACCAGTTCCCAGCCGTGCAGGCGGTTGTCATAGTAGACTATTTCCCCGTCCGGGCTGTTGATGACAAGGTCTTTGAAGGCTCCGTCATAAACGTCGTCAGCGATATTGTGCTGGCTTTGGCCAAAGCCGCAAAAAGCACTCTCCAGGGCCTTTTTCCCGCCAACTTGGACATCACCGACATACTTGTTCAGCTTCTGGTAAGACTTAGCCAGGTCTTTCCGCATGGCCGCGGTCTCCTTGGCCGTCAAATTATGGTAGGCACCCTTTTTACTGGTCGCCAGGGGAACGTGAGAGTCAGAGTGGCTGGCGATTTCATGGCCGTCAGCCGCGATTGCCCGCAGCAGGTTGGGATTTTTGTTCATGTTTTCGGTCAAGACGAAGAAAGTTGCCTTGACGTGGTGCTTTTTCAAGACATACAGGAGCTTATTAATGGATTCATCGCTGCCCCAGTCGTCAAAAGTCAAAAAGAGGACGCGGTCGTTGGTCAAGCGGCCAACCTGGTCCAGGCGGTTGGTTTCCCAGTAGTCAAAGCCAGGCATCTTGGCCGGGGAAGTGACGAAATTACTGCCAACATAGTGCTGCTCCATATAAGCAAACTACCGCCAGTAGGGCTTAAGCTTAGTCAAGTTCCGCTTGCTGGCGTCTACCAGCTTGCTCTTTTGTTTGTTAAAGCTATAGCAGTCTTTCGAAGACTTAAGCCGGCTGACCGTTTTCAATTTGTAGCAACTTGCAGCTTCTATCTTTTTCCCCCGGGGATGATAGGCAATAGCATCCAGCTTGGATTATTGACAAAGCGCTAACAGGTAAAACGTCATTTTCATTCAAAATATATTTATTTCCTTCGAGTTATCAAAAAGGTCTTTTAAGAATTACTTGCCGGCGTGGACAAGACCGCTCTTAAAGCCTAAAATAAAAGGGATGAAAATTCTAGAACGAAAAAATGGAGGATGTCATGAAAAAGAAAGTTCTCTTGATTGCTTTTGCGGCCCTGGCTCTGACTGCCTGCTCCAGCAAAAAGGCCACGACTGACAGCGAAAGCGACAAGAAGGCCGCGAGCTCAATTTCCAGCTCCAATGTCGTCAAGCAGACCAGCAACAAGATCAATCTCACTAATTACAAGAAGATCAAGGTCGTTGAAAAGACCGGGTCTACTCCCAGCCAGGTAACTGACCTCCTGGGCCGGGAAGCTGACGCTAAGAGCAAGGCCAAAACCAGCAAGCTCAAAGCCACCATCTACACTTGGGAAGGGGTCCAAAACGGCAGTGCCGGCGCCAACCTGGCCGTTGAATTCGCCAACGGGGTGGCTATTGCCAAGCAGATTTCCGGCCTAGTCGTCAATCGGTCCAAGCAAATTACACCCAAAGACTATAAGTCCCTCAAAAAGGGGATGACCCAAGAGGAAGTCGAAGCCATTGTCGGCAAGCCCAACGGCTACTCAGAATCTGACTATTCCAATTCTGACGTGGCCCTCTGGCTCTACACCAGCGGCCTGAAGAGCGACGGCCAGGCCAACTTCTACGTTACCTTCCAGAAGAACAAGCTGGTCGCCAAAAAAGCCCAGAACTTTAACTAAAGCAAAAGAGCTCCCGGAATCCGGGAGCTCTTTTTTGACCTGAAAAATAAGCTGGAGATAGAAAATAAAAAACAAAACAAAAAAGCAAGCATTTCTGCTTGCTCGCGTCATGCCCACTAAAGGAGTCGAACCTTCACTCTGTTGCCAGAACAGCGACCTGAACGCTGCGCGTCTGCCAATTCCGCCAAGTGGGCTTTCCGATGACAATATTTATAATAGCAAAAGTTTTCGGAAAAGGGAAGGACTTTTTACAAAAAACTTGTCTTAATTACTTCCCCGCTGGACCAGGCACTGATCTTCCCGCCTTTTTCCAGCAAAAGCCGGCCCTGGTCATCAAAGCCGGCGCAAGTGCCGGAGATGGTCCGCCCAGCAATTTTCAAAGTAACCTTCCTGCCAGTCAAGATGCTCAATTCCCGGTAGCGGGGCAGGCAATCCTGCCAGCTGGCAGCCCGGCAGATCACACAGGCCAAATCATCTGCCAAAAGCGGATCAAAATCCCCCGCTTCCAGCAAGCGGGTCGCTTGGGGCAGGCTGGCCGGAAGTTCCGCGCCTAAGTTGAGGCCCAGGCCAACTACTATCCCGCCTGCCACCTGCTCAGTCAAGATGCCGGCAACTTTTTTCCCTTGATAAAAAAGATCATTGGCCCACTTGAGGCCAATCTCTAAGCCGTACCTGGCCCGCAGGAAGTCAGCTACCGCTGTCCCAACCGCCAAGGTCAGCAAGGGATTCTCTTGCTTTTCCAGGCAAACTGACAAGTAAAGGCCATTTTTCGGTGAATAAAAGGCCCGCCCCTGCTTGCCGTAGCCCTGCGTCTGCTCTAAAGCACTAACGGCAAAAGGCGGCTTTTTCTTTTCCAGCAGCTTTTTAGCCAGATCTTGCGTTGAAGGCAGGACCAGGTAGCAGTAAATCTCCATCGCGGCCTCCTAGGAGAGGTGAACGCCCTTGTCAACGTAGATGATATCGCCAGTCAGGCCGGTTGACAGGTCACTGAGCAGGAAGGCGCAGCAGTTACCCAGTTCTTCCAGGCTGACATTGGCCCCATCAACCGTCAAGGACCGGGACTGCTCCAAGAGATCCTTGTGTCCGCCAATCCCCGTCACGGCCAAAGTCTTCATGGCCCCGGCAGAAATCGCGTTGACCCGGCTGCCAGTCTTGCCCAGATCCCGGGCCAGGTAGCGGACAGAACTTTCCAAAGCCGCCTTGGCAATCCCCATTGTGTTGTAATTGGCGATGGCTCTTTCCGACCCGATGAAGGTCAAGGTAACGATTGAGGCCTTAGGGGCCAAAAGTTCCTTTTCCTGGGCAGCCTTAGCCACGGCGATCAAGGAGTAGCTGGAAATATTTTGGGCAGTCAAGTAGCCTTCCCGGCTGGAATTGAGGATGGACCCTTCCAGTTCATTTTTCGGGGCAAAAGCTACCGCGTGAACCAGGCCGTCGATCTGGCCGAACTTTTCCTTCACTTGGTCAAAAGCCGCGTCAATGCTCTCATCGCTCGCCACATCACATTCAACCATTTCTTCTTCCGCCAGGCCCAGCTTGAGCAGGCTCTTTTCCAGGCGGTCATTTTGGTAACTGTAGACCACTTCCCCGCCCTGGGCCTTGATTTGCTCAGCGCAGCCCCAGGCAATGGACCGCTTGTTGGCCACGCCCATTACCAAAAACTTTTTTCCAGCTAAAATTCCTGCCATCTTCTTCACCTAAAACTTTCTGAAACGTTCATAGCGCCGGTTAAGCAGACTGCTGACCGGCAGCTTTTGCAATTTTGCTAATTCTTCTTCCAAAACCCGGGCAATTTCCCGGCACTGGGCAGACTTGCTGCCTTCTTGCTTGATCACGCCTTCGATCACCTGCCCCTTGAGCAGGGATTCCGGCGTCAAGCCCAAAAGCTCTGCTGCTTCAGCCGCCCGGCTGGCGTCCTTCCACAGGATGGAGGCAAAACCTTCCGGAGACAGGACTGAATACATGGAATTTTCCATCATCCAAAGCTCATCCCCGCAAGCCAAAGCCAGGGCCCCGCCAGAGCCGCCTTCACCGAAAATCACGCTGATAATTGGCGTTTGGGCCTGGCCAATATCCGTCAAGCACTGGGCAATCGCCTGCCCCTGGCCGGCATATTCGGCCTCTTTACCGGGAAAGGCCCCGGCCGTATCGATAAAAAGGAGAACCGGCCGCTTAAAGCGGGCCGCGTCCTTGACCAAGCGGGCCGCCTTCCGGTAGCCGGCTGGTTCCGGCTGGCCAAAGTGCTTGGCCAGGCGCTCTTCCAGCTTATGTCCCCGGCTGGTGGTGATCACGGTCACTGGCTGACCGGCAAACAGGCCGATCCCCCCAACGATGGCCGGGTCATCTGCCCCCTGCCGGTCCCCATGCAGCTCCACAAAGTCGCTGAACAAGTGCGCCCGCAGATAGTGAGCCGACAATTTATCACTGGCCCGGGCGGCCCGGACCGTTTCCATAGCATCAGTCATCCTGCATCCCTCCGTACTTTAACAGCCAGGCCAGGGTCTCTTTTTCCTCCTGCCGCAAAACGATCCGGTCGATAAAGCCGTGCTTTAAGACCGTTTCTGCCCGCTGGGCATCTTTTGGCAGCTGCTCATGGATGGTCTGCTCAATCACCCGGCGGCCGGCAAAGGCCACCATGGCGTGAGCTTCAGCCAGAGTAATGTCACCTTCACTGGCAAAGCTGGCCGTCACCCCGCCGGTAGTCGGGTCGGTCAAAACAACCAGGTATAAGAGACCGGCTGCCTTATGCCGGTTAACCGCGTTGACCACTTTAGCCATCTGCATCAAAGAGTAGATCCCTTCTTGCATCCGGGCCCCGCCGCTGGCTGTAAAGACCACGACCGGCAGCCGTTTTTCAGTAGCTGCCTCAATGAGCCGGGTCAGCTTTTCCCCGGTCATCTGGCCTAAAGAACCCATGATAAAAAATGGATCCATGATGGCCAGGGCTGTCTCCTGCCCGCCAATTTTGGCCAGGCCGGTCCAAACCGCTTCATTTAAGCCAGTCTTTTTCTTTCCAGCGGCAACTTTCGCCTCATAATTGGGAAAATGGAGGGGGTCACTGGGCTGAATATCCTTAAACCACTCCTCGCTTTCCTCGCAGAGCCAGGCCAGGCGTTCCCTGGCGGTCAAGCGGAAGCCGTAATCGCAGTCCGGGCAGGTCTTGTACTTGTCCAGGCGGCTGGCGAAAAATTCCAGCCCGCAATTCGGGCACCGCTGCATCAAACCACTCGGCACCAGGTCTTTCGCCCTTTTATTAGCCTTGACATGCCGCTCAGAGATCGTGTTTCTTTTTTTAAACAGCCTCATGCTTGTCTACCTGCTCCTTCCAGCGGGGCAAAAATTCCCTCTCTAAATAAGTATTGGTGAAAGTCCCCTGCTTAAATTCCGAATCAGCCAGAATGGCCAGGTGAAAGTCCTGGTTGGTCTTGACCCCCCGGATCACCAGCTCCTTTAAAAGCCGCTGCATCCGGGCAACTGCTTCTTGCCGGCTGCTGCCCAAGGCGATGATTTTAGCCAGCATGGAATCGTAAAATGGCGAAACCACCATGCCCTGGTAAAGGGCGGAATCAATCCGCATGCCCGGGTTGCCGACTGGCAAAAAGAGGTAGTCAACCTGGCCGGTTGACGGCATGAAGTCCCGGCTGGAATCTTCAGCGTTAATCCGGCATTCGATAGCATTGCCTTTAAAGCCTAAGTCTGCCTGCTTAAAAGGCAGCTTTTCCCCGGCCGCGACCAGGATCTGGGCCTTAACCAGGTCAACGCCGGTAACCATTTCCGTTACCGTGTGTTCTACCTGCAAGCGGGTGTTCATTTCCATAAAGTAGAAATTATGGTCCTGGTCCATCAAAAATTCAATCGTCCCCGTATTCAGATAATCAGCTGCTTCGGCGGCCCGGACAGCAATCTGGCCCAGTTTTTCCCGCTCGCTTTCACTGATCAGTTCACAAGGGCTCTCCTCGATCACCTTTTGCTTGCGCCGCTGCAGGCTGCAGTCTCTTTCCGGGAAGTAGACGCAGCTGCCAAAGCTGTCCCGGATGACCTGGACTTCAATGTGCTTGACATTGGTCAAGACCTTTTCCAGATACATCTGGTCATTGCCAAAATCCAGCCGGGCTTCATTTTGGGCCAGGCTGAAAGCGTCAGCCATTTCACCAGGCTCTTTAACCTGCCGGATCCCCTTGCCGCCCCCGCCGGCCGCGGCCTTCAATAAGACCGGGTAGCCGACTTCAGCAGCAACCTTTTTAGCTTCTTCCGGTGACTTGATAAAGTCCCGGCTGCCCGGGGTAACCGGCACCTTGTGCTTGATCATCAGCTGTCGGGCGTGTTCCTTATTGCCCATCTGGTCGATGGTTTCCGCCTTTGGCCCGATAAAGGTCAAACCGCAGGCCGCGCAAAGACTGGCAAATTCCGCGCTTTCTGACAAAAAGCCATAGCCCGGGTGGATGGCCTGGGCCCCGGTCCCGGTGGCCGCTGAGATGATATTTTTAATGTTCAAGTAGGAGTCGCTGGGGCGGCTAGCGCCCACGCAGACCGCTTCATCGGCCAGCTGGACATGCAGGCTGTCCCGGTCAGCTACTGAGTAGATAGCGACGGACTTGATGCCCATTTCCTTAAGGGTCCGGATGATCCGGACCGCGGCTTCGCCCCGGTTGGCAACTAAAACTTTGTCAAACATTTTTCTCACCTGAAATCATGAAGGTCAATTCCGCCGTGCAGGCCTTCTTCCCGTCGACCCAGGCAATTCCCTGCCCCAGGCCGATATGGCCCTTGACCTTTTCCAAAGTCACTTCCAGCTTGACCTGGTCGCCGGGCTTGACCATCTGGCGGAACTTAGCGTTTTTGATACCGCCAAAATAGGCCGTCTGACCCTTGAAGCGGTCGGCGCTTAACAGGGCCACGGCCCCGGTTTGGGCCAGGGATTCCACGAGCAAGACCCCGGGCAGGACAGGATTTCCCGGGAAATGTCCCTGGAAAACCGCCTCATTATTGGTCACGTTGCGGATGGCCACGGCGCTTTCGCCGGGAACCAGGTCGATGACCTTGTCAATCAAAAGCATGGGATAGCGGTGGGGGATAATTTCTTGTATTTGGCTGGAATCCAATACGGTCATGCTAGGCCTCCTCAATCAAAAAGAGCGTTTGCTCACATTCAACCAGGTCTTCGTTTTCCACGCAGACCTCCTTGACGGTGCCGGAAACATCACTCTTGATCTCCGTCATCATCTTCATGGCTTCCACGATGCAGACGGTCTGCCCGGCCTTGACCTGGTCGCCGGCCTTCACAAAAGCTGGCTTGTCCGGGGCCGGATGCAGGTAGATCGTCCCAACCAGGGGCGACTTGATGGCATGACCGGATGCAGCTTTTTCTGCTTGAACAACCGGCACGGCTTCAGCTGCTTCTTTTGGCAAAAGCAGACTTTCAGCTTTTTGGGCTGGCAAAACCGGGCCTGCTTCTGCCTCTGTCTTTTGCGTGTATTCGTTCTTGCTCAGAAAAAGCTCTGAACCGTCCAAATTCAGCTTCATTTCCCGGATGCTGGACTTTTCAAACTTGTCCAGCAGTCTTTCAACATCTGTTATTTCCAAAATCAGGCCCACTTTCTAAAAGCTAACACGGCATTGTGGCCGCCAAAGCCGAAGGAATTACTCAAAGCATAGTCAACTTCTTGTTCCTGGTTACCAGCCTTTACCAATTTGACCGGGCATTCCGGATCCTGGGCAAAGCAGCCGACATTGGCCGGCAAGATGCCTTTTTCCAAGCTGGCGCAGGTAATGACGGCTTCAACCGCTCCGGCGGCCCCTAAGAGGTGGCCGGTCATCCCCTTGGTTGAGGAAACCAGGACCTGGTCGCCAAAGACTTCCTTAATTGCCTTGGCTTCCCCGCTGTCATTGGCCTTAGTCGCCGTCCCATGGGCATTGATATAGCCAACTTGGTCTGGCTTGATGCCAGCTTCTTCAACCGCCAGCCGCATAGCTCTGGCTGCTCCTTCACCTTTAGGATCAGGACTGGTGATGTGGTAGGCATCGCTGGTTGCCCCGTAGCCGACTACTTCAGCCAGAATCTTAGCCCCCCGCTTTTGGGCATGGTCCAAGCTTTCCAGGATCAAGGCCCCAGCCCCTTCGCCTAAGACGAAGCCGTGCCGGTTTTGGTCAAAGGGCAAAGATGCCTTTAAGGGGTCGCTGCTGGTTGACAGGGCGGTCAAGGCCGCGAAACCGGAGATAGCCGTTTCATTGACGCTGGCTTCGCTGGCCCCGGTAATCATGACTTCAGCCCGGCCTTCCTTAATCTGCCGGTAGGCTTCCCCGATGGAGTTGGTCCCGCTGGCGCAGGCCGTGACGATGGAAGTGGAGATATTTTTAGCATTAAAGCGGATGGAAATATTGCCCGCCGCCATGTTGGCAATGGCCATGGGGATAAAGAAAGGTGACATCCGCTTTGGCCCCTTGTCATGCATCTTGATGACCTGCTCTTCAATCGTGGTCAGGCCCCCGATCCCGGAGCCGAAAATCACGCCCAGCTCTTCCGCCTTCACTGTTTCCGGAGTCAAGCCAGCCATCTCGTAGGCTTCCTGGCAGGCCTGGATGGCGTATTGGGAATACAGATCCATCCGCTTGCCGCTTTTCTTGCCGACAACCTGACTGACGTCAAAATCATCGATTTCCCCGGCCACGCTGATGCCGGTCTCACTGGCATCAAACTTCTTGATCGGCTTGATGCCGACCACGCCATTTAAAGTATTTTCAACAAAAGCTTGGCAGCCATTGCCGTTCGGGCTGACTGCCCCCATGCCTGTAACTACTACTCGCATATCTTCTCCTTAAATGGTCATTCCCCCGTCAACAACCAGGGTCTGGCCGGTAACATAGTCGTTTTCCGCCAAAAAGACTGCCGCCTGGGCAACTTCTTCTGCCTTGCCAAAGCGGGCCAAAGGAATTTGGCTAAGTGCCTGCTCTTTGACCTCATCTGGCAGGACAGCAGTCATTTGGCTGGCAATCATCCCCGGCGCAATCGCGTTCACGCGAACGCCCCGTCCTGCAGCTTCTTTTGCCGCGGTCTGGGTCAAGGCAATTACGCCAGCTTTAGCAGCCGCGTAGTTGGCTTGGCCAGCGTTGCCATGCAGACCAACGATGCTGGCCATGTTGATGATGGTGCCAGAGCGCTTTTTCAGCATTTTCTTTAAGGCCTTCTGGGTCAGCATAAAGGTTGACCGCAGATTAACCTTAATTACCTGGTCAAAATCCGCCAACTTCATCCCAATCAGAATCTGGTCTCTGGTGATGCCGGCATTATTGACTACGATATCCACGTCGCCAATTGCTTTAAAGAGCTGCTTGACCGCATCTTCATCACTGACATCCGCGGAAAAGTATTGGTAGTCTGCCCCAGTTTCTCTCAGCTGGTCAGCGATTTCCTCCGGCAGTTCCTCCCGCCGGCCATTTAGCAGCACCTGGCAGCCCTTTTGCGCAAAAGCCAAGGCAGTTGCTGCCCCGATTCCTTGCGTTGACCCGGTCACCAGGACCCGCTTATTTTGTAAATCCATTCTGCTCCTCTTCTACAAACTGCTGGTATTCAGCCAGACTCCCGACCTGCCAGGTCTTTAGGCCCTTGTCCGCCTGCTTGGCAAAAGCTGACAGGGCGTGGCCTGGGCCGATTTCCAGGCTGGCCGTCATGCCTAAGTCCAGCAGGCCTTTGACGCAAGCATCAAAGTGAGTTGGCACCATCAGCTGAACTTCCAGGATTTTGGCCAGATCTTCTTTGGCAAAAGGCTGGCAAGTGCTATTGCTGATGACTGGGTAAGTTCCAGCGGCAAAAGTTTCATTCTTCAGCCGCTGGCCCATTTTCCGGCTGGCTGCCTGGTAAAGGGGAGTGTGGAAAGCTCCGGCAACATCCAAGGGAATTGCTCTTTTGGCCAGCTTGCGGTCAGCAATTTCTTGGCCCAGTTCTGGCAAAAGCTGCTTTTCTCCGGCAAGAACAACCTGCTTAGGTGAATTGTAGTTGGCCAGGTAGACTGCTTGGCCAGCTGCCTGCTTTGCTCGCAAAAAGTCTTCCAGGCCCGGAAGATCCGGCTTGGTCAGGGCCAGCATCCCGCTGGCCGTTTTTTCTGAATCAAGCTGCATGTATTCACCCCGGTCGACGACCAGGGCCAGGCCGGCTGGCCAGGTTAAACAGCCGCTGGCTAAAAGGGCCCCGTATTCGCCTAAGGAGAGGCCGGCCAGACCGCATACTGGCAGGTCAGTGTCCCGGACCAGCATTTGCCAGATCCCGTATTCAAAGGCCACCAAAGCCGGCTGCACATACCTGGTTTCATCCAGCTGGCCGCGGTCGTTTTTCCAGATTTCCGGCAAGTCTAAGCCGCATGCCTGGCTGGCCTGGTCAATTATTTCCTTAAACAAGGGGTCACTTAGAAAATCCAGGCCCATCCCGGCCTGCTGGGCCCCTTGGCCGGCAAAGAGAATTCCGAATTTCATGGTCTGGTCCTGTTAGTCCTTTTCAGCCAGCTGCTTTTGCACCAAAGCTACCACGTCGGCAACCGTCTTGGTGTTTTCATCAGCGTCCAGTTCGATGTCATATTCGTCTTCCAGTTCGTTGACGATTTCAAACAAGTCCAGGCTGTCCGCTTCCAAGTCATCCTTGATGTTGGCTTCCATGGTCACTTGGTCTTCTTCAACGTCCAGTTCTTCAACGGCGATCTTCTTTACAGTTGCGAAAATTTCTGCTTCTGACATGTGTCTGCTCCTTTTTAAAAAATAAAAACTAAAAGTAAAATCAAATCTAACTTATCTAAAACACCAATATTCTTATAGTCTGACCAGCTGGGCGGCCGCGGTTAAGCCCCCGCCAAAGCCGGCCAACACGACCAGGTCGCCCGCCTGCGCCTTCCCCTCTTCGGCCAGCCCGGCCAAGAGAATGGCTTCACTGGCGGCTGAGGTATTGCCGTATTCGGCAATATTGCAGGGGAACTTTTCCTCTGGCAAATCCAGCCTCCTGGCTACCTGCTTGATGATCCGGTAGTTGGCCTGATGCAAAAGGAAAAGGTCGACTTCCGCTAAACCCACGCCTGCTTCTTCTAAACAGGCGGTGATTACTTCGGGCACCTTGTGGGTGGCAAACTTGTAAACCTCCCGCCCGTTCATCTTGAAGGGGGCCAGGCCCGTTACCGGACCGGGAAAGGGCTGCGGGCTGGTCTGGCCAGCTGACAGGAATTTGGCCAAGTGGCCGTAGCTTTTCAGCTGGCTGGCCAAGAAATGCGGCTCAAGCGCGTCATTTTTGACCAAGACCCCGCCGGCGCCATCCCCGAAGAGGACAGCCGTCGTTCTATCCTGCCAGTCAACCAGCTTGGACAGGTTTTCTGCCCCGATTACCAGGGCCATCCCGCCCGGCCGCCGCAGCATTTTTTCCGCCACGTCTAAAGCATAGACGAAACCGGAACAGGCAGCTGACAGGTCAAAGCAGGCCGCGTTTTCCGCCCCAACCGCTGCTTGAACCAGGGCCGCCGTGGCCGGGGTGTAGGCGTCTGGCGACATGGTCGCGACAATAATCAGGTCAACCCCTGCCGGATCCTCGCCAGCCAGGAGCTGCTTGGCCACCTGGATGGCCAGGTCCGAGGTGTTTTCCTGTTGACTGATCCGCCGGCTGGAAATCCCGGTCCGGGTCTTGATCCACTCGTCACTGGTCTCCATGATCTGGCTCAAGTCGTCATTACTGACCGCGAATTCGGGCAGGTAACGGCTGCTTTTTGCAATTCTGGCGTAAGTCAAGGCAAACCTCTTTCCTGTTCAAAACTATAATTTTATCGACATGTACAAAGTATAGTCCTCACCCAAAAAATGTCAATACTATTCACGTATTGTATAGTCTACAAAATCCCTATAAAGCTAGTATTCATAAGGATTTTTAGATAGCAAAAAACTTTTATTTTTTTGCGTACCTGGCCCATGTATAGCTTTTTCTTTTTTGTTTTTTTACTGGCAAAAAGAAAAGACCCGGAGACATTTGCTCCGAGTCTGTCGACCAAGTTATTATTTTTTAAAAATCTTATGCTATTTTTCCAGCCGCTTGTGCTCTATCCGCTTCCTTGCCTCCTGCAGCTTCTCCTGCTTGCTGTTGATGTTTTTGACCCCCAGGATATCCAAAAAGAAAGTAAAGATCGGGACACTGACGATCAAGCCCCAGGTGCCGAAGAAGTGCTCGCCAAAGAGCAGAACCACGAAGGTGTAGAAGATCGGCAATTCCGTCTTGCTGGACATGAATTTCGGATTCAAGATATAGGTTTCCAGGGTGTGCAGGACAGCGATCATGATCAAAATGTAGATCACGTCCTGGATCCCGCCGACCGTATAAGCCACCAGAGACAGAGGGATCAGGGAAATGATCACCCCGGCCACCGGGACCAGGCTACAGATGAAGACCATGAGGCCCAGGGCAAAAATCTGCGGCATTTTCATGAAAGCCAGGCAGATGATAGTCAAAGCCGTGTTGCAGATGGCAATCAAGAACTGGGCTTCCAGCACCACCCCGAAGGTATTGGTAAACTTGCGGCCAAAGTAGGCAATGTCTTCAAAAAGCCAGCCAAAGAGGTCAGACTTCAAAAAAGACTGGCTGAAGGTCTGCATTTCTTTTAACTCAATCGTGTAAAAGAAGCTCAAAACCAAGGCCATGACAAAAGACATGGCGACTGAGCCAAAGCCCTTCAAGGCCGCCGTCAGCGCCGTCAAGCTGCTCTTGACCTGGCCGGAGATTGTTTTTTCAGACACGTACTTATGCAGCTGAGTCATCAACCAGCCCACGTCATTGGTCTGGTAAAAATCGATCACCGACTTGGTCATCTTAGTCACCTGCTTGACCAATACTGGGACATAGTAGCGTAGGGTAAAGTAAAGCAGGACCACAATCAAAAGATAGGTCAAAGCAACGATCAATTTGTCAGAAACATGCTTGAATTTCCTCTGCACGAACCTGACCAGGTGAACAATCAAGTAGGTAAAGATAAAAGTGAGCAGGATCGTGTTCATCATCGCCCGCACATAGTACAGGGCCAAAATGATCATGACCAGGACCGTTGCCCGCCGCAAATGAATGTTATTTTTAAATTTGTTCCATAAACTGGCTTCCATAGTGCCTTCCCTAACTAATTAATTTCCGGAAAAATTATTTTAACTATTGTAAACTTTTTCACCAGGAAAAACAAATCAGAAGGCACCGCCGCCGCTGCCGCCCCCAAAGCCGCCGCTGGAGACGCTGGAGGCCGAGAAGTTGCCGCCCGAACCTGAAGAAGAAATCGCCTCATCAAAGCTGGAGGCAAAGGCCCCGTAGCTGGCACCGGCATAGTAGTAAGTCCAGTAAGGATCGGCCGCGATCTCTTCCGGAAATTCCAGCTTCAGCTGCTTAAGGACCTTCTTGGCCAGGCCAAAGGCAATGGCATAAGGCATAACTTGTTCCCAGAGGGTTAGTTCCCCGATGTCGCGCAGCTTGAACTGGCCGATATCATCTAGCATGGCTTCAAAGCCCAAAGCCTGTTCAGTTGCCCTTGCCCCCTTATCCGTCAAGGAAGAGAAGCGGCGCAGGCGCAAAACAGCAACTGCAAAGGCAGCCAAGATCCAGACGGCAACTGGAAAGAGCCACAGGAAATATTTATCATACAAGAAGAAGCTGACGAGAATAGCCGCGACTGAGAGAATCATTACAGCTGTGGTGTATAACGACAACATCTCCTCCCGGTCCTGCAATTTCTGGTCAGTGTAGCCCTCCTTGATCAAGGCCTTTTTACTGGCCTTCTGCCAGTTCTTATAGCTGGAAGTAATCCCCTGTCTGCCTCCATTTTGCTTTAAGTCCTTGTTACTAAAAGAGCTTCCATTGCCGACCTTTTGGAAAAGCCTGTTTAAAAGCGACAGGTCGCCCTTGTACTTGCTGGTCTTAGCATAAGTGAAGTTCTTCCCCTTCTTGCCTGGAGTGATCGCAATTTCGCCCCAGCCGGCTCTAAGCGCGATTTCCCCGGCCAAAGCCTTGCCGTCTGGATCCTTTTTGGTGACCAGGATCTGAGCCGTGGTTGGGCTGAAGGCAGGGATTTCAAAATTATGGCCGATTTCTTTCTTGGCCTTGACCGGGCTGCCCGACTTTCTGCTCTTGATAAAGACCGGCAGATAAAGCAGCGGTGATAAGGCGAAAAGGGCCAGGCCGATCAATTCATAAACATTGTGACGGGACTTTTTAGCGGCTGTTTCCTTCGCCAGTGCTTTTTCCTGGTCCACGACCTTGGCCGCGATTTCCCCGGAATGCCGCTTTTTATTCTGGCTGACTAAACTATTTGGAAAAAGCAGGTGCAGCTCTAAAAAAGTATTTTCTGGCAAAGTCGCAACTTCTGCCTTGACCAGGCCCTTTTCCTTGTCAACGGTCAAATGGCCATCGGCGTTGACATGGGCCCAGCCTTTCAAGAGGGACAGATTTTTGCCCTTAAAACGGACCCCAGCCGTAACGTTAGAAATTTCTTTATCCCAGCCGTCTCCGACAATTTTGAAATTCAGTTCAGAGGCGTCCTCGTAGCTGTCAACTGCTCCGGAAATCTTGTAGCGGTAGACTACCTGGACCTTCCCATCGTCAACATGATGGTAGACCTTGAACTTGTAGGAATTGCCATCTTTATTGAAGTGGTAGACATTGCCGCTATCTGCCTGGTTGTTCAAGGCCGGCTTGACCGTCTTTCCGCTCTCCAGGTCCATAACTTCAACGCTTTGCCCGCTGACCTTCTGTCCGCTGGCCAAATTCTGGGTATAGTAGACCCCATTGGCTGAATCATCAAAGTCATAGACGATCTTCCGGGTCATGGACAAGGAGCCGTCAGAATTAACGACTGCCGTGACATCCATCTTGGTCAGGTCATAATCGGCAAAAACTTTTTCTGGTAAAAAGAGGGCCGAAAAGCTGGCCAAAAGCAAGGCCAGGACCCATAAATACTTCCGTTTCATCTTTTTCTCCCTTTCATTTTTCCATTGTTCAGACAAGCAGGGCTGGCTGACACAATTTGAGAATATTTTTTCTTAAATTTATTATAATTCAAGCAGCAATTGCTTGGCAACGCGGAAAATATCAGTATTTGTCGCTAGAAAACACGCCTTTATTATGCTTGCATTCATCAACCGTGGTATACTGTAGTTACTAAACTGCTCTAATAGACCAAATTGTGTTGGGAGGAAATACAATGCGCAAACCAATGCTGGCCGGCATCCTTGCCGCTGAACTCGCCTTAGTCGGAGCAGCTGTCTTTTATCACCAAAGCCAGGCTGACAAGAGCAGCGAGTCCGCTGGCAGCAGCAAGACCTACAAGGTCTACAGCAAGGCGGAAAAGGCCAAGGCCGACAAGGATAAAGAAGACGAAAAGTCCAAATCATCAAGCAAGCCAAAGAAAAAGAGCAAAAAGAAGTCATCCAGCTCTTCAAGCTCTTCGGAAGACTCGAGTCAATCATCATCGAGTGACTCTTCAAGTTCTTCAAGCGAAGACTCATCCAGTTCAAGCTACAGCTACTCCAGCCAGGCTAAGTCCAGCAAGAAGAAGTCAACCAAGAGCTCCACTGGCTCATCCAGCTCTAATTCTACTTGGGGGTCTGCCTACAGCAACTCAACTTATAGCTACAGCTACTCCAGCCCAAGCAGCTCAAAGAGCTCTACTAAGTCATCCAGTTCAACCGGCTCTTCCAGCTACACGCCTAAGAAGAGCAGCACGACTAGCAGCAAGTCTACGGCTGATGATGACGTCAACACGACAGAAGATCTGCCAGAAGAAACTGTCAATAACGACAGCGATAATTAAAGAGTCGGCAAACAAAAATAGTTCAAGATCCTAAAACGATCTTGAACTATTTTTTTGCGCTTTTTCAGCTTTTTTATTCTTCGTGGGACTTAACGTCTTCAGCTGCTTCAGCTTCCAGAGAAGCTTCGTACTTTTCAACGCCTTCCTTGGCTGCTTCAGCTACTTCGATGCCCAGGTCGGTCAATTGCTGGTCAGCGACTGGAGCCGGGGCGTGCATCATTGGTTCGCTGGCGCTAGCGTTCTTCGGGAAGGCAATGACGTCACGAATGTTGTCCTTGCCAGCCAAAAGCATGGCAAAGCGGTCCAAGCCGATAGCCAGGCCGGCATGCGGCGGGAAGCCCATGTCCAGGGCATCCATCAAGAAGCCGAATTGTTCATAGGCCCGTTCTTTGGTGAAGCCCAGGGCCTTGAACATCTTTTCCTGGATGTCCCGCTTGTGGATCCGGATGGAGCCGCCGCCCAGTTCGTAGCCGTTCAAAACGATGTCGTAGCTGCGGGCGTGAGCCTTGTGCGGATCAGTTTCCAGGAGTTCAATCCCCTTGTCATCTGGCATGGTGAATGGGTGGTGGGCAGCAATCCAGCGCTCGTCGCCTTCGTCGTATTCAAAGAGCGGCCAGTCAACAACCCAGAGGTACTTGTAAGTGTCCTTTGGAATGATGCCAGTTTCCCTGGCAGTTTGCCGGCGCAGGTAGTCCAGGGAGTCACAGCAGACCTTCCATTGGTCAGCGATGAAGAGGAGGAGTTCCCCGCCTTCCAGGCTGAATTCCTGAACCAGGCCGGCCTTTTCTTCCTCGCTCAAGAAGCGGGAAACAGGACCGGAGAAGTCGCCGTCTTCATACTTAACCCAGGCCAGGCCCTTGGCGTGGTAACGCTTGATGTAGTCCTGCATGGCTTCGATCTTCTTGCGGGAGTAGAACTTAGCCCCGCCCTTAACCGCGATCCCGCGGACAAAGCCGCCGTTTTCCAGGGCAGAAGCAAAGACCTTGAAGCCAGACTTGGCAAAAACATTGCCCAAGTCGTGGATCAGCATTTCGTAACGGGTGTCCGGCTTATCGCAGCCGTACTTGTCCATGGATTCCTGCCAAGTAATCCGCGGCAGCGGCAGCTGTAGGTCGATCCCCTTAACATCCTTCATAACCTTAGCCAGGAGGCCTTCAGTTACTTCCTGGACGCCTTCTTCATCCATGAAGGAAGTTTCCAGGTCGATCTGGGTGAATTCCGGCTGCCGGTCCCCACGCAAGTCTTCGTCTCTGAAGCAGCGGGCGATCTGGTAGTACTTGTCAAAGCCGGCCCCCATCAAGAGCTGCTTGAAGATTTGCGGTGACTGCGGCAAGGCGTAGAAGGAGCCTGGGTAAACCCGGGAAGGAACCAGGTAGTCCCGGGCACCTTCCGGCGTTGACTTGCCCAGGTCCGGGGTTTCAATGTTAATGAAACCTTCCCCTGACAGGTAGGCATTGGTAGCGGTCATGATCTGGGCCCGCATGATCAAGGCGTTTTGCAGGGTTGGCCGGCGCAAGTCCAGGTAGCGGTACTTCAGCCGGGTCTGTTCGCTGGCAACCAGGTCATCCTTGATTTCAAATGGCGGAGTCTTAGCCTTGTTCAAAACAGTGATTTCGCTGGCAATGACTTCCACGTCCCCGGTCTTCATGTCCGGGTTCTTGCTGGAACGTTCGTTAACGTGCCCCTTGACTTCGACCACGTATTCCTGGCCCAGAGAAGAAGCGACATCCATCAGTTCCTGACCGGAGTCATGGTTGACCACGACTTGCACGATCCCTTCCCGGTCGCGCAGGTCGATAAAGATCAGCTGGCCCAGGTTCCGGACTCTTTGCACCCAGCCGTAAAGAAGGACGTCTTGGTCCAGGTACTGGCTGGTAATGTTGCCACAATAATCAGTTCTTTTTTCCATTTGCATCATTTTGCTAAAAATCTCCTATTTTTCGATCTTGGAAAGTAGGTTGGCCTTGTCTTCCAAGTCAGTAAATTCCAGGCTGAACTGCTGCCCATCGCTCAAGCGCTTGACGGTTAATTTCCCTTCAGCCAGTTCCTTGGCCCCCAGGGTCACGACATAGCGGGCCCCGACCCGGTCAGCCTTTCTGAACTGGGCCTTGAGCTTCTTCTGGTCAACGTCGTATTGGGCGCTGAAGCCAAGAGAGCGGAGCTGGCGGGCAACTTCCACGGCCTTAATGTCCGTGCCTTCACCGATATTGGTGATGAAGAAGTCGATCCCTTGATCTTCAAACATTTCCGGATTCTGCTTGGAGAGAACCAGCATCAGTCTTTCTTCCCCGATCCCGAAGCCGACGGCCGGGGTTTCCGGGCCGGAAAATTCTTCAACCAGGTGGTTGTAGCGGCCCCCGCCCAAAACAGTTGACGGGCTGGACCAGAGTGACTTGTCATCAACCATGAATTCAAAGATCACACCGGTGTAGTAGTCCAGGCCCCGGACCAGGTCATCATCGATCACGTACTTGACCCCTAATTGGGACAGGCTGGAGAGGATCTTTTCAAAGTTCTCCTTTGATTCATCATCCAGGTAGTCCCGGATCTTCGGGGCTTCCGGCAGGAATTGCTGGTCTTCTTCAGCCTTGGAGTCCAGGATCCGGAGCGGGTTCTTGCTAAGCCGTCTTTGGGAATCTTCTGAGAGCTGGTCCTTAACTGGAGTAAAGTATTCAACCAAGGCATCGTGGTAGGCCTGGCGGACCTCGCTATCACCCAGGGTGTTGATGTGCAGCTCGTAGTTCTTAACCCCCAGTTCAGCCAGGAGGTCGTGGCCCAGCAGGATGGTTTCCACATCAGCCAGGTAGCCGTTTGAACCGAAGCTTTCCACCCCGATCTGGTGGAATTCTCTTTGCCGGCCGGCTTGCGGACGTTCGTACCGGTACATCGGGGCAATGTAGTAGACGTTGAAAGGCTTGACATAGTCCGGGCCGTAGATCTTGTTTTCCACGTAGGCCCGCACTACCCCAGCCGTACCTTCTGGCCTAAGAGCGATGTGGCGGCCGCCCTTGTCTTCAAAATCGTACATTTCCTTTTCAACCACGTCACTGGTTTCACCAGATGACCGGGAAAAGAGTTCGTAGTTTTCAAAACTTGGCGTTCTGATTTCATGGTAGTTGGCCCGCTTGAAGAGGTCACGGGCGGTTTGTTCCACCTTTTCCCACTGGCCGGACGTTTCCGGGAGAATGTCGACTGTACCTTTTGGTCTTTGAACTCTCATAATTTCACCTTTGTTTCCTTGTTTTGACTAAGATAATAAAAAGCGCCCTTGAATTTAATCAAGGGCGCTTGAAAACAGCACGGTACCACCTTTTGCTTGCTGTCATTAACGCTGACGAAACGAACCATTATCTGCTAAAGGGTCACAGCTAGCAGCCATCTGCTCTTTCACCAAACGGGCAGTCTCTAAAAAGGCCGGGCTATCTTCATTCTTTGTCATTGATAATTCTCATTAAGTTTATCCTGTTTTTCCCTCCTAATCAAGGGCTGAGGGGAAAAAATTACAGGTCTAAGACAATGGTAAAAGGACCATCGTTTTCCAGTTCGACCTTCATGTCCGCGCCGAATTCACCGGTTTCCACGGTCAGGCCCTGCTTTTCCAGCTCTTGGTTAAAGTCTTCCCAGAGCTGGCTGGACTTAGGCGGCCGCATGGCGTGGACAAAGCTTGGCCGGTTCCCCTTCTTGGTATCGGCCAGGAGGGTAAACTGGCTGACGGACAGGATCTGCCCGCCGACATCCTTGATGCCCAGGTTGGTCTTGCCGGCTTCATCTTCGAAGATCCGCATCTTGGCAATCTTGTCAGCAGCCTTGACCACCTGCTCTTCCCCGTCGCCTTCAGCCAGGCCGACTAACAAGAGCAGGCCCTTTTGGATCTGGCCGACGGTCTCGCCGTCGATTCTGACAGCGGCATGGTTGACTCTTTGAATTACTACGCGCATTTTTTCTAAAAATCTCCCTGCTTCTAGCTTAGTTGTCAGTCCGCTTGGTATCGTAAACGTCCGGGATATCCCGCAGCTTGGCCATGATGTCATTCAGCTGGGCGGCATTCTTGACTTCGACCGTGATGTAGAAGTGGGCGATATTTTCTTCGTTGACGCTGGCTGAAACATTGGTAATGTTCTTGGTCAAGGCGTTCAAGCGGTTGATGACGTCACCCAGCAGTTTCTGCCGGTTGTAGCCAAAGAGCTCAAAGTTAGCGTTAAAGCTGGCCTGCTTGCCTTCATCAATGTTGTTCCATTCAACGTCGATCATCCGCCCTTGAGCAGCCGGGTCCGCGCTGACCACGTTCCGGCAGTCAGCCCGGTGAACAGTAACCCCCCGGCCCTTGGTCACGTAGCCGACGATCGGGTCGCCTGGAACCGGGTTGCAGCACTTGGCAAAGTGCAGGTCCAAATCTTCCAGGCCCTGTACTCTGACCAAGCTGTCCGGCTTTTTACCCTTGACCTTGGACTTGGCATCATCTTTTTGCGGAGCGGGCTTTTTAACCACGCTGGAAGCTGTTGCCTGCTGGCCGGCGGACATGATCTGGGCTTCAAACTGCTTCTGCTTCTCTTCTTCTTGCTGCCGGCGCAGGTCGGCCGTCAAGCGGTTGTAGATGGATAAGGCAGACATGTTGCCAAAGCCGATAGCAGCGTACATGTCCTCGTCGGTCTTGAAGCTGAAGTGTTCCAAGACTTCGTCGATGTGGCTCTTGTCCAAAAAATCCTTGGCGCTTAAGCCGTTTTCCTTGAGTAGGTCAACCAGCTCACTCTTACCCCGGGCCACGCTTTCTTCCCGGTCAACATCTCTGAAGTAGCGGCGGATCTTGTTCTTGGCCCGGGAGGTCTTGACCATTTCAGCCCAGTCTCTTGACGGCCGGGCATTGCTCTGAGTCAAGATGTCGACCACGTCCCCGTTCTTCAGCTTGTAGTCCAAAGGGACCAGCTTGTCGTTGACCTTGGCCCCGATGGCGTGGTCGCCGACTTGGGTGTGGATGGCGTAGGCAAAGTCCAGGGTGACTGATCCTTTAGGCAGTTCGTAGACTTCCCCTTTTGGCGTAAAGACATAGACCTTGTCGGCAAAAATATCCGAATGAACTGCTTCCATGAACTCGTCAGCGTCGCTGGAATCCTTCTGCAGCTCCAGGATTTCCCGGCCGATGTCCAGAGCCCCGCCGTCTTTTTCATCAACGCCTTGGTAGTTGCCCCGCTTGTAAGCCCAGTGGGCCGCAACACCGTATTCAGCAACCTCGTGCATTTCTTCAGTTCTGATCTGAATTTCCAAAGGCTTGCCGCCAGGGCCGATGATGGTGGTGTGCAGGGACTGGTAGCCGTTGGCCTTAGGCATGGCAATGTAGTCCTTAAAGCGGCCAGGCATTGGCTTCCACTTGGTGTGAACCGCCCCTAAAACGGCGTAGCAGTCCTTGACCGTTGGCACGATCACCCGGACAGCCAGCAAGTCATAGATTTCGTTGAAGTCCTTGTGCTTGTTGACCATCTTCTTATAGATGGAATAGATGTGCTTTGGCCGGCCGCTGATGTCGTACTTGATCCCTAATGAATCAAGAGTCCCCCGCAAGTAGTCGATGGCGTCCTTGATGTAGCCTTCCCGCTCGCTTCTCTTGGCGTCCATCATGGAAACGATCTTGTAGTACTCTTCCGGATTCATGTAGTGGAAGGACATGTCTTCCAGTTCCCACTTGATGGTCCCGATCCCCAGCCGGTCAGCCAATGGTGCATAGATGTCCAGGGTTTCAGCGGCAATGCGGCGCTGCTTATCCGGGCGCAAATGTTCCAGGGTGTGCATGTTGTGCAGGCGGTCAGCCAGTTTGACCAGGATGACCCGGAGGTCTTTGGCCATGGCGATCAGCATCTTGCGGTGGTTTTCCGCCAGGAATTCCTTGTGGGACTTGTATTCATACTTGTTCAGCTTGGTGACCCCGTCAACGATGAAGGCCACGTCGGCGCCGAACTTTTCCTTGATGTCGTCGTTGGTGACCGAGGTGTCTTCAACCGTATCATGCAAAAAGCCGGCAGCCACCGTGTCCGGGTCCAGGCCTAAATTGGCCAGGGTCCCTGCTACCTGGGTCGGGTGGACGATGTAAGGCTGGCCAGAGGCTCTGGTTTGTCCCTCATGGGCCCGGGCCGCGAATTGATAGGCACTTTCGACAAAGGCCAATTGGTCAGCCGTCATGTATTTCTTGCAGGCGGCCATGACCTGCTCGTGAGTCATTTCAATATACTTTGACATCTAGATCACCAGTTTCTAACTTTTAATTAATCAGTACCTGTTATTTTAGCGCAAAAAGTTCTATTAACACAAGCTTAAACTCTTAAGTTGGACTGCTTATAAAAAAATGAGAGTTTCTTTACTTTTATTTTAGCGCATTTTTCCTTAAATACTGAAGGAGTTAGTCATGCTTGCGGGAAATTGCCAGACCGATCCAGCGGCCAGCCCGCATCTTGAGATCGATTTGGAAGGAGTTCTCTGCCAGGGCCTGTTCAATTTTTGGCAGCTGCAGGTAGTCGATCCCGGAGAAAATGACCTGGCCATCTTCGTTTAAGTGACTGTCCAGCTGCGGGATCAGGTCCAGGAGGATTTCAGCCAGGATGTTGGCCACGATCAAGTCAAACTTGCCATCAACGTCAGCCAGGAGGCTGGTCTTTTGCAAGGCGATGTCGTGGATGCCGTTTAAGGCCGCATTTTCTTCAGCTGCCGTCATTGATTCATCAGAAATGTCCGTAGCCAAAACGCTCTTAGCCCCCAGCTTGCGGGCAGCAATGGCCAAAATGCCGGACCCCGTCCCCACGTCAGCAACAGTAAGCGGCTTGACCATGGCCCGTTCGATGCCCAGCATGGCCAGCTGCGTGGTCTGGTGGTTGCCCGTCCCGAAGGCCAGGCCCGGATCCAGGCGGATGATTTCCTGGTCCTTAAAGGCCGGCTGGTAGTCTTCCCATTCCGGCACGATGGCCAGGTGGCGGGAGAGGTTGATGACGTGATAGTACTTTTGCCAGACCGTGTTCCAGTCCTGGTCAGCCACATAGTCAACGGAAATTTCGCCAGGAGCAGTCTTTAAGCCGTAGCCCGCCAGTTCAGCCAGCTTGTCCTTGAAGAGCTTGACCGTTTCTTCAGGGTCGGTTTCTTCATCAAAGTAGGCGATAAATTCCAGCTCATCGGGCAGGTTTGGGATATCGTCCATGTCAACAACCGTTGAGTCGTGCAGCCAGCCGGCTTGCTCAAAGTCGCTTCTGCGCCGGGCTTCGGTCCCCAAGGCCTTTAAGTCTTCCGTGGCAAAATATGCCAGGGCATCTTCAACGTCGTAGCTGCTTTCAATCTTGATTTCAAGTAATTTCATGATTATATCTTCTTTCTTTAGCTTCTTCTCTTAAAATGGTATCATGGAAAGCGGTGATAACAATGTCAAAAAAGAAAAAGAATAAAGATAAATTAGACAAGACCCTGGTTGAAAAGATTCTCGACCAGCAAAAAATTGCCTATCAGCAGCACATCAGTGAAATTAGCGAAGACCACGGGGTAGCCCAGGTGGGGACTGGCAATCCTATTTTAGAAGGCCACCCGGTATACAAGACCCTGGCGGTCAATGGCAACAAAACCGGCCCGATCGTCGGCGTGGTGCCTTTGAGCGGCCACTTGGACCTCAAGAAGATTGCCAAGGCTTCCGGCAACAAGAAGTGTGAAATGATCCCCCTCAAGCAGCTGGAAAAGACCACTGGCTACGTGCACGGGGCCAACACGCCGATTGGGATCTACCACAGCAAGAAGTTCCCGATCTTTTTGGATGAGAGTGTCTTAAAAGAAGACGGGATCTGGGTGTCCAGCGGCGAAGTCGGCCGCAGCGTCATGGTCAACCCGCTTGATCTGCAGAAACTGGTCAAGGCCACGGTGACTGACCTGCAGGAATAATACGCAAAAACAGCTTTTACCCTTATTTTTGGGGCAAAAGCTGTTTCTTTTTTTCTTTCAATTTTTCTTTCTATTCTAATCGACCCGGCGCCACTTCTTGTCGGTCAAGATTCTGGCGGTCAAGAGGCCGGCTGGCAAGGACATGACCAGCATCAAAGCTTCAGTCATCCAGGTAGCCCCAGCCCCGACATTGGTCAAGGCCAAGAGGAAGATCCCCCGGTACATGTAGAGGCCGGGCACCATGATAACGATGGAAGGCACGGTCAAGGCGATCCGCGGATAGCCAACTTTTTCCCGGACGTAGCCAGCCAGAAGACCAGCCAGCAGAGCGGCTAAAAAAGCAGCTAAAGGAGCCGGGAAATGGGCAAAGTCAACCAAGGACAAGCGCATGGTATTGGCAATCGCCCCCACCACCCCGGCCACGGCGGCCATCCGCCGGTGGGAGTTGAACATCAAGGAGAAGCCGAAGACCCCGCAGAAGCTGGCTAATAGGCGGCAGGCCGCCAAAACTGGCCGAGATAGCCCCAAAGCCGGCAGGTCGCCAGGCTTGATCTGCAGAGCCGTGGCCATTATCCAGCCGGTGCCAGTCGCGATCAAGATGATGAAGATGGCGTAAGCCATCCGCTCCAAGCCAGACCGCATGTCCAGCTTGGCGATGTCCAGACCGGAAGTAATAAAGGGAAAACCTGGAATAACGAAGAGCATGGCCCCAATGTAGCCGCGCATATGGATCATATCGACGTTAAAGAGCAAGTGGCCCAGCATGAAGGCCAGGAAGTAGGACAAGCAAGCCGCGGCCACCCCCACGGCAGTCGTGGCGGCAACCGTGATTCGTCTTTTAGCTAAGCTGCCCCGGGCAAACTGGCCCAGACCCGCCCCGATAAAGGAGCAGATAATTTCCGGAATCCCCCCGCCCAAAAGGAAAATAAAGCCGCCGCAGGCCAAAGCCGCGGCCAGGCTGGAACCCCAGAGCGGATAACGGCCTTTCATATGTTCGATTTCCCCTAAGCGGCGGCGAACTGTCTTGATTTCAAAGTCACCGCCGGCTGCTTCGAACTGGCGGACGAACTTTTCCAATTCGTTCAGCTTGGCCATGTTGACCCCAGTGGTTGGCAGGGCCAGGCTTTGGGAATAAGACTGGTTGTCAACGTCAAAGTAGGTGCAGACGATGGAGATCAGACCGATGTCAGCGCTGCAGGTCAAGTCCAGGGTTCTGGCCAGGGTGTCCATGGCGTCGCGGACCCGCCAGGCCCCTGTCCCGCAACTCAGCATCATCATGCCGACCCGGGAGATGATCGACCCTTTTTCAATCAAGGTTGCTTCCTTGATCTTGGTGTCGTCATCGCTTTGGAAGAATTCCTCCCACTGCACCCGCATATGGTGGTGGTGAGAAAGGTGGTGTTGGTACTCTTGCTCAGTACTTTCGGTTTTCATGTTGACCGTGTTTGCCTTCTTTCATTTTTCTTTGCATTTCTCAACTTTTTTCATTTTAGCATAAAAAGAGACAGCAATTTTCCGCCCTCCCCTAGTTAAGCGCTTGCTATACAAATAATTTTAATAAAAAAACCGCCCCAGCGAGCTGAGACGGTTAGCTTCATATTTACTTTTGCTTGTATTGGCGGACATAGCCTTCCTGGCCGGCCAAGTACCAGGTGCCGTGGTTGGCGTCGCTGGTAAATTCGACATTTTCCGGCAAGGCTTCCAAGCCTTCGGTGAAAATGTCTTCGTATTGGCCAACGCCAAGGCGGATTCTTTCCTTGAGCATGCGGGCATGCAGGGCTGGGCGCAGGCGCTTTTGGTAGCCGGCAACCACCTTGCCGCTGAAGAATTCAGCCATGGCGCCAGAGCCGTAAGAGAAGAAGCCGATCCGGTCGCCAGCCTCAAGGTCGCCGTTTTCCAGCAGGCTCAAGACAGACATGTAGAGGCTGGCCGTGTAGATATTGCCGACCTGCCGGCTGTACTTGGCCGACAGCTGGAAGTTGTCGCTGAGGCGCTTGACGGTTTCGTCATCCTGGCCTTCAATGGCAATCTTGTGAGCCTTGTAACCCATCTTGGTATAAGGCAGGTGGTAGCAGATGCCGGCAAAGTCAGAAACTTGCAGCTGCTTTTCTGCAAGGAAAGGCTTGAAAGTGCTCTTGAAGAAGTCCAGGTAGACATCCCGGCTGTAGTGGCCGTCAACAACGGCAGTGGCCATGTTGTTCGGCCGCCAGAAGTCATTGATATTTTCTGAGTGGGAAGTGTGCCCGTCTTCCAGGGCAATAATTGCCGGATTTTCCTTGATCAGCATGCTGATGGCCCCGGCGCCTTGGGTAACTTCGCCAGCCGTGGCCAGGCCGTAGCGGGCGATGTCGCTGCCGATGATCATGGCCGAGTGGTGCGGGTGGGCCCGGACGTAGTCGCGGGCAACCTGCAGGCTGGCGGTCAAGGCAAAGCAGGCTTCCTTGATTTCAAAAGTTCTGATCCGGGCTGGCAAGTTAAGAGCTTCCTTGACAAAGAGGGAGGCTGACTTTGACTGGTCAATCCCGCTTTCGGTCGCAAAGATCAATAAGCCTAATTGCTCCAGATCAACCTGGTCAAGGTATTCAGCCGTCGCGTTGATCCCCATGGAAACCGCATCCTGGGTCTTGTCAGCGACCGCCATCCGGTCCTGGCCGATGCCGATCAAAAATTTGTTGGGATCCTGGTTTCTGGCGTTGGCCAGGTCAACCATGTCCACAAACTTGTTAGGAGTATAAAAACCTATCTGATCAATACCGATGTCCATTAATTATTGTCCTCGCAATTCTTTCAAAAAATTCTTGGCTGCTGTTTCGCCATACTTTCCCTGGCTAATCATCATTTGATAAACAGCTTCTTTTTCATCTTCTGCTGCCGGCAGGGTCTGAACCACGTTGCGGCTTTGCAGGCGCATGTGGCCAGCCTGGATCCCCTTGGTGGAGATGGCGTTTAAGGCCGCGAAGTTGTTGGCCAGGGCCACGCTGGCGGTCAGTTCTGCCAATTCAGCTGCTTTTATTTTACCTAAAATGGCATAGCTTTGTCTAATATCAGGCCGCGATGAAATGGAGCCGCCGACCACCCCTAAGGCCAGGGGCAGGGTGACTTGGCCAAGGAGCTTATCCCCTGCAATTTTCCAGGAGCTGAGGCTGCGATACTGGCCGCTTTTAGCAGCGTAAGCATGGCTTGCTGCTTCAACAGCCCGGTAGTCATTGCCGGTCGCCAGCATGACAGCGTCTACCCCATTCATGATCCCCTTGTTATTGGTTACAGCCCGGTAAGGATCGCTACTCCCGATTTTAGCCAGCAGGGCCATCTTTTTAGCAACCTCCCTGCCTTCTGCCAGGTCCCCTTTTTTACTGAGGAGGCTGACAGGAATTGCCACCTTAGCAGTGGTCAGCTGGCTGGGATAGTTGGACAGGATGGCGAAGAGCTTGGCTTCCACGCCAGGAAAGGCCAGCATCTTCTGGGCCAGGAATTCCAGGATGGCGTTGGTCTTGTTGGCCCCCATGGCTTCAGCCGGGTCAACCAAGGCCAGGAGGTAGACCAGGTCAGCTTCCTGGCGGGCGGTCAGTTCTTTTAAGCCGCCCCCGTGCCGGATCAAGCTGGAGAATTCCTTGTTGGCTTCCTTAATATAGGCCGGGAATTCTTTTTTAAAGTCAGCCAGGGAAAAAGCTTCCATGACTTCTAAGACGATTTGCCCGTAGATGCCGTCGCGGCGGCTGGTCGCTTTTACGCCGCCGGCTTTAGCGAAGACGGACATGCCGTGGTTGGCGGCGGCGACGACGGAGGCTTCTTCAGTCGTCATGGGGATCCGCCAATTTTTGCCATTGACCAGGGCGCCGGTCAAACAGCTCAAGGGGAACTTGACCTCACCGACCACGTTCTCGCTCATCTCATCCAGGCGGGCTAAATCAGCTGCAGGGATTGATTCCAGGGCAACCCCGGCATCTTGTAAAAACTGCCGCCTCTCTTCGGGCGGCAACTGATAGAATTTCATTTTATGCCTTCTCAATTTCAAAAGCGATGGCCAGGCCGCCCCCGATGCAGAGGCTGGCGATAGCGCGCTGGCCGCCTCTTTGCAGCTGGCGGGCAGCGGTAGCCAAAAGGCGGGTGCCGGAAGCACCGAGCGGGTGGCCCAAAGCGATCGCCCCGCCCTGCTTGTTGACCTTGTCTAAAGGAATTTCCAGGTCGCGGGCAACAGCCAAAGTAGTTGCGGCAAAGGCTTCGTTGATTTCAAAGAAGTCGTAGTCGGCTACCTGCCGGCCAGTTTCGTTAAGCAGCTTGCGGATAGCATAGTATGGACCGTAGCCCATGAATTCCGGGTCATAGCCTACTTCGGCGTAAGCGCCTAGCTTGGCTAAAGGCTTCAGCTGGTATTCAGCGACTTTTTCCGCGGTAGCCAGAATGATCATGCTGGCCCCGTCGGAGATTGGAGAGGCGTTGCCGGCAGTGACGGTCCCGTCTTCTGAAAAGGCCGGCTTGAGGCCAGCCAAGGCTTCCAGGCTGGTATCCGGGCGGACGTTTTCATCCTGCTTGAGTTCTTCAATTTGAATGATTTCATCGGCAAAAAAACCTTCTGCTTGTGCCTTGACAGCTTTTTGGTGGGAAGACAAGCTGAAGGCGTCAGCGTCTTGGCGGCTGATGTGGTTGCGCTTAGCCACGTTTTCGGCAGTGATGCCCATGGATTTGCCGGAGAAGGAGTCAACGAGACCATCGCTGAACATGATTTCCTTTGGAGCGTTGGTCATGCTTTCGCTGCCGCCGACAGCAACCAGGCCCAGGTCACCGATTAACATTTGGGCTTCAGCCAGGCGGGCAGCCTTGAGACTGGAGCCGCAGACTTCGTTGATGGACACGGCGACTGAGTCCTGCCGCATCCCGGCGTTTAAGGCGATTTGCCGGGCCATGTTTTGGCCCAGGCCAGAAGACAGGACATTGCCCATGAAGAGGGCATCCAGGGCTTCGGCGTCAAGGCCGGCTTCTTTTAATGCTCCGCGCAGGGCAATTTGGCCCAGGTCAATGGCGGAAAAGTCAGCCAATTGCTTGTGGTAACGGCCAAATGGAGTTCGCTTGGCCGCAACAATATAAATATCTTGCATGTATTTATTCTCCTCAACTAAGTTTTGTTTTGGGGATACTGAGTTTGACTCAGCTTTTTTATAACCAGTATATTTTACTATAATATCTTACCGCTTGCTTGGTGAAGCGCTGGATTTAGCGAAATATTAAAAAGCACCCCGCGAGGGAGTGCTTTTAGTGGACCCGTTTGAAAGTTACCGTGAAGTTCATCACGCCATCTGACCAGCTGGCATTGATTTTGCCGCCAAATGCAGCGACCAGGTCCTGGGCCATAGACAAGCCGATCCCAAAACCATTCTTTTGCTTCTGATCATAATGGTGGGATTCGTCTTCCCGGTAGAAACGTTCAAAGAAGCGGTTGGTATCGATCCCGGACCCATTCTTATATGAATTAGTGACCGTCAGAACCGCGTTCTGATTAAGCCGGCTCTTGGCCAGGACAACCATGACTTCGCCTTCAGGATCACAGTACTTCTGGGCGTTGTCGATCAAAATGTTGACCAGTTCCAGCAAACTGCGCCGTTCAGCATTGACGTAGAGATCCGGGTCAATACTGATGACGTACTTTTTACCATCCTTAGCCAGAACTGATTTGAAGGAATCCGCAGATTCTTTGGTAACCTCTGAAAAATTGACCTTTGACAAGACCAGTTCTTCTGGCTCGCTCATCCTGGTCAATGTGACCAGCTGGTTGATTAATCCTGTCATCCGCACCACCTGCTCTTTGGTGCTTTCGTTCCACTCATCATCATTGCCTAGCAGCTCTTCCATTTCAGCGTTGGCGCTGATCACGGCCAGAGGAGTCTTCAGCTCATGGCCGGCGTTGGTAATAAAACGGCGCTGCTTATCATAAGCTTCTTGGATTGGCTTGATTGCTCGGTCTGCCAAAAGCACCATGATAGTAACAAAAATTACAATTCCGCTAAAGGTAAAAATCAAGGCATATCTCACCAGCAAAAGCGCCGACTGCATCAAAGGACTCAAGTCAATAAAGCAGACGTAGTACTTGTTAGCAGAAATCTTTTTGGCCAAATAGCGGAAGCGGACACCATTAGTGCGGATCGTTCCCTTCAATTGACCAGCTGCCAGGCGCCTGGAGATTTGCTTTTTTCTATTTGAAACTGAGTCAATTGAGTTGCCGATGATGTGGTCCGCGTCAATTACGGTCAAAGTTTGTTTTTTCGTATTGACGTTGGCCGTGAAATAGCGGTACTTGAACATCCCTTCCCGGTTGTACTGATCACCTAGCCGCTTTTTGGCTTGAACCTCGTCTAGTCGGCCATTATTTTTAACAATGATCGATAAGACTTGGTCTGCTTCATGGCTGGACTCAAAAAGGCTGATGCCGATCAAGCTGGAGAAAGAGAAAAACATGACCAAAAAAAGCGATAGCGTCGCCAGCCAGATAAAGCGCCGCCTGATTTTTTTAATCATGATCAGGCCCTCTCAAGGCAGAACTCGCCGCCCTTCTCGCCGGAAATCTGGACATTTGCCCCAATTGAGGCCAGCTTGGACCGCAGGAAGGAGATGTATACCCAAACCACGTCTTCGCTTTCATCTTCATTCTTCCAAACATGGTTGAACAGTTCTTCCGTGCTGATGGCCTTGCCAGGATTGAGCAAGAAGTAGCGCATCAAGCCGGTTTCCTGCTTGGACAGACTGATGGAATTGTTGCTGGACAGCTCTTGGGAGTTGAGGTCCAGCTTGAGGTTATCGTAGTTCAGTTCTTGAGTGCTGTTGTAGTCCTCGCTTCGGCGCTCTTTTGACCGCAGGCGGGCCAGCAGTTCCTTTAAAGAGAACGGCTTAGTCAAGTAGTCGTCAGCACCAACATCCAGACCCGTCACCTTATCGTCGATTTCAGACTTGGCCGTCAACATCATAATGTAGGTTTTGTCACCGGTAGCGCGGATTTCCTTGACCGCGTCCAGGCCATTTTTGACGGGCATCATGATGTCCATGATGATGACGTCATAGGGATGCTTTTTGACAGCATCGACGGCTTCTTGTCCGTTAAAAACTGAGTCGACGTCGTAGCCGCTTTTTTGCATGGCGACCGTCAAAACTCTGTTCAGTTGTGCTTCGTCTTCAGCTAAAAGAATCTTCATGAAATTATCCTTCCTTGATCAGTTGGCGGATTGTTTGCATGCTTACATCGCAAGATGCCAATTCGTCAGCAACCCGCTTGAGTTCCTTGCTGATACGTTCAGGATTCTTGATGTCATGCTTGTACTTCATTTCGTGTTCAAGACTGGCCCAAGTGTCCATGGCAATTGTCCGCAGCTGGATTTCAACGTAGTAGGTGCCAGGCTTATTGCCGTGAACGTCTTCAAAGGGAGTGACTACTTCCATGATCAAGTGGTATGACCGGTAACCATTTGGCTTGGCATCGGTAATGTAGTCTTTTTCATTAATAATCTTGAAATTGTCCTGCTTCTTCAACAAGTCAATGCAAGTGTAGATATCATCAATAAAGTTGCAGACAATTCTGAGGCCGATTGCGTCCCGGTTTTCGATCAATACAGACTCTGGCGTTAGCGGCAAACCTTTTCTCTCGCACTTTTGCGTCATGCTTTCTTCGCCTTTGACGCGGCCTTCCAAGTGCTCATATAGCTTTTGACCGTGTTTTGCGCTATATTCCTGTCCGATGCCTTGGATTTGCTGCAAAACAGAATCCAGGATCTGTGGAAGATAGTCGGCATACTTTCCGTAAATACTCATGTTTGTTCCTCACTCCTTCTCTATTACCTCTACTCTACCAAAGATCCTTGAAATTTGCTTGTGCTTTAAGGGAAACTTATGATCATACTCGTATATGTGGGTGAATACACACAGTACGAAAAATCAATGGCATAAAGAAAGGATTTTTCTTACATACGTGAGGAATACGTTTCGTCCCTTGTTACTCACTAATGGCAGTGATATTACAACCAATTAGTAACATAGCCCCCTAGCAGTGGGGTGTACTACGACACTCCCAAGGATCACCCCCACCTACGTGGGGAATACCATGGGACGCTAACGGCAATCACAACTACCTTGGGATCACCCCCACCTACGTGGGGAATACTTAATGCAAAAGAAAAGGAAGGCAAAAAATGAGGGATCACCCCCACCTACGTGGGGAATACCTAAGGTCTGCATCAGAAACAAAGACAATCTTAGGATCACCCCCACCTACGTGGGGAATACCTACTTGCAGAAAGACGCAACCGAAGATAGCAAGGATCACCCCCACCTACGTGGGGAATACTAGATGGGGTTACCACTAGTAAGGAAATCGACAGGATCACCCCCACCTACGTGGGGAATACGCTATCAACTACATCAAGCATAGATATGGAACAGGATCACCCCCACCTACGTGGGGAATACGAGAAAGAGTTTTTCAGAGAGGAAATGGAAAAAGGATCACCCCCACCTACGTGGGGAATACTAAACACGACAACACATATAATTATATGGGATAGGATCACCCCCACCTACGTGGGGAATACCGCCAATCAGATCGTGCTTGCCTTGAATATCGAGGATCACCCCCACCTACGTGGGGAATACTAGGTTACAGCAAGATCTGATTATATTATTAGGGGATCACCCCCACCTACGTGGGGAATACTCGCAATACTCCTCAAACATTGCAACGATTACAGGATCACCCCCACCTACGTGGGGAATACAGCCGGCCATGTCATCGCCAGCGCCCTTGCCCAGGATCACCCCCACCTACGTGGGGAATACTTTATTATAAATGGAATCTATAGTGTAATCCCAGGATCACCCCCACCTACGTGGGGAATACAAAAAGTATTACGGTAATTTTGACGCTACAGCAGGATCACCCCCACCTACGTGGGGAATACTAACAGCATTATCACCCCGTAACGATGACAGAAGGATCACCCCCACCTACGTGGGGAATACCCGTGCAGTTGGTGTAGGTCTTGGCTGGAACAAGGATCACCCCCACCTACGTGGGGAATACCTTCGATACCATCATCTAGCGCATTCAATTTGAGGATCACCCCCACCTACGTGGGGAATACGCCTTGCTAGTAACATGATAGCGCCCGCAAAAAGGATCACCCCCACCTACGTGGGGAATACTCGCTGTTGAGGTCAACTAGAGCCACGTTACCGGGATCACCCCCACCTACGTGGGGAATACCTCCAATCCCGCTAAAATACTACTTTAAGCCAAGGATCACCCCCACCTACGTGGGGAATACAAGGCTTGGAATGACGGGGAAAAGGCTTTAAAGGGATCACCCCCACCTACGTGGGGAATACGCCGTTTTTTTATTTCGTAAATTTTTCCTTGTGGGATCACCCCCACCTACGTGGGGAATACGAAATCCGGAACCGCTCATCTGAACTGTTGAAAGGATCACCCCCACCTACGTGGGGAATACTTTGAGAACCAAACTGGGCTTTCCCAGGGGACAGGATCACCCCCACCTACGTGGGGAATACCAATTCATACACCCCGGTGGTTAACTCGATAAAGGATCACCCCACCTACGTGGGGAATACTAGAAACTTGACCACCCGCTTCGGAGGCGGTGGGGATCACCCCCACCTACGTGGGGAATACTAATTTCGATGCTGTCGGCATCTACCCCTAAAAGGATCACCCCCACCTACGTGGGGAATACAGATTTGGTTATAATTTTTAGGTGCATTTTTAGGGATCACCCCCACCTACGTGGGGAATACAGTCTTAGAGGAAAAACACGATAACAGCTATAAGGATCACCCCCACCTACGTGGGGAATACCTGAAGATCTTCAGAGCTTTAAAGCTGCTTTAGGGATCACCCCCACCTACGTGGGGAATACGGTAAGAAATGGCAGAATTAAACCCTTATTTCAGGATCACCCCCACCTACGTGGGGAATACCTTCTATACCATCATCTAACGCATTCAACTTTAGGATCACCCCCACCTACGTGGGGAATACAAATTGGCACAAGGCCAGCCAAGTGAAGATGAAAGGATCACCCCCACCTACGTGGGGAATACCCGTCAATTTTTACTGACCCATCCGAACTCGTAGGATCACCCCCACCTACGTGGGGAATACCATGTTCCCGGGCCATGAAAACATTTGGAATGGGGATCACCCCCACCTACGTGGGGAATACTCGCCCAGGCTGACAGTGCTAGTAATCGGGATGGGATCACCCCCACCTACGTGGGGAATACTCGCAGACTTACAGGCTGACGTTGAAGCTAAGGGGATCACCCCCACCTACGTGGGGAATACACCACCTGGCTGACGAGTTCAACGCCAGGGGGAGGATCACCCCCACCTACGTGGGGAATACGATGTGTCCGGCCTTACGTAGAAAACGGTAAGAGGATCACCCCCACCTACGTGGGGAATACAGCTCATTTTCGCTTTTGAATTTATCAAGCAGGGGATCACCCCCACCTACGTGGGGAATACCTCGTCAGCGAGTCGCATTGCACGGCCACGCCAGGATCACCCCCACCTACGTGGGGAATACCTGACGGTGAACCAATCTATGTGACCAAATACAGGATCACCCCCACCTACGTGGGGAATACAACCGATGATAACGAGCAGCAGAGGCGACATAAGGATCACCCCCACCTACGTGGGGAATACACACGGTCAAGGTTTACGGGCCGGAAGCAAGAGGGATCACCCCCACCTACGTGGGGAATACTTAAAGGCGACCGACTTTCAGTTAGCCTTGTGGGGATCACCCCCACCTACGTGGGGAATACTCTTTAGTCGCCATCTCTGGCGTGAAATCAACAGGATCACCCCCACCTACGTGGGGAATACTAGAATCCATCTGTAATCACAGTGCACTCCTCGGGATCACCCCCACCTACGTGGGGAATACCTGCGCCGATTTATCTTACAAATTCGCTCAGTAGGATCACCCCCACCTACGTGGGGAATACTTTTAGCGGATTTATGGATTAAGGGATATAGAAGGATCACCCCCACCTACGTGGGGAATACCAAGATCAAGGCGTTGCTGTATAATTGTAAAAAGGATCACCCCCACCTACGTGGGGAATACTCTTGATTCGCTTGAGCTGGTCACTTTCCTTGAGGATCACCCCCACCTACGTGGGGAATACAAGTATCACCGCATTTGACTGTGCTATATTCTAGGATCACCCCCACCTACGTGGGGAATACAGTAATAGATCCCTTTAGCGACGCCATTCTCAAATCACCAAAATGCGATTTTTGATTAGTTTCATCGCCAGCTCCTTCGTAGCCCTTGCATCAGACACAGCGTTATGCGGCACCTTGTTTTCGATCCCATAGTTTGATAATACAGTCTGCAGCTTATAGTTGTCTAGGAATTTTTCTTTTCTTTTTACAACTGGCAGCAAATCTTTAATCTCATTCTTCAATTCTTGCATCCCGCACTTCCGATAATCCCTATTCAAAAATGCAGAATCAAATCTAAAATTATACCCAACGATTGGCATATCCCCAATAAAGTCAGTCAGTTCTCCCAATGCATCTTGCAACGGAACGCCTTCCTTATTTAGAATTTCAGACGTTATCCCAGTCAGTTCCACGATCTTTTTTGGTATATCAAGATCTTGCTTGATCAACCGGTAGAATTCTGTACCATCGTATTTCACCGCACCAATAGACAAAATCTGATCACTTTCCGTATTCAGTCCAGTCGTTTCAATATCAACCGCGACAAAATCTTTTTGCTTTTCGGCAGCTGCGGAAGCTCTCATTCTTTCAGCCTTGTGTGCCTTATGAAACTTAGCCGCATTGCTAAAGCCGTGTACTACAGTGTCCTGGTTGACAACATGCTTGACAAAAAGCATCCCGTCCAAGTCAACTACCTGCCTGGACTTGCGGGTGGTCTTAAAAGCATACCCCTGCTCATTATTGGTGTTATATACGAGAGTTGCTTCACCATTGCCGATGTTAGTTTGCACTCTCTCCCACAATTTGTCTCTAACTCTGGCACTGACATCGCCAACATAGATTCCGGTTTGAATTTCCTGGCACCATCTGGTCAAATCCCCCCTAAGAGCGGGGGGCGTTTTGGTTAAGGTTATGACTATCATTCTTCATCACTCTGCTGTTCATGGTACTGCACGCCAAATTTTTGCAGCCCTAATTTATCATCCCAAAGATTCATGACGTCTATATCTTGATCTTGGTCAGCATTCCCCAACAGTAAGTGCTTCAGATCCACAACCATCTGCTTGATCAGCTTGGTCTCACGAAACTTATCCCGCATTGCATGCCTGGTCCGGCTGGCGATGTCATCATCTCCGTACTTCGCTACCATTTCAAAAGCAATCGGAATAGAAATGTCAGCTTTGTACAAATCCGCAAAGTCATAGACAAAAGCCAGGTCATGACCCGTATGGATAAAACCCAATCCTGGAGAGGCACCCAATGCAACGATTACACTGTAGCTCAAGCCATACAAAGCTTGATGGGCGGCGGTCAATGCTTTGTTAATCGGTGTTCCCGATTCAAAATCATCTACTTTATATTCTCTCTTCGACCACTTTACCCCGGTCTTCTTAGATTGCTCACGATAAACGCGGCGAACTCTAGCGCCTTCTTTCCCACGCATCTCTTCCATTGTCAACTTAGTGACATCTTCATCAGGAAAGCGCAGTTGGTACATTTTTCTAGCTACAGCCACTCGCAAACGGACATTGGACACCAATTTAGCTTGTGCTTCCAAGAGCCTTGACGACCGGTTAAGTGCCCGGCCATGAGCATATTGCCTTACTCCCTGCTCACCAACCCAGACTACTGCCATGCCGGAATCTCCCATCAGTTCCATTGCCCGGTGTGTCACATCAACCCCAGGCCCTAGCAATAAGACACTGATGATAGACGCGGGAACATAAACAATGCCTTCTTCATCTCTTACTTCTACAGCACCATCCTTGCGATAAAGCTTAGCATGTTCTATGTATAGAAATGTAATTCTGTCCTCAGTCCGGCCTAATTCTGTCAAATCAGGCTTCTTGTAACTTGCTTCTACTTTCATTTTTAGTCAACCGGAATGACAGTCATCAAACCCATGCCAAAAGCCTTTTCCCGGCCAATACCAGAAGTCAGCATTGCTTTGAATTGATCTAAGTTACTGACTTTCAGCCGGCCTTCAAAAACAGTTCTGTTCAATGCCACATGGGTCTTTTTGCGCAGAAGTGGCCGGTCATGCCCGACCACTTCTGCTCCTAGAAGCTCAAAACCGTTTTTCTCTGCCTTGCCTTGCAGCCACTTCATCTGTTCATCAACAGCAAAGCAGGGAATCAAGCTTCCCGGATGGGAACTGCTCTTGCCGCCGCGACAGACAGGATTAGCTGTCAATTTGAACTGCAGCAGCTGCCCCTCACTCAATCTGCTCAAAAACGGTTCATAGTCTTTGCTGATGGCCGTGCCTGGCTTGCCATATCTTTCAAACTCATGCAAGTCTGGCTTTTCCGGACTCAATAGAAGTAGGTAATTTCTGCCATTTAACGTATCAAGCCGCCACAAGTGCCGCTGCCGTTCACCTTCAGCAATTTCTGCTGGAAAAGACCGCTCAACCCAGTTATGGTAAGCTCCGAGATGGGACAAGTCTTTGATTTTCTGCCGATTGTCAGTATCGATCTCAACTCTTGATAAATACATCCCGTTCCTCCTTTACAGGTAATCCATAATGTCTTGAGATTTCTCCTCATAACACGGATTTTTCAAACTGATTCTTTCTTTTGCCGTCAAACGGAAACCAAAGCGGCGATTTTGCGGGTCAAAACTTTCCACCCTGTCTTTTACAGTTTGCGTAAAAGCAGCGTCAGGCAGTAAATTAGCGTCAGCAATAATTTCAGCCGTAAACTCCTGATTCCGCTTTTGTTTCTTTTGATACCACTTTTCTGCCTGCCAAGTCATATTTTCCAGCACTTTAACTGGATCCGTGTCCGTAAAACTTTCAATCCGCAAAGCGCCGGCCGGCGGACAAGCCCGGCGTCCAAGATAAAGCTGGAAGCGAGGGTGTTTCAAGGCATACTCAATCTTTCCAATCAGTTCTTCATCTTCACTGCCGACCGCTGCCACGTAAACTGCATCTTGGTAATGGTCACGGTAAGTCAGCTTGCGAGTTCCTGACTTCCATTCAACAGTCTGGAATTCAGTCATTGTCTTGCCAATCTGATCAACTCTAACCGCGTATGCCAAATCATTCAAAGATTTGATCCGGGCATCTTCACGCCGCATCCCTAAAGCAGCGGCAATCATCCCAACTACCGCACTTTTTGATGGTGCAGGCCAGCTAGTCCGCCGCTCAAAGCTCGCTTCGTTACCATAAGCCTGCAGCGGTGCCGTCAGCTTAATTGTTAAAGTCTTCATTTTCAACCGCCTTCTTTAAGACGCCCTGCAGCTTACCCAGCAAATCTTGCAGATTTCCGGCTTGTTCTCCGACAGTAGTTTCATACTTGCCAACAACTACAGTTGCCAGCGGTTGGTCAACAAACTGCAGTGCGTCCTTGAATTCATTTTCCAGCTTCTTGACAGAATTCTCCACGTAACCTTCGCCTGCAGCTACTGGATTTTCGAAAGCAGAAACCAAGTTAACTGGAGTGTCGTCACGCACAGTTACCATCAAATAGTTTGGCAAAGTCTTGTTGGCAAAAGAATTTTGCTTGCCAGTTGGCATGGACAGGGCAAAGTCCTTAACAAAGGTCAAAGCACCTTCGATTGCGTCTTCATCACCCAAGTTGTAGCTCAGCTCAGCCATATTGATGTTGGCATAACGGTACAGAGTTGCTGAGTCATATTGAGTAGTCTGAATCAAGGCAGCGCCGCTCTTCTCCTTTTTCTGCAGGTCATCCAAAGCAGTGAAGTAGTCATACTCTGGAATGATTTCATGAGTGGAGATGGCGTGGGCTACTTGTGCAGACGCGTCAACATTAAGTTCCGGGTTATCGGCAACCATCCGGCCAAATAAAGCAAGATCAAGTGAATTGCCTTCCATCAAGATCTTCTTAACTTCTTTCTTGTCAAGCGTTTCATTTTCCAAAACATAGCTGGCAAGCTTGGCAACTTGACCTGGGCTGACCATCAGCAAAGCACCAGTTTCATTGTCCTTGTTTGTCTTGATTCCGCCTTCCTTCAAAGCATCAATTGCCTTGCTCATGGCAGCATCTTCATCAAGACTTGCATCGAGATCTTGCAGCTTAGCAGCCAGCATTTGCGGTACCCGCTTAGTCCGGGTGCCAATGCTTGCTCCATCTTCAGCGAAAGCCTTTCTTACTGCCCGCTTCCAAGACTGGGATGACACCCGGGCCCGGGTAACGCCGCCGTAAAAGGCAGTCTTTGGAGCACCAGTGTCGTCACGGTTGATGTTTGAAGATGGAACAGTTTGCAAAATGTTGATGTCGACGTATAAATTCTTAGTCATGATTTTCTCTCCTTAATTAATTATTGCTGATTGGTGTCTAACTTTTTAAACGCACGATAGTACTGCTCACCCCAACGCAAGCGGACTTCGTTTGCCTGACGGTAACCAAACTGGAACTTGTACAAGTCACCAGCCAAACGGGCATAGTCAATCTGAATGCCAGTCTTTTTACTCTTAATGATTTGCATTAAGTGGACCAACTGATCAATTACTGCAGTGAAATTATTCGTCCCCAGCAAGGCCTGTACCCGGCGGTCTAAGGCTTCATGAGAATCAGTCCCCTGCTTGAGCCAATTCAAGGCTTCAAACAATTCACGGCCATTTTTCTCAACATCCTTTTTCTTCTCGTCCTTTTGGTTAGAATAGTCTCTCCGACTAAAAACGCAAGAGTCTGAAGCTTGCTGATGCAGGGCATACATTCTTACTGCCGCGAAAATTGCTGTTTCCTCTCTAGTCGCTTTGCCATTTTTGCTTAACCACTGCTCATCAAGATTGCTTAAAAAGACTGGCCAGACTTTTTGAGCCCGGTAGCCGTCAATTGTTGTAGCTGACCGCAAAGCTGACAATGACGCCTTGTCAGTATCGCCATTATTGTACAGCTGGCGGATGATCCGTTCGGTAGCCTTCTCAATCTCAAATGCCATCACGATCACCTTTCCTTTCTATTTTTCGTTCTTATTTAATACCTTGTTGATTCCGGCCTTATACTTGTTAGCCGCGATAAAGATGTTACTTTCAGTACTTTTTGTTCCACTTTGGCTCTTATCGGCCCTAATCCCGGAAATATCACGCGGCGCGATAATTTCCAAGAAGTCATCCAGAGTCCTCAAAGCAATTTGTTTCAATTGCTTCTTCCAAAGCTCCTGCTGTTTATCACGGTCATCTCCACCAGACAAGTTGGCCAGCCAATTTTCAAAAGGCTCGTTCAAATTGTCGTAGAAGGTTTGACTCTTTCTGCCAGCAAAGTCCGCAGCCCCTTGTGGACCAAAGCGAATTCTGCCGACTTCCATCAAAAAGCCGTAATACTTCCGGCCAACTTCCTGGTTTAAGTCAACCATTTCTTCGATTCTCTGCGGCCAAGCCTTTTTACGGTCCTCAGATTCATCAAACAGAACATCGGCTTCAATCCGCAAATTGTCATCGAATTCAGCTGCCGGCATCAAGGAAGTCGCCCCGCCATTGCTGATAATTCCAGAAGTATGCAGGTTGATCATTTGCTGATTCAGGAGCTTATTCTTGGTTTTCAAGTAATTCAACCAAGCTACAGTTAGTGGCTCCTCTGTTTCTTCTTGTTCATTTGAATCGTTTGTTCTTTCCACATTGATATACTGACCAAAGTTGCGCCACATGGCAATACCGATACTGCTTAATTGCCTGGTTGCTGGATAATAATTTCCATCTTTCTTATTCACCCGCCAGGTACTCATCGGCTCAATATTGTACGCATTGGCAGTATCAAAAGCTGGCAAGCCTGCGCTGAAAATCGTTGGTGTATCGTCCTGCCATTCGATATGCAGCAATCTTGACCAAACAGTATAAGTTTCAGCAAAGTTGTCCGGCTTAACTTGCGACAAACGTCTCTTGACGTACTTACCTAAATCTTCTTCCCAAACTGGCCGTTGTTGGGTGTAGGCTGGCTCATTTGGGTTAAAAAGCAGCAGATTCAACATCAAAGTCTCAAACAGATTTTTCCCTTGCGCATAAACAGGATTAAGAGTATACAGCCAGCCTCGGGAATTAGACATTTTTTCTTTAGCCTTGACTTTGGTCTTGTCAGTCACGCCAGTAAAGTTCTGATAAGTAATTACCCAGCGAACCAGTTCATCCAAAGCGAGCTTATTCTTCCGATTTGCGCTTTTTGGTGCAAAAATCGCCACTGAGTTACCACTCTGAGAAATCAAGCGGTTGATCTGCATTAAATCAACTGTCCCAGATCCTTTAGCAATTTTTTTATTATCCGGAACAAAACTGTCGTATTGTTCAGCAGTCACTTGATAGAATGGCCGATCACCAAAGAAGTCGAAAACTTCTCTGTTTTTATCCAGATACTCAAACACTGCCTCAGAAAAGCTCCCCTTATCATAAAGGGTACTCCAAGCTTTCAACAGAGCCTTTTTCATTTTCAGTTCTTTTGGATTCTTGTAAGACTGTAAATGCATCTTATCATCAAGCGTTAACCAGTCATATTTCTGACCAGTCTGATCAACCCTGGTATAAACAGCTGTCAAGATTGCTTCCAACAAACGCAAAATGGCTAAATCCTGTGCATGCATCTCACCAGCTAATTGCCGGTAATCACTCGCATTTTGCAAAAGCTCTTTGATAGAAACCATATGCTCAGAGTTGGTCTTACCGTCCAACACCTTAATCCAAGGTTCAGTTATTAAGTTATAGCTTTCCATGATTAATTATCAACCTCCTTTTCATGGCTCAAACCAGTTTCAGTCGAATATCTCAACTTATAGCCGTTAAAGTTCCCTTTTGCATGCTCATCAAGCACAACTGCCAAGGATCCCTTCAGCCATGGACTATCCTGCCAATCCGGAAATGCCCGGGCAGTATTTTCTTCCAAAATATTGATTACCTGCTCAATATTCGGAGTTACCACATTAGGCAAACGGATCAATTCTTGAGCTATTTCATTTTCTTCCTTTTCAGAAGCCTTATCACCATTCATTAGGTAATATTCGCCGGAAATTTCTTTAAGCAGAATAACTTCAATACTTTCGCGAATATCACGGACAGCTGCGGACGCTTGATTATCGTCTAGATTCCCCTTATCCCGATTTAACCAACGATGAATCGTTAAGTCTTCAACCCACTCTTTATCTTTTAGATCATCATCTTCATCTGGATAAACCGGATCATTAATTTGAAAGCTTTCTGCCTTACTCTCTTCACGTTTACGGTCCACATTTAATTTGTCACGGGACTCATCCAAATTTTCGACTTGGTTGTCAGTATCTTCATCGTAAACCAATTGAACCAAGCGAGAAATATCATTAGGGAGCTGAATTCTTTGTGGCAAAAAGTGTTCGGTCTTTTGTAGATAATACTTCTCATAAACAGCTTCATTGGCTGGTCCATAATCATCCGCATCCGGCTTCATGACATACAATTGCCGTTTTTCCAACGCTTTAGGACGAGAAATTTTATGCCGATGCAACCGGCCAGCTCTCTGCAAAAGCAGGTCAATCGGCGCAATATCGGTAAACATGACATCAAAATCAATATCCAATGATTGTTCAAGGACTTGGGTGCCAATTACGATCAGTTTATCTGGCCGCTTTCCTTTCTTACCGATCAAACTCTGCAGTTCCTTTTCCAACCTTGACCGGTCAGTTGCCAGAAAAGCCGAATGCAGAACCAAGCACTGGCAATCTTGCCCAACTAATCTAGCAAATTCTTGTGCCCTCTTAACCGTGTTAACAATAATTCCAGCGATACCGCCATCTTTAATTTTATCGTTAACCTTCGCTAACACTTCTGTCGGCTCATCGTTAATGTAGCTAACCTGTAGTTCTCTAGGTTCTGCTTTTGGTCCGAAATTATCATATTGATGTAATTTTTGGCCATCAAGAATGCTCAGCAACGGATATGCCTGGTTGCTTTCCCAGCCTTCATCCGCCTGCAGTTCATCTTCATAATCATACTTTCCTTCAAAATATGATTGAATTAAACTGTTTCGCTTTTCTTTCGGTAAAGTAGCCGACAAAATAACCACTGGAACATGATATGCACCTAACCACTTCAACGCCTTTGATAAATAACTTTGCATGTACATATCGTAGGCATGAACTTCGTCAATGATCACAACCTTGTTGCTAAAGCCAAGGTGCCGTAAGAAAAGGTGTTTCTGCTTAAGTCCCATCAAAAGCAAGTTGTCGATCGTCCCAACCGCAAAATCCGCTAAGATTGACTTCTTACCTAAAAACCAGGAGTTTACAGTAACGGTTCCTGCATCTAATTCTTCAGCTTCAATATCTTCCGCCCGTGGAAGGTCAGTATAACGGGAATTCCATTCTGCTTTACCATGGAGCAGCTTGATATCCGGGTTGATGCCCTCAATGTCAGCAATTTTCGTCAACCAGGAGTTAACCCGGTCAAACATTGCATTAGTAGTTGCTTGGGTCGGCAGGCCAATGTATACACCCGTTCTGCCAGTTGCATAAGCTAATTGCTCCGCAGCTGTGAGTGCAATCTCAGTTTTACCAATTCCCATCTCTGCTTCGATGATTACCAGACCTGGGTCAATCGCTTCCTTGACATGCTCTTCCATAGCTGCTTGTATTTGCCGTGGCTTAAAAGAGAAATGTTGCTCGTAATAATCATCAACATTTGCTACTTCTTCCGGAATCCACGCGTCATTGATTGCCCAAATAGAAATGGCATTTTGGTAGCGGGCCTTCATATCCAAATCGTTAAAGCCTTGGTCTAATCCAATCAGATTAAACATCGGCTTGTTAGGGTCATTGTTCAAACAAGTACTGGAGGCTAACCAGTCAGCCATGATCAGCAATCCCTCCAAGATAACTGCTTCCGGCTGGTTAACTGGTGGCACTTCACTGATATCCTCATATCCAGCCAGTTCCAGCCCATAAGCAATCAGCTCGTTTTGAACATCTTTCCAAGACTGCTGAATTTCTTCATCGTTATCAGCCTGGTAGTAGTTTGATGTAAATACATCTATCTGTTCCTCTTGGTCACCGTTTTGCGGTTTACCGTGGTGTCCGCCAACAATAGCAGCTATCGTTTCATTCAATCCTGCCCTCTCAAGTATCGCCTCACCGGCACGAGCATGAGGTGACTTGCTGCGACTTGGCAAACTCAAGTCATTTAAGCCTTTAAAGGAATGACTCACCAATCGGTGAATTAGTTCTTCATCCAACTGATGATCATGGTTATATGATTCCTTAGTTTGAAAAGCAGGAGTCGCCTTGCCAAGATCGTGAATATAGCAAAGGAATGACACCAATTTTGACATTTCAGCATCGCAGATCCGGGTAGTTAGCAGGCTTCTTTGTCCTTCACTTAGCCAGGAATTATAGAGCCAATGTCCAACATTCATGGTGTCCACCAGGTGTGCCACTAATGGCAGCCAGCGCTCATCACCATCTTGATTTGATTTCTTGCCCCATAAAGATAGGGCTTTCTCGCTTAGTTTCATTACAGTTCCTTCAACATGTAAAAACTTTCATTCACAATTTAAATTATACTAACTAATTCCACCATATAACCGCTTTCATAGTTGAGGGCGCTTTGCCCACTTTTCAAGTAAAATTTGCCATAATTTATGAGTTAAGGCCTTCTTACATGTTCGCCGCCATTATATGACTTCTTGACATAAAACTCTGGCCTTATCTTACTGAGATCGTAAAGACAACAAGTCAACATCACTAATTCCCACAAATCTGCATCCCTTTAGTATTCGTTCATACAGTATACTCGTTTCTATTTTATAGTACACAACTTTAAATCCATGTGTGAGCCTCTTACAGTTGCACATCCAATATTTCAGTGAACTTAAATTACAGTTTCCTCATTCTAAAAACCATCTGCTCACAATTTGAATTTTAGCACGTAACATTCTATTGTGCAAGCTAAAATAAAAATGCCTTGCCAAAAGTGACAAGGCCCCCCACTTACGTGAGGAAATATTATTGATCCCTATCTAGACACACAGTGTCCTCAGGGTCACCCCCATTTACATGAGGACTAAAGTAAGTATAGCATAGAAATCAAGGGATCAACTTTGACAATAAAACGAAAACAGCCTTCTATGGCTATAAGCCAAAAGAAAGCTGCTAGCGTATTAGTTCGTGGCTAACAAATCTAACTTCGTATCTATCATCCAATCCCGTGCCAGTTTTACCACAAATTTCTTTTCTTGCTCTTTTACTTTGCTTAACTTTACAGTATAATAATAAATGTTCTGGAGAGTTGGCAGAGCGGTAATGCAGCGGACTCGAAATCCGCCGAACCAATGTTGAATTGGTGCGCAGGTTCAAATCCTGTACTCTCCTTAAACTAATCAATAATCCCCGAGAAATCAGCATTCTCGGAGATTATTTTCATTTTTAACTAGAAATTAACTAGAAACGGCTAGTTAATAGACGGCATTAAGGTGATAATTGCCTGCCCATTTGACGGGTAGACCACTACTCCTGTGTCGGTGGTTTGCCATAACTCGACAGAGTACTGCCCAGCTGGCAGCTTGACCAAATTGGCTGACGATGCGATCAGCGATCCATCATCGTTCACCAGCGTGTCCAGGGTTGCCACCTTCTTTAAGCTGGCGTCCCCAACCTTAACTACCACCTGGTCTGCATCGGTAAAGGTTTTTACTTGGCCGTCTTCGGCTGCAGTCAGGACAAAACCGTGGGAAGTATCCCCACATTTGACGGTGCCGTATTCGATTGATAGTGTGTTCATTTCTATCCCTTCTATCAAAAAAACGGATCCCGAAGGATCCGCTTAGCCCCACAGAAGTGGGGAATTATTATAAAGATCCAGACTCTCTGACAGTGTCCTCCGGATCACCCCCACTTGCGTGGGGAAGTTATGCTTCTATATTAACCCGGAAGCGCTTGATCGTCAAGCGTTTTTGATCGGGATTTCCAACCATCTCTCGAAGCCGCCATCCCAGACATAGCCGTCTTGGTTGGCGTCTCCTTCGCTGGCATAAGCATCAGCTGGCTTAGACCACTTCTCCAGGAACTGCCCTTCGGTCATCAGTTGGCGCTCACGGAAGTCATACTGCTCCGTGTGCAAGTATTCTTCAGCTTCTGCCTTGTCGTCGAATTTTACGGCATAAGCATCGCTACCGTCGTCTGCGGTGCTAACTACGTAGTAGGTGGTTTCTTCTAATTTTGTCATTTTTTATTTCCCTCCATCTTCTTTTCTCTTAGCTAGCCACTGCTGGACCTCTTTTAGGTCTTTTTCATCGGCCAGTTTAAGTATAAACCGCTTTGCGCTGGATTTGGCGGCTGATTTTCTCATTACTTCTCTATGCTCGGCGTTCCATTTGCGGGCCGCTCGAGCTTGTGCTGGTGATACCATCTAGGCCTCCTGTTGGTACTGGTCGTACCAGCCATCGACGCCATATTCGTCGATGATGTCAAGCATTGCCTGCTTGATTTCATCATCTGAGAGCTCACCGATTTCCTTTTCGGTGTAGCCCTCGATGTCGGCGATTGAGACACCGAAGTGGAAACTGCTCTGGTCTTGGTCAACGTAGTAGGGGCTGCCCTCTACTACTTGGTCATCTGCAACGCACCAGTAGTACTGGGGCAGGTCAGTATAGATCTCCCCAAATTCCATGCCGTTGCATGGATCAAGGTGTCCAGCATTGATGCCTTCGATGATCTGATTTTTCAATTCTTCTTTAGTTAACATTTTTGTTTCCTCCTTACAACTTTATTGTACTACTTTATAAAGTAGATGCAAGCACTTTTTTAAAAAATTATTGCATAGCCTTTTCTGCAAGGCTACATACGATTTCACGAGCTTCAAGTTCACCTCGTTGAACAACGAGATGGTTGTCGTGCTTGAGATTGATGAAACACTTAACAGCCATAAGACGGTAGGCTTCAGCGTTGCTGATCCGTTTACCGTTGAGATATGCTGAACGTACGTTACCAGTCTTGTAGTAGTCAACGTCCAGATATCCAGACTTTTCAACGTTGAAGTAAAGACGGTCCTTGTTGCCCTTAGTCCAGCGCCTAAAGCCCTTCTTTTCCAGGACTTTGATATTAATGTTTCTCTTGGCAGCCATTTTATTTTCCTCCTTACAATTATTATTATACTACTTTATAAAGTAGATACAAGCTTAAGCAAGAACTTTTTTTACGACATTTTCTACGACTTCCCGTGCTTCTGGGCCGCCGTATTGGATGACCAGCTTGTTTTCGTGCTTCAGGTCGATAAAGCGCTTAACAGCGAGAATTTGTCCAGCAAAACGGTGGCTGATCTCTTCGCCGTCGATAGCGGCGTGACTGATGTTGCCGGTATTGTAGTGGTCAACTTCCATGTGACCACTGCGGGCGATGTTGAAGTAAAGGCGGTCCATGTCACCTTTAGTCCAACGGTTGAAGCCCTTCTTTTCGAGAACTTCGATGTCAAGGCCGTTCTTAGCTTGAGCCCAAGCCATCTTAAGGGCTTGAGCGAAGTACTCTGAAATTTTCCCGCCGAAAGCCTTTTGGCCTTCACGGGCGATTCTCCAAGCATTTACCATAATGTTTCTCTTCTCAGTCATTTTGGGTTCCTCCATCTCATCTTGTTCTTCCTTACACTTTTAGTATACTACTTTATAAAGTAGATGCAAGACTTTTTTTAGAAAAAAACGCAAAAAAATCCTACCTCAAAAATGAGGTAGGATCTATCGCTATTCTACTGTCACAAATTCGGCCGGGACCCAGAGATCCTTACCAATCAGATAGCACTTTTTACCTTTAATGGTCGCCACCGCGCTCGTCTTCCAGCGGCTGTTTTGCGGGACGTAGCTGTTGGTGTAGTGGCCGTCCTTAGATAGCAGCCGGACCTTCCAGGACGCCTTACCTGTGCCCAAGCTCTTGACCTTCACAATGCCTTTAAAGTCGGTCGTCGTGGGCTTTGACTTTGCCTTAGTCTTGGCCTTAGCCTCGCTGTTGAGATCTACCAGCGCGACGTTTCCGTCCACGTTCAGTCCGTGCCAGTTACTTGTAAACTGCCAGATGGCGACCCCGTCCATTGACGGGAAGTAGCTAAAGTCAGCGGTGGATACTGCAGCCATGGTCGGGTAGCTTGCCACCCAGAGGCAAGTCCCATAGCACTTGACTACTTGAGCGGTGTCAATGGCCGTCTTCATCAGGGATGCGCCACTATAGAGGCCTGGACGCCAGCCTGCGGCTTTGACAGCGTTCATAAAGGCAAGGATTGCCGCCGTGTTTGACGCCTTTGGACCAGTTACCACATTGCCAGACCCTGCTTCCCAGTCAAGCCAGAGCATCCTCTTTTGGCTGATGCTTTCCTTTTTTGCTTCCTTGATGAAGTAAGCCGCTTCCTTTTTAGCTTGGCTGACAGATGACCCAAAGCGGGCGAAGTGGTAGGCGTGAGTAAAGAGGTGGTTAGCCCTAGAACTCGCTACCTGCTTTGCCGCCTTCTCATTGAGATAGTCGGTACCCTCTGTAAGCTTGACAATGGCAAAGCTGGCCCCTGCCTTGCGGTAAACTGCCATGTCCGTAGCTTGATAGCTTGATACGTCTACTCCGTAAGTCTTACTTGACATCCTTGATTGCTTCCTTCCAGGCAGTTTCTACCGCCCCATAAACCATCTTTTCATCAATTCCGGTGATGCCCTTGGCCTTAAGCTGGTCGCTAATCAACTTGGCGGCAAACTCACGCTTGGCCTCTCCGCCGTCTTGGCTATGCTCAGCTTCATTGACCGCCCAAACGGCCAGCTTGCCTACTACGTCAAAAACCTTCCCCGTTGCCGTTTTAGTGTCGATCTTAGCCTTCAAATGGACATAAAGGCTAGCGACCACGGCCAGGGCAACAGTACCAATTGCAATGATCAAATTAAACCAATCCGTTAAACTCATTTTTTGCCTTCCTTTTCTTTGTCATCAAAAAGAGCACCCACTTCGGGTGCTCCAGCGATATATTTTCGCATTTCAGCGATTTCTTTCTGTAATTTAACAATTTCGCGTTCCTTTGCCGCTACCATCTTGCGATAACGGTCCAGGTCCTCAGACAATCTCGTGTTTTCCTCATTGAGACGGTCAAACTCATCACGCTTCTCTTCCTGGACATTTTTGGCCTGACTAAGGCGGTAAGATGCCCAGTATATCAAGAGCGTCGGGAGGAGTGGCAGAAATTTGGTTAATATGTCTTTCCAATTTATATTAACCACCCCTATCCGTCAAAACGCGTGGGGCTGTTTCTCGCCATGTAAAGCGTGATCAGTACCATGACCAGCTCAGAGAGACCGCTAGTGTACATGTGAGGTGTTCCAAGCGGAGCGAAAAAACCGTGTAAAAACTCAGTTGCCGCCAAAAGCGTGAAGTAGGCGCTAGCAGTTGGGATAATCTTCCGATTAAGTCTGATGCTCTTCTCCGTGCTAATCGCCCAGTAGATCATGCCCAAACCTGTCACTACTCCGATCAAGCCGACCACGATATTGTTTTCAATCGTCGTGATCCATTCCGGCCAAGGTGGCCAAAAGAAATAGCGCCTGTTGGTCAGCAAGATCAACCCAGTCGCCATCAGATCAATCCCGACGATTGCATGGAGCGGACTATTTAATAGTTGCTTTGTTATTTTCATTTTCATCGCCTTTTCCACGTTGAATTTGCATAATTTCTGCTTTCAGAAGCATATTTTCATATTGCAAATCGCTGGTCAGCTGGCGATATTGCGTAATGATATCATTTGCATCTACTTTTTGCATTTCTCTACCTCTTTCAATCTTTGATCTAGAAGCTGGATAGCCGCGACCGCATAAGCTAAAAGTGTGCCATCGTCACGGCCTTTTTCATCATCGCTGAGGAATTCATGAGCGGTCTTAAATTTTGAAACTTCGTTAACATCATCAATAATGTAGCTGCTGTAGATTTTGGATCTTCCTTTTTTCACATCGGATTTAAACTGCCAGTTATATATGTCGGTTTGGCGAATTTTCTCAATGGCAATTTCAAGTGGCAGTTTTTTGATGTTCGTTTTTCGCGATAAAAGCGAGCTTGAACTTTTAACCGTTTGGTCAGCTTCAAGCGTGGCAACGTGCAAGGAGTCAATGGTGACTTTTCCGGTTTCTGCGTTAGCTGTGAAGGTGACCTCATCTGCTCCAGGGTTTCCCAGCCAAATGTACTGCGAATCTACATAGAAACGCCCATTTTGATTTTTAAAGGTGCTGTCTGTTGCTGACGTAAGCTTAAGATATCCTGGCGACAAAGTCCCGACAATATATTTTTGATCGGAATATTTGTTCTCTGTTACATGATAGACCTTACCGTATGTCGCACTAGTGAGAAAGCCACTGTCCATAGCCATACTCCCCGAGCTAAAGATCCACGGTCTAAAATAGCTATCTATTTCTTGCTCTACACGATCATAGTTGCTAGTAAACGTCGATCCATTTATTGTTGACCCAACGATGTTCCCGGTTACTTCGAGGTTGCCGTTTGTGTAAGCGTGGAAAACATTTTGGCCATTGCGATTAATTACAAAACCATTGTCGGAGTTTAGGATTACGGACGTGTTCCCAGCTTTCGCCACCAAGCCATCATCATTGAGTGTGACCCCGTGGTAATCGTGATAGAGAGTTGTTAGCTCAGAGTTTGCAGGCATCCAAGGCGTGGCAGTCGCACCCTTTTCAAGCTTGCACTTTGAAATTGCAAGTTTTCCTTTAAGATTGGTAGCGGCGATCGACAAACCCGATGCAACCGAAGTTACGAAGTCTTCGGTTGCCGTTACAGTGCTGATTAATTCACCACCGACTTGATGATCAGTCACTGATATTGGTGTGAAGCTATTAAATGGTGTTGCATTAAATGTTGGAAACAATTGCCCGCTCGTCGTTTCAACATCAGAATACTTGAAGTCCCAGTATAGCGACAGCGTATACTGCTGTCCAATCTCCATGTATTTCAGCCCGCTAAGGCTATCAGAAATAAGCTGATACAGCGGATAAATAGAGCGAGAAATATTCATTACTTCAACCAGTGAGCTAAGTATGTCACCACCCCAGTACTCATACCAGTTGTTATTTGCCGGATCGGGTGAAAAAGTCCCTTCAACAAGCGAATCACTGAACCCCTTAACGGGGACATACATGCTGCTCAAAGTGTTGTAGCACTCTCTTAGAAGCTTAGCAATCAGCGTTTTTTCGTCACTGGTCATAACCGTGCTTTTAAGACTGTATGCCAATGACTTCGCCAAATTTGCTACCATTTGAGGATCGTGTTGATTGTTATATGGCCTAGTTTTTTCGTTGAAAACTGTTGGAAATGTTGAAATTGTCCCATCCCATACAGAATCAATTCCTTTGTAAAAACGGGAAACAATTTTGTGCGCCATGCTGTTTGATGGATCGGACAGAAATACTCGAGCCGTGTCGGCAATGGCACGGTATTGAAATCCTCCCCACACATCGCCCCAAGGACCGGACATAGAAAAGGTGTTAGGTGTGTGACCACTATAATCTTCTCGATAATCCCAAAAGAAGACATTTGCAAAGAAGCCATCGACCCCCATACTGTTTGCGGCATAGTCTTGAGAATCGGAAAGAAATTTCAAATTTGTTTGTAAAGCCGTCGCTTTATCGGGGAATACATCGTCAAGTTGGAAAACCCAAGGCGCCTGATAACCAATATAAATCGCCCCCCGCTGATCACTAACCTGGTAGTTTTCCAGGTGATAGTCAAAAGGGATGATGTAAGGTGCATAAGGAAGAGGCTCTCTTTGAGGATATGGCCAAATATACTTGATCGCCACCGTTGCTGCTGGAAGCTCCGAATAACCGAAATTCAACATAGTTAAATAGTTATTTGGCATCTTTACCAATTCACCGATGTAACTAATCAAAATTGAACTACTGCCATCGTTTTTTGCGTCCAAAGCAATAGATGAAATGGTGTCAATTGACGAAATGCCCAAAGATTCGAGTGTAACCTCTTTAGTTGTCCATTTTCCACTGCTCGGCAGACTATAACGGTGCTGGCCGCTTGACGTTGTAATTAATACATCAAAATTATCGCTTGTTTTATACTCAATCGAAAAAGGCAAGGTCTGTCCATATGACCCGCCAATGATTGCTTGTGCCCAGCTTCCAGTGCCTTTGTTAAAAGCTATTTTTTGGCAAGGACGATAAATTCCATCAATTGTGTCGTATTGATTGGTCAATGAGGTAGAGGACCCAGATCCGCTATTATTAGATATAGTCGCTTCGCGATTATAGCCAGTTCCCCACCAAACATGATCTGATTGGTAGAAATTGCCTGGCTTGAGATTGACTGACTCCAGTTTTTCTGCAGTGGTTCCAGTGCCTTTAAGCCAAAAATCGCAAGTCCACCTTTTGCTTTCGACATACTCTTTTTCTTCATCGACTTTTACAAAAACATGCAAAAGAGTATCCGACCCTGCTACGACATTAATATATTTTGAGTCAGTGAAGTCAACCTTATCGCCGACCCAAGCTCCAAAGCTTTCTTCACCTGCTTTGGTCGACTCTGGATACTTGATTAAAATTAAATTGTTTTGATTTGAATAAGTTGCAGATGCTGATCTCGAGCTATATGCCGTTACACCGTTTGTTAAAACATCCGTTTGTCCAGGTTTAATATGCAGATAGTAGATGCTGTTAGAAACATCGCATTCTTCAACGAACGCTGCTTTAGTAGATGCAAGAGCACGATTCCATTTGTTATCACCCGTTATTTCATACCACGTTTGATAGACACTAATCGCCCACGCCAGTGAGTCCGTTGCGCACCCACACTCCCCAGCTTTAAGTGACCGCCAAACTGGCCACGCCTCGCACCGCTCGCCAACAGCTACCATTTCGTCTGTAGAAAAACCATATGCTAACAAGAGATCGCCATTAAATGTGGAGTCTTCCAACGTGATTTGAACCGTTCCAACACTATAATTGAAATCCAAGTTTTTAATCTTGTATTCTTTACCGACCACTTCCGCCGTCGGTGCCCAGTCAACCTTTAGTGTTGCATCCAGTGCTCTAGCACTATAGACCCTAACAATTCCGTCATGCTTAAAAGTAGCTACGCCGCTTGCAAATGTGGCTTTGCCATCCAGTCCAAAAGATCTGGCGTGGAATGGCTCAGTTACATTGACAAGCCAGTGCGGAACCCATTTTTCATCGGGCTCGTCTGGAATTATTGGAGTCAAATAAAAATATTTAAGCAGTGCGTTAGTAGTTAATGTCGCCAATGAAAGCCACTGCTTATTACCTGTCAGCTTATAGCACTCTAAACATCCTCTAATTACTAAGAGCTGGGCTTCTGAAGATGTAGCAGTAGGTGGCTGATAAGCTGTATTAGGATCATCTGTCACAAAAGACCCGCCAACCAAACCCAGACTGTTGATTGCCAAACTGCCAGTGTCTCTCGTGTTGTAATTAAGAAACTTAAGATAGCCATTAATCCACGTTACTAAATCAGTCTGTTGTGAACTGGTTAAGATATTAGAATCAGCAGGTGGTGCAACGTTCATGGTTGCCGTCGTGTCCGTCCCCAGCAACAAGTTTTCGTTGTAAAGCTTATCCTGGGCATAATCAGCAGTTGTCTGAGCATTAGCAGCCAATAACCCATTTTTCGTAAATACAATAGATGATGATTTACTTTCTGCCATTTTATACCTCCTATTCTGGAATCATAGACTTAACGTTTTGAGAAACTGATGGTCTAACATCAACTGGTATCTCAAACATCGCGTGCGTATGAGCTACGCTTTCGCCGTCTTGCGGATCGTGGCAGTTGAAGCTTGCTAAAAGCTTCCCATTTGGCTGCATCCAGATTGTTTCTGGCTCAACTACGTCGTACTTTAAAGGAAGAGACTGCGAAAAGTCGTAGTTGAGTTCAAATTCCTTGCCCTGGTGCACCACATTGACGCAGTAAAGCATCCGGTAGTCGTGCATGTCGTAGTCGCCCGAATGCCAGTAAACATAGGGAAAATCTAAGCAGGCAGATTGGAATGTTTGAGTGTTCAAATTAAAGCCGTATTGCGTTAAGTCGATCCGATAAAGCACGTCATGGTCACCTGCCAGCGCTTGGCTTGGCTTTAAGACTTCAAAGTGTCCATCGCCTCTAACCATCCCTAGCAGGTCGTTCTTGGCGTCATAGCTGACTCTAACTGGGTCATCTGCTGAAAAACCGTAGCCCACGATAAAGTCACCATTGCTGGAAGTGACAGCTGCCGTTATGTCCTTGCCGCCCTGGTATTTGAATTTCGAAATTCTAAACCGCTCATCTGAACTATCAAAGTTCTTGGTGACGCCATAAATCAAGATGACACCATTTTCTTCTTTGACCCCAAAGCTGGATCCGTGACCGCCACTCGCCACCATCATGTCATCGATCAGTGTTCCGCCACTTGACCAGTGCTGGTAAAGTGTATCGTCTCCGTGCCCGTCCAGGCTAGATCCTGGGTAAGCCGTACTAGATAAGTAGGATCCATCGGATAGTTTTACAACATATTGCTCAGTGGCGTTCTTGCCGCGAGCTGTAGGTGACAACCTACCCAGTGATCTGGCATTTGTTTGATCAGCCCGAACCTCTGGAGTAGTTGAAAAGTACTGGTTTTCAATTGTTGCCCGGTATTCACCCAGCTTTAAACTGGTTACGTTTTGCAAGTAACCGAAAGTTGGCGACCCATACTGCCCTGACTCTGACAGCTGCCGGAAGATAAAGCCATTTGTATCCAGGAAGGCAGAAATGTTTGTGCCGCCTTCATAGGCTTGAATTATGACGCGCTTTGAACTGTTTGCCTTGTCAAAGTCAACCCCGTCCGGTGTCAAAACAACTGGATCGATAGATGAGCTGTCTTGCATGGCTTTCTGGACTGCGTTAGCAATTTGACTCGTAAAATTTGACAGCCAAGCAGGCGTAATCCGCGTCACAGTCTGGAATTCACCGAATTGGATTGAATTCTGTGACGGGTCAGCATAGCTTTCCGTTGTAGCCATGACACGCTCTTTAGTCGCCATTTCTGGTGTGAAGTCAGTGTTAACCGTGCGGACAACGCTCCCCAGCTTAGGATGCATCGTGTGCGGAACCGTGACTGTGTAAGCATATTGCGGGTGGTTAGTGTCCGCCAGAATTGTCTTAGCAATCGCTTTTAGCCCATTTGCATCAGTCGTGGAATTGCTGGTGTAGGCGCCTTCCAAGTAGGTTGTCCGCCAGTTTGGGTTGTACTGGCGGTTAGCTGAGTCGTCCACGATGTAAGTCTTGCCACCGTTCGCGGAGGACATTGTTTCGCCGTTTGGCCCGAAGACATAGAGCTTGGTGACGATGTTGCCCGTGATGTCACGCGTGCACCCGGTGACGTTTTGACCGACAAACACGGTTCCGGAGTAGATTTCGGAGTTGAGCTTGTTTCCGACTTCAAAAATCTTGTCCGTGATCGTGCCGTTAGACGTCGCTTTTACGTAAAAGTCGCATTCCAGGTCGTAGTCTTGGAGCAAGGTCTGCAGCATGGAACTAGCCCGGCTAGTACCATCAAATTCGATTTTTGACATAGTCAGCGTAGTGGTTAGCTTGGACAAGTCCAAGTCCCAGGTCAGCTTTTGAGCTAACCATTGGAATGCTGTTTTAGCCGTGCAGTTGGTGTAGGTCTTAGCCGGGACTATCGTGTGGGAAAGCTCCCAGAGGCCCAGGTCGATTAATTCGGCTGATGTCACGGCCAAGCCTGACGCAAGCAGCGTTTCGGTCGTGTGCCAAATTCTGAACACATACCAACGATTCAAGGTGTCATCATGTTTGGCAATGTAGTTGCCTTCCACTACCTTGGCGCTATCCGGTTGTCGTTGCGGAACCACGATGGTGCCGTAGTGGTTATATTCTTTAGATTTACGGTTCTTACTTCGGGATTGTGTGGTGTCTTCTACGTCGGGGTTTTCACCATAGGAGCTGTTAGTCTGGTCTGCTGAGGCATACTGGTGCGTAATCGTGTCGGCGGTGAAGACAGTCGCGCCGTCTAAAGATAACGTCCCAATCCGCTTCAATTCGCCGCTTAAGATGTAGTACTGTTTTGCCATTACTTTAACCTCGGATTATATGAGATCACGGTCTTGGAGGTGCTGAGATCAGCATCAGACACGAAGACAACCTTATTGTTCCCTGGCCTCAGCTTTGGATAGCTGGTCGCCCATGCTTCTTCTACCACCGTCCCGTCAACCGTGGTCGTCATGTGTTCTCCGTCAAAGTCCAGGACGCTACCTGCAGGGACTGCAACCGGGATCGGTTTGTTTGCCAGATCGTAGTTAGGATTCCGCCGCCAGGCCTTGAGCATGGTTAAGGACGGGTGAACATTTCTATAGATGTTAGGCGGATTGGTGGTGTCTTCCTTGATGGAGTGCTTAAACATTCCGACCGCAATCGAGCCTAAGCTAGCACTGTAATTGCCGCCCTGGTCGACATACTTGGTGTTCTTGAAGTGGACTTTGCCTTTTTCATAGTCACTGACACGGTTGCCACCCTTATCTAGCTGGTAAATCCAGAAGCTCCAAACATTGCCGACCTTGTGTACTTCCCATTCAATCCAGGAGTTGGAGAGTTCAGAGCTGTTATTGTCATTCATCTCTGCCTTGTAGTAGTAGACGGTCTGGTCCTCTTTGGTTGTGACCTTCTTCTTCTTGCCCCTGACCTTCTTGATCGTCGTGACGCTCTTCTTAACCTTCTTAGACCCGGTATATACCGGAACTTTTTTATTTTCACCGTTCTTGATATTAAAGGATTTCTCCGGGCCGTAAATGTTGACGTAATCGCCACTAATCCAGTCGGTGCCAGGCTTGCCAATCTGCGTGTACAAAATAGGAACACTCCCACTTGCCTGGTCCTTAATCCCTGCGCGGAAAAAGGCATTACCGTTTGGATCTAGAAAGAGAACCTCAACATCACCCATTGCCCGGCCATTATGTGGGCCTTTAAACTTCTGGTGTTTAAGCCGGAAGACGGCCTTGAAGTCGTCCAAAGCGCCGCCGTCAAAGCCTTTCGTGATCATGATAGGACCATACCAGGCCGTGCCGGTCGTTCCTTTAGCTTCCTGGGCGTCCGTACCGAAGTTCATGACAGTGTACTTGTTGGTCTTTCCCTTCTTGTCTTTAGACGGATTATAGCCAGTCTTTTCCTTGGTGCCGACCCCAATGGACATGCCAGAAGAATTGATGATATTAGCGCCACCCATAACGGGGGCCAGACTCTGCCCCCACTTGATGGAGCTGGCAGTAGTAGGATTTAAGTTCCAGTTGGTAAAGGACCCACTAGTCGCATCGCCGACGTCAGAAAGCTCTTCCTGCCATTCTGCAACGATTTTGTTTTGAAGTTCTGTGCTGTCCTCGCCGATTGCAAAGATACCAGAGCCGTTAACCACCACGCCGACATGCTTTGCATCCTTATTTGACTCGATCTGAATGTCGACCGGTGTCGGGGCATTGCCCTTCATGTTGATGTCGATTTCCCTGCTAGTAGTCACCCCGTCAAGCGCGATCGTTTCGCGATTTAAAAAGGTGTAAGGCTTAGAACACTCAAAAGTAAGGTCGACCGTGGCAAACCAAGAGTTATTAAGCAGGGTAGGCTGGCCAATCGAACTGAAGTGACCAATCCAGAATCTATCTGGCCAGAAGCCAAATTCAAGCTCATATTCACGGGCTGGGTTGTCCTCGTCGTAGAGAATAAGATATTCAGCCATTTGGTCCGTTATTTCCTGCATGCGTTCCCGGCTGCCGTTAGTGTCCAGGTAGACCTTAAAAGTAAAGGATTTGCTGGTGTAGTTGATCCCTTCAAAATAGTTGCCGTAAGCCCCAGGGATGTCTTCGCTAACCACGCTCATTGTAGGGGCAATCGGCATCGCGAATTTTGTGCATTTAACGCCATAGCTGGCGCTTGAAACGCCGTTATAAATGAAATATGGATTTAATTCAGCCATTTCTGCCTCCTATCTGACAAAAAATCCGCGCATGTCGCTGAGCTTCTGCTGGTCGTTGTAGCCCTTGTAAATATCACTTTGCAAAATGTAAGATCTTGTTGGCTTCTTCAATGCTTCCAACTGAGTTGCGCTGTAACTTATCAAAGAGTCCAGTTTGCGCTCAACCAAGTTCAAGGCGTTGCTGTTCATGGCCGCACCACTGCCACCACCCGCTTGACTTGCATAAGCCGCTGCACGCCCGATCATCTCGTAAGTCCGTGCTGGGCCTGCAACGCTTGGATTTGGAACGACAAACTCCGTCTTGTTGCCTTCGCCGATCAGAGCCATCTGTTCCCGGTCGATAATGCCACCTTGGGCATAGCCACTTGCGGCGACGCGAGCAAAGGCCGCGTTAGACGTGCCATATCTGTGTTTGATATAGTTAATTGCTGCCAGCAGGTTGTCATAGCCGTTGTAGATGTCGCCGTGACCTGCCAGCTTGTAAGCATTAAAAGTTGGTCCAATAGTTTGCATCAAACCTTTAGATGGGATGCCAGCTTTCGCGTTGCTATCCCAAAGGTTGATTGCCTTTGGATTACCACCAGACTCACGCTGGATGGTGGCAAGAATCTTATTCACCCGGTAGCCAGTCGGATCGATCCCGTTGACCTTAAGGGCCTTAATGACATAAGGCTTCCACCACATAACTCCAGCTCCGCTAGGGTTTGCGCCGCCATCTTCGCTGTCATTCTTGTATCCTTGGACGAGTTTTTTGAGCTTGTCGGAGATCATGCTGGTCATCTTGCCAAGCATCGACCCCGCCAAGTTCTTAAAGCTGTCTGGTAAAAGCGACATAAAGGAATCAGTGGCGCCCTTGATTAGCTTAGCGGTGTTCCGGAGGGGATGCTTAAGCCATTCAATTGCGTCCTTGAGCTTGTCAGCTACGCCGCCAAAGAACGACTTAACACCATCCCAAGCGTTGCCAAGAACATTGCCCTTTGCATAGTGCACGCCGACTGAGTCAAAGATTTCCTTGGTCTGCTTCGAGTTATAGACCTTGTCACCAGGATTGATGATCGTCCTAGCGTCGCGTTCCTGGTACATCTGCAAGCTGCCATCTTTGCGCTGGATCAATTCCCGCGGGTCAGGACTGCCGTCGTCGTTGACAATAGCCATGACAGAGCCATCGCCTCCAAGTTGGCCACCCGTTGCAAAGTGAACATGGCCAAGCTTGCCGATGCCGCCCTTGCCGCCGAAAAAGGTCCAGACTTTGTTGATTGCCGTGATCATGCCGTTGATAAGGTCAATAACGCCGTTTACACCGTCAGCGACGACCCCCTTAATCCCGGTCCAAATGTCACGAACAATCGATTTCATGCCGTTCCAGGCGTCGCTGAAGATTCTCTTGATATCTTTCCAAACGCCCTTCCAGTTGCCCTTCAGAATGTCTGTCCCAAGCTTGAGAATGTCGGTGATAATCTTAAGCTCATACTTAAAAATATCTCTAATAACGTTCCAAGCCGTTTTGAGAATGGTCCCAATCGCCTTCCAAGTTGTGCGCCAAATGGTCTTTATAAAGCCCATAGCGCCCTTTATAAGGGTTTTAATTGTTGTCATGGCTAATCGTACCAAACCGATGACAACGAGCAACAGAGGCGACATAACGACAAACAAGATCTTAAGTGCGCCTACAACTACAGCGGAGATGTCATGCCAAAGCGCTTTGATGAATTTTAGCAGTTGGTTCCAAGCCTTCTTGAATTCCTTGACAATCGGAGACATGGACTTGGAAACTTGCTTAAAGACCTTGGAAACCGTCTTAGCCACTGAATTGAATGCTGAGCTGGCCTTTTTGCCAATGCCGTTGATGAAATCTCTGAACGGCTTGACATTCTTATAAGCCAGCGCAAATGCCGCCCCAATAGCGATAACCGCCAGAATAATTGGGCCGCCGCTAAAGGACATAAAGAGGCCGATCAGTGACGCAAAAGGTTTAACTAAAGCCATTACAATCGTCGTCACGCCCTTGAGGGCTTTAAGCCCCAGTGCAGCTGTAGCAATGGCCGCCAGCCCCTTACCAATTGTCTGCAGAGTGCCCTTGTTCTCAGCTACCTTATCCAAGGCCAGTCCCAGGTTATCCAGCACGTCATTGCCATTGCCTGTAGACTCAGCAAATTTATTGATCCACTTGTATGAATCCTTAAAGAACTGGATAAAGCCCTGGCCAATATCACCTCCGATTTCCTCAAGGTCGTCCTTGATGTAGCCCAGTTTATCGCCCAGCGTGGCAATTTCATCCTTATGCTTTGAAATCCAGCTGCCGATTGACGCCAGAGCGTTATAAGCACTGTCCCCAGCTGCCGAAATGGACCCGGTAAAGCCACTGGTTCCCAGGCTGTCCATCAGCTTTAAGACACCATCTTGGACTGATTCCTGGGCACCCTGCCAAGCGACAGAGAACTTGCTGGTGTCGGTGGCAGCCTTCTTGGCGATCTGAGTATTACCCAGCTTCTCAATCGCTGCGATCATCTCAGAGGCTGAAATCTTGCCCTTAGACATTGCATCGCGGAAGTTGCCAGTATATGCCCCAGCGTCCTTTAAAGCCTTCTGGAGCTTGCCAGAGGCCCCAGGAATGCCGTTAATGAATTGGTTCCAGTCGCCAGTGTACATCTTGCCTGCCCCGACCATCTGGGTTAAGGCCAGGGATGCAGCTTGCATGTCTTGTGCGCCACCACCCGCTACTGCGACGAGGTTGCCCAGGGCCTTGGTTACTTCAACATAGTTTTTAACCCCATTGGCAGCCAGGGTGGCCGAAGTATTGGACATCTCGCCGACATTGTAGATGGTCTCCTTGGAATACTCTTTAAGTTCTTCCTCACCTTTTTTGATTTCTGAAGTATCAAAGCCAGCAAATTTCATCGTTGACGAGTAAGATTTCAAGGCGTCGAAGGATTCGGTAGCCTGTGCAACCATTTCTTTAAAAAAGTCAGTTACCCGTTCAGTTGCTTGCAAAAGCGCGCCACCAATAAAGGAACCCTTGATATAGTCCCCAAGTGAACCAAAGGCGTTCTTAACCTCGCCAATGTTCTTCTGGGCGGAGTTGGCCATATCATCGCCAGCACCCCTGCCCATGCCCTTGGCAATTCGATCAACATCCTGGCCCATACCTGACGCTGACTTCTTGACGTCTTCGGAATTGGATCCAAAGTTGGTCTGCATTTCGGACCCGGCATGTTTGCCCATGCTGGTGGTAGTAGCTGACACGCTTCCTGCCACAGAGGATGCAGCCTTTGCCACTTCTTTTGTGTTGGACGCAAAGTTTTTCTCCATCTGGTCGCCAGCCTGTTTGCCAGCACTATTTACACTCTTAGAGACCTGACCACCTGCTTCGTCGGCAATGGTTTTTAGTTTGCTGGCATTTCGGATAAAGTTAGCCACCGCTTGAGTGCCGGTGCCTGCCCCAATCTTTTTTAGGATTTCTTCAACCTGGGAAACGTCGGATCTAAATTCCGATTCGTTAGCCGGAAATTTTAAGTCGATCGTTACGACTCCATCAGCCATTTTTTACCCCCCTTCTACAGCGATGTAGAAAATGTAGAACGTTTGTAACCACCCTCAGCCCTACAGCCGCAAGGTTTCAAGGCACTTTTCTACATTTCTACATTGTTCTGCAACATTATATAAATATATCCCCCTATGTTCCCCCTATGTTCCCCTATTTATGCTATACCTCTTATATATTATATATATAATATATTTTATTATTTATATAACATGTAGAATGTAGAAAAAGTACTATAAACCCTACGGGGAGTAGGGCTCAGCTTTTCTACAGTTTTCTACATTTTCTACATTGAGAAATTAAGAAGTGCCGTGGTCCTTACGGGGAGTAGGGTTTATCGTTTTTGGCTTTTTCCTGTTTTTTCTACATCGCAAAATCAAAATCCCATGCGGTTGAACTGTTTCTGCATTTCGTAGTCGTTCTTGGCCTTTTGGTCTTCAGGAGTCTGCGCCAGGCTGTAGTATTCTTTGCAGTCCACCATCTCATTGAGCTGTTTGCCTTTGTATTCGCTCAAGTCAGCCTTGCGGATTCGGACAATCCTTTCAAAAATCGATTCGGGATCCAAACCGTCAAGCAAAGCCTTAAACTTAAACCAGCTCATTTTGCCCTTCTCTTCCAGCAAGTCGATGTGGTACGTCTGCATAAAACTGGCGTATATCGCGCCAGAATCAAGCTCAAAGCCAAATGCCCGGTCCCATTTGCCAACTGGATCACTCTCAACCGTGTTGCCATAGGGATGCCGGCTGACGTCCTCGGATACTGTTTCGAAGGTCTTAACTATATCTTCATCGGTGGCATCCACTGGACCAACAAACATTAAGAACGTCCGTGTGGCCTTGATTTCTTCGGGAAGATACGATTCGACCAAGTTAAACCACCGCAGGACGTTGTCGTAAGCGTAATCCAGTTCATATATACCGGTGGTTAGCTCAATAAATTTGTGGTCTTCCTTACTTGGCGTTGACAGGCTTAGCATTCTTGTTCCGCTTCTTTGTGCGGGCTACTGGAAAGGCCTCGTTAAGCTTGGCTTGTTCGCTTCTGGCTTGCTTCTCGCGTTCCCGTTTAAGTGCTTCCTGGATTTGGCCAATTGCCCGGGCAACTGCCTCAGAAGACCCGTGTGTCTGCTTCCAGATTGTTTCGCCTGCGCCAGGTTCCAGCAGCTGGTCAATTGCGTCAATTAGAGTGGTCTTCAAATCGTCTAATAATCCAGCGATTTCATCTTCGCTAGGCTGACCTTGGGCCAGTTCGTTTAACTTTTCCTGGACATTAGCGGACTGGCTGGCGATAGAGCTGGCGATCCGGATATTTTCGTCGTTGGCGTAGACCGGGTAGGACTTGCCATCCAGTTGGACATCAATCCGTGGGACATCAGTGTTTAAACTTAAAACTGTCATTTTTTATCTCCTATTACTAAAAAAGAGGGCCAGCCATTAAGCTAGCCCTCCTTTCTTCATTACGCGCTTACAGTGTCGCTTAAAACGCCTTTGCCAGATTCCGCAAGGGTAAAGGTCAAGGTTTCCTTGGCGTTACCGTTACCACCACCGACTACAATGCTCTGCACAACTACGCGAGTGATCAAGGTCTTGCCGTTTGGATAAACGATTTTAAGCAAGGTCTTAGCCGCGTTGCCAGTTGCGTGGCTTTGATAAAGCCCCACGATGTAGTCGCAGGCTGGATCACCGACCAGCACGTGGCCAGTTACTGCCCAAGTATAGGCAGAGCCTGTCTTTTCTGGTGAAGCATTGTCTTCGTCAGCGAAATAGATTGACGTGTCACTAACGTCGTTAGGCGCTGGCGTTACGCCGGTGACAAAAGCTGCAAGGCTAGCAAAGCTCGCGGTAGTGGATGTAGCAGGATCCAGGCTACCCGTCGTGTCGATGAAATAGCCTGTCTGCCAGTTATGTGGGAAATATGGTTTAGTATCTGCCATTTGATTAATCCTTCCTTAATAAATCAATATAAACAACAAAGTTTGTAATCCAAAACATCGTTCCGGACGTGTCGACCAGCTGGTTAAACGGAAATCCAGTGATTTCTGCATGATCGCAGGTGAAAGTCCCGTTCTGGGACTGGACCGTATTACCGCTGATTTTTGAGATCGCATCAGCGATAGGGCTTAGCAGCTGGCGGGCAGTAAGATAATCCTGCGTCGAACAGAGAATCTCGTACTGCATCGTCATCGGCTGATCCCCGTTGAAATATGGTGCTCCTGTCGGAGAGGATCCAGGATCCTGCAAAAGGCTGACCTGCCCGTTTTCGGGCATGTGTCCCAGCATGATCCCGCCACCTGTTTCTTTGTCGAAAAAATCAGCCAGTCGGTCATCTAAGTCTAGTTGTTTAGTGTCCACCACTTACCTCCTTCAGGTATGCGTTAGCCGCTACCCTTTGCCAGTCTGTCTTGTAGACCGCTTTGGCCCGTAAGTCCCATCTGCGGCTTGTTCCCGGTGTTGAGTAGTTTCGTACTCGGTGACCATTAACGAGACCGTAGAACTGAGCTTTGGCGTATTTGGCAGTGTAATGGACGCCAGTGTTGTTGACAAAGCTTTGAGACCTCAGGAAGCCTGCCCGTTTGGGTACATAGCGCTCCATGTCCTGGTGCATTTGGTTGAGCACCTGGATCCTTACGCTTTGTGATCCTGTGCTCTGGGCCATGCGGCTAAAAACACTCAAATCGCTCATTAGATTACCTCTAGCTCATAGCAATACAGGTCTTCGGTGCCCGGTTGATCAAACCGATTGATGCTTTTCACAGTGTATTCCTGTCCTTTATAGGTCAGCTTTGACTCAAGATTATCCTTAGTCAAGGCTGGCACTGGATCAGAAAACCCGGCATATATTATGACCAGGCCGTTAGCCACGATTTGACGATCGTTGTTGGTGCCGCTATAGGTGGTCTGCATGTTTACCACACAATTTGCAACGTCGCCCTCCCAGGTTGGGATTGTGCGGCCATAGCGGTCCTTCTTAGCGCTCTGATCAATCAACTTCAAGTGAACAGTCGATACAGCCATTTGATAGGGAATTGGGAGTTTCATGATTGGCTCACCCCACTAAACACCAAGCCATAACGCCCAAGCAAATTGTAGGCTGACTTAACCACCCCGGTACTGCCTACGGTCAGATTTTGGCCTGCTGAGCCGTTTAAACTCATGCTGGTATGTCCTACTGTAAAAGAGTTCAAAGCGCATTGTGCGAGCTCGTAGGCGCTAGAATAGCCACTATCTTCCAGGAATAGCATTTCCAAGGCTACCGCCTTCTTGAAAGCCATCGCCTGGCGAAACAGATAGCTGTCTGGATTGGCTTTTGCATCAGCATCAAGGTCGTGGTAGGAAAAAGCTGGGTCGTAATAAGAACAAACTTGGTTAATCAAGACCGAAGCGTTCTTTAGCAGCTTGTCGAAGCTGTCCGGTTTCTTCAGCTCATAACCGAGCTTGTCAAAATCACTTTTCGTCAGATACGGCATTGTCAGTCACTTCCTCTTTCTTCTTGGCAGTCCGCTTAGTCGCAGCTTCAATCAGCGGAGTACCTACAGAGGGGTGGACTGCAAGGAGCTGTTCGGCTCTTTCATCATCGTCCACGTCAATGGTTTGGCCCTTGAAGTAGTATCTATGCTCCTTCTGGCCCCAAAAATCGTGGATTACCTTGTACTTGGTCATTAAGCACCCGCAGTGGCTGCGACATAGATACCCTTCTTGGCGTTGTCCAGGACAATTGCATCGTAGTAGGACAAGCCCTTGATGGTCCAGCGGTTACCTGATCTGTCGGTTGACGGATCGATAACTGAAACTGAATCATACTTGACAATTGGAGCAATTGCTGCCAACGGAGTCAAGATGAAGTTAACGTGGTCAGTGATTCCAGTACCCTTCAAACGGTCGCTTGAAACACGAACGATCGGAACGCCGCCATCAAGCTGAGCAACCCGACGATCAATCCCGTTGATTGACATTGAGCCGTCCGTTGAGAAGGTACGGGTTACGGCCGCTGATTGCTTCAAGGCGGTGTAGTAAGCAGATGAAACAAACATTACGTAGCCGCCTGGAATTTCGTTGTCAAACATGTAGGCTTCGGCGGTATCGTATGCATCCAGTGCGTTGTCCTTAGTGATTGAGTCAGTTGCCTTCTTTGCAGTTGAGTCGAACAGCTTTTGAACGGCCACCTTGTCACGATGCGGGATCGTGATCATCTTGTTATGTTCACGCACGACATTTTCCACCGTATAAGCGCCGTTTTCATCCATGTCAAATTGGTCAAGATCATAGCCAAACCAGTCTTCGTGAGTCAGCTTAACGGTTTCCTTGTCAACGGAGATGGTGCTGCGTGCGTTATCTTGGTTACGCTTGTAAGCAGCCGCGTCAACGAAACCACTCAGTTTGTTGATTCTAACTTCATTAGCACCTACAAAGTCGGCGGCACTGATGCCGTTGCCACCAGTCAAATAGCTCCAAACTTGTGAGTCTGCCTTGTACTCTTCATCGATACGTGCAAGGTCTTTTGAATCTAATACGACAGTCATTTACTTATCCTTTCAGTCTTTGTGCAATCTTCTGATGCAGGCTAACATCCTTGCCAGCAGCTTCCGGATTCCCCGTAGGAAATGCCTGGATTGGCTTGCCAGCAGGCTTGTCTTCTGCAAACAGATAACTATCTGAATCCTTGAGAGATTTAAGCTGGTCTTCCAGTCCGGTCAAATTACCCTTGCTGTCAAAGCGGATGTCATCGCTGTTAAGCAACGCCTTCACCGCCTTGGCGTTTTTGGCGCCAAAATCCTTAATGGTGCTTGTGACGGCAAAGTCAAGTTTTTGAGCGTTCAATTGATTGGCAGCCTTTTCATTGTCTGACTTCAATTTCTCGATTTGCTTGGTCAACTCTTCGACGTTGACGTTATTTGCCTTCAAATCGTCAATCTTGCCGGACAATTCACTGCTAGTCTTTTTAAGCGCATCCCTCTCGGCTTCCAGGCCCTCATACTTCTGCAAATCCTTGCCGTATTGGGCCATAATGCCGTTAACCTGGTCTGGATTTAAGCCTAAATCTGTCAAAAATTTTCTTTCCATTGGTGTCTCCTTACGTTGCTTTTTACGAGTGACGAACTCGATCAGGACATAACAATAAGGCCTTTTAACGCCGTGCTTGGGGCGAAATTTAATAAATCTTTTCCCGGTCGTATTGACGGGCCAAGAAATCATTTTCACTTACTATTCTTCTGATTTTTGCTTGATAGCCACGAATGGCACTGTTGCATTTCGCTGCCAGGTTCGTGTTGCCAATCCGTTTGGCCGCTACTTTACGCTGCTTCCACTTGCGCACCTGCCGCTCATAGTAGCGCTGGAGCTGTTGCTTTTGGCCATTCTCGATTGCTTCCTGCTCATCATAATGCTGTTGGTGGTTAACTGTAACACCTTCTACATAAGGATATAGCTGGTGCATGCAGTTGATCCCCAGCGTTCCGGCTGGTGTCCCATATCCATAGTCATAGATTGTCGGGTATTTCTGGTTAAACCGTGAATCGCCGTGGTCAACCACATTGACCACCTTGCCTTGAATTGGAGCGCAAGCAGGTCTAGCAGCTGGGTGGGATGTCATAATCGCCAGCGTCTGGCTGTAGTCCTTGAGTGACTGCATTCTAACGTCGTTATAAGTCCGCAAGGTAGTCGTAGTAATAACCGTTCTTGTATAGCCCTCAAGGTTCCATTTGTGGCCGCCTTTATCGATTAAAGTAGTTGGCAGGCCGGTCTTAATCCAGTCGTCTATAGTGTCAAAAATAGCCTCCTGAGGCGTTTTAAGCCCGGTTGTTACCGCCAAGGTGGACTTGTTTAGAATGTCTTGATAAACCCTTAGAGCCGGATTCTTGCCCACGTTGGTGGACAATAGCGACTGGTTAACATTGTTATCTAGGCTCTTCCATGTTTGAGCTGCATAGGAATCTAACACTTGCATTGTTTCAGTGCTAACTGGCTTAATTGGCTGGTTTAAGAGTTTGGCCAGGTCTTTGTTGAACGATTGACTAACCTTTAATCCATCGCGCTTGATTACGGAATCAATCGCTTTTGCAATCGCAGGCGATTGATTTTTAACGTAATCAATCACCTGTTGGGTTAATACGCCCATTTGCGCTAGTGCTTTCAGCCGCCATTCAACCATTTCCTCAGCCTTGAGATCAGTTAAACGGGGCCGAACGCCTTTGATCGTGTCGATCAGCATTCCGAAGATTTCCTGCTGCAGGATAACGTAAAGATCGGCAACCTTTTCCGCCGTGCTCATAGCTATTCACCGCCGAACTGATCAAATTCTGGTTCAGCCGTGGAGTTTTCCTTGTCGATTTCTTCTAGCCACTCTTTGGCTTCTTCTTCATCAAGGCCATAGTTGCGCATCAAGAATTGCTTTTTAGGCATAACCTGGGCTTGAACGGCCTGCAGATCAGCCGTGCGCTTAGAATCCTGGTCCACAAATACACCATCGTTAAAGTCGATTGTGACGTCAAGATTATCTAAATCGCCAGTCCATCTTGCTTGGCCGTCAGCGTAAAAGCTATCCACGCTCGCTATTTCGAAGATGGCGTAAGTCAAGGCCTTGATGGTCTTTTCCACCTGGGTGATGTAGCTGGATCTGGTTTGATAGGTCTGGGAGTTGTTAGTGACCACCTCTGTTGCAGTTTGAATGCCGCTCGGTGACGTCGTAAACGTGCCCTGGCTTAACCCTGTCTGGTTCTCAAACTCGCGCAAGAAGAAGTCCATGGTTGCTTGGTAGTCAGCCACCCGAATTGGGCTGGTTGCATCGTGGAAGCCGACTTCGCTCGCATCACCGTACATTGCCTGGTAGACTGTTTCATCTGAGTCAAACATAGGCGGGTGAGTTTCGCTTGCCTGCCCACCATAACTGGATCCTGTTTTCAGCCATTCAGCCGGAACAATCAAGCGCCGCTGGCCCTTCTTGATTTCATCGACAAACTGGTCGTGCGTCCTATTGATCGCATCGATAACGGTGTAGGAGTTGTCGATTAAAGACATGCCCATTGGGCTCGTGAAGTTCTTATTGTTAGCACCCTTGTTTCGATAAAATGCAAAAAGCGGATACTTTAGTCCGGTAATCTTGACTTGTGGTTCCAAGCCTTCATATTGTTCCAATGTGTTCAATGGAACATTGATACCAACAGTTTCTGCCGTTTCTGAGCGGTAAAGTTCGTTAGTAATCACGTAATCGCCATTATCCCATTGGTGGAATTCCAACAACGTGTAATAAATAGTCCGGTGATTTTCAATTTCGGTTGTCCGGGATGCAATCGCTAACTCATTAACCTGGTTAGTGTCGGCCTGAAGGGGATAGACTTGATCGGCAGTTGCCCAGGCGAGTTTAATCTTGCCGCCTTCAACGTAAGGCCGGACGCATCCGGATCCCAATGCAATCCATTCTTCAAGTTTTTCTTCGCAAGTGGTGTAGAAGTCGTTTTGCTGGAAAACGCCATCCAGAAAGTCGTTGGCAGTCTCGTCGCTGACATTAACCTGGCACTGTTCGTTAAAGATTAAACTGGCCAATTTAGCGCTGGCCAGTTTGGTTACGTTGACCGATTGCAGTTCGTGCTTTTGCGTATCACCGTAAGAATTTTTGTGGGTTACCTGTTTAAGGTCATCCATGTAATAGCGCTTGTCACGCGCAATCCGCTCTACCTCATCGGCGAGTAAGTTGATCCGGGGATCGTCAATAATTTGGCCTAAACTTTTCGTCATGCCGACTGCTGCACTTCCTTTCCTAAATAAATTTTTGAGTGTATCCCAAAAAGCCATGTTCCACCTCCTACCACTTCAATCCGAATTCTCGTTCGTTGTCTAAGACGCAGTACTTAAACGCGTCGACCGTGTGGTCGTCTTCCTTGATAACCTTGGGACTGTCGCTTTGGAGCGTGTTTTCGTCCCATTGGTACTTTTGATGTTCTTTGATAAAAATCTGATTGGCAGGCTGGTCAAGATAGTAAACCCGGCCTTGTGCCAGTAGGTCCTGCACCCGGTCGATCATGTCTACTTCCTTGAGTTTATGCACCTTGTGCCAGCGGATGCCATACATTGAATAGTACTGGTTATCTAAGGCACCTTCCGCCGAATCCATAGTCAACCGAGTTGGGTACTTGTCATATCTCTCCGTCACCTGGTCGATAAAGTCATGGATATCCTTGGCGAGCTCTGAAGGTGGCTTCTTGTTTGTCTTACCAGCTGGTGAGTAGTAGTAGGTGTCCAGCAGGTAAACATCTCCCTTGCGAGTAAGGCCAACTGCTACCACCGTGGTTGCTGACACTTCGTGACCTGCGTCCATGCCGTAGTAGATGTCGGTGATGTAGTCATCGTCAGGAATCGAATCGGCTGGATGGAATAAATCCATGTTGTAAACGTTAGTGCCAAGCCCTACCACCTCGCCAAGATAAAGCCATCGGTAGTAGTCATAGTCGTTTTCCTTGTATGACTCGATCATGTCTAGCTGTTGCTTGGTCGTAAACCCCAGCTTGTCGTCCAAATAAGTGGAATGATCAATGAAAAAGTTTGGATCGCTTTCCTTTTGAGTTATCCACTCATTTATCCACAAATAAGGATTTTTAGGCGGGTTGTATGAGCAGTAAACCTTGGCTTGATTCAGCCAAGCTGGCTTTTGGCGAATAAAGGTCGGGACCGCTTGGTCGAAAACGTCGATGTTCTTAAGATTGCTGAATTCCTCAAACCAGAGCGCAATGACATTGCCCACGTTGTTGGACTTCAATTTCATTGGATCATTCGCACCGTAAAAATAAAATGCTGACCCGGATTGAACGTGCTCAATCTTAAGCGGGCTTGTCCTGGTCCTAAACTGATCACTAACTTTTAAGATATCCATTGCCCAGAGAATCTGGTTGTAAACTGAATCTCTAAGATAACTGGCGTTTTCACGGATACAGACCACGTTTGCCTTGTGTCCAGTATTAATTGCCTTGATCATGTCAAAGACCAGCTTGATGCTGATCACGGACGACTTGAAACTACCACGGCCTCCTTTTGCAATTACGTAAGGCCGGCTTGTGTTCCAGAGTTTACGGAAGTGAGGGTTGATCTGGTCGGTCAGTCTAACCTTCATCATCATCACCATCTGTCATGTCATCGATGATCACGGTTTGACTGGCAGCTTCCTGGGCCATGCCATTCCACATGCCATAGCGTTTGCCCAGCATGTCCATCGCTTTTAGGCGATCCGCAAAAAGCGGACGTGTCTCCACGATGCCGCCGTCCTTGTCTAAGCGTTCTTCTTTTATTTCACCACGGGCTATGGAGGTCAGGTTTTCCATGATTTCCTTGATCTGCATGGTTTTCTTAGCATCGAGTGACTTCAATTTCTCGTTGATATATTCGGCAATCTGGGGTTTTTTGAGGTTCTCAGCGCCCATTCCCGCGGCATTTTTAGGTTTGTATCCAGCATTAATGGCGGCCTGTGTGGCGTTGCCTAGCCGGATGTATTCATCAGCAAATTTCTTTTGCTTAATTGTCAGCTTCAGGACTGCCACCACCTTTCTACTGAAACAAAAAAGCACGGCCACCAGGCCATGCCACAATCTGAAACTCACCCGCTCTGGTGTCTGATAGTCCACCGTCATCGCTTGACTAAGTCTCGCCAGGGCCGGCGATTGGCTTAGAAGGGCTATGAATCCCAGCGGAATCGAACCGCTGAAACCCAGCTTAAAAAAATTTTGAAGAGAAATAAAAAATAAAAAATAATTAAATAAAGAGTTATTTTTTCAAAGCCCCAAACGGGGCTAAAGCTGGTGCCGGAATCGAACCGGCCGCGCCAATGCATTTTATGACAGTCATCGGTATTGCTAAAAGGAGATAGACACTCCCAACAGACAATTCTTATGTTTGGATCAGTTTAAAAAAGCGTAGTTAAAGGCCACAGAGGAGATAGACGCTACCCGAACCAGCTAAATGTGATGTAATCATGAAAAACGGAATGGAATTTAGGAATAAGTTAGGGAAAAAGTGCCCAGGCGGAGGTCCTGGGCAATGCTGCAGACGGGAGTCGAACCCGAATGCAGCTATGACTAAGTTTGTTCAACGTATTGCTAGTAAACCTTTATTTCTGTTTACGCTACTATAATATCGCTTTTGCTTTGCATGTTGTGTGCATACTTTATGCAATTTTTGACACTTGCAAACAAGGTTGATCTTGTACCTTAAACACTATCTTCCAATATTCAAAACGGTCTGCAAATTCGCAAAGCGCCATCCGCTTTTTATTTGCAAATTGTCGATCTGAGTAGCCGATTTTTTGAGCAATCTTAAATCCCTGCATGCCTTTGAGGTAGTAGTCCACCAGGATAATCTTGTAGGGCTTGCGGATGTCGTAGTCGGAGCAGTTGGCAATTGTATGCTTGATGCAATCGACTACAGAAGCCGCATAGATGCCCTCTATGACCTTGTTTTCCTGGTGATTGGTAATCGTGCCAGAGGGCATCCCAGACATGCTAGGGGAGCTGATATCGGCTCTGTGAGCTCCACACAAGCGGAGATACCGCTCAAAGTCGTGTTTAAGGTACTGGTCCACCTTGCGAGCAGTAAGTCGTGGGTCCAGTCCCAGCTCCAGGTCGTCCATAAGATCAGTCCTTCATAAGATCCCGCATGACCAGCTCAATTCTCCGCAGTTCGGTGTAGTCCACCGCCTGCAGGAATTCTCTGCTAATCATCAGGTCGAATCCCGGCTTTGCCACGTGATAGCCTTGTCCAGTTTGCTTAATTTCGTAACCAAAATTCATAGCCTGTCATCCTCTCCTACTACTTTCTCCAGCAGCTCTGTGTCACTCATAATGTAGTCCGTAGCGCATTCCTCGCTGCAAAAGCCTAAGCCTTGATACTCAAGATAACTGTCACCGGGCTCAAGAATAGTACCGCACCAGTTACAGTGGAAGTCCATAGTTATACCCCGCTTGTCTTAAACCTACAATCCAGCACCAGGGGATAAGCTTGCCCCTTCCCCGCTTGCTGACCACAATCTCTAATCCGTCAATCTTACGCTCAATGCCATAGACTGCTCTTGGCTGGGCATCAACCCAGTTGGCAATTGGCGCTGGCGTGTTTTTGGCCAGTTTAAAGCGTGACTGGAGGCCGTACTTTGTCGGGTAAAATACCTTTTCCATCTCATTACCCCGCTAAATAAACACTGGCGAAGCTGGTAGCCATAAGCGCTAACCAGGTCGCGAAATTAAGCCAACTTGGTTTTAAAAGCAGCCAAATTGTGACCAGGATCCAGGATCCCCAGCTAAGGCTAATCGTAAAACTTTGCATTGTTCAACCTCACAAACTTGGCCAGCTCCTGGTGCTCTTGATCCGCAAAAGGATCATCCTTAGCGTTGTAGTCCAAGAAACATGGTCCATCACCCAGCCGCATAACGCGGCCCACTATTTTATTTTGGCTGCTGTCGTAAAAGAAAAGCTCACCGCCATAGTCAAGCCAAATGCTGATCTTCGGATTACCGTGATAAAACCACCAGTCATAAAGGTGGTTTAAAGCTCTTCCATCAAAAGCCATATCCTACCAGCTCCTCTCTAACAATTTTTACTGCATCTTCAGGGCTCCGTGCAATTCCATGGATGACACCGCAATCGGTGAGCATCTGGTGGAAACGTTTCTGGCTCTCCCTTGGTCGCCCCGTTTTTGTTTTCATCTCGATAAAAAACACCTGGTGGTTATTAACCTTGAAGCCAAATAGGTCAAAGAACCCGTTGGGTAGGCCTTGGATAATGTGCTTTCCGTCCATGCTGAGGAATTTCCCTGCATTGGCCCGGAAGACCTTGCATCCGGATTTGGTCAAGGCCACCATCGTTAATTTTTGAATGTCTGATTCTCGCATTATTTTAAATGCTCCATTTTTCTAATTGACAGAAATCCAATACTTCATCATTTTTAGGTAACTCAATGATCTCGCTAAAGCCTAGATAGTTGTTACTACCATTTCGGACGAAGTACGCCGCTTGCCCAACTCTGGTCAGTGAGTCGCACTGGACCGCAACACCGTTCATTCCCCGAATGGACATGTTGAAGAGCAAGAACGGTAGTGCCCTATCGCTCATCTCTTCAACCTGGTACCAATAGTGTCGTGGATCATAAGTTAAGATTGACATCCAACTTGGCCGCCTACCGTTATCTGTAACTGGATCAGTCGCTCTATCTTGAACCCAGCGCTTGATCATCAGCCCGCCAGTACCAGCAGCTGGCTCATAATAGCTGCCGTTTCTTTTCCCAACGAGGGCTTGGAGTAACGTGGATACACTATCTGGCGTGAAGTCCTGCTTTCTTGTCTTTCGCTGGGCCTGCTCCTCCTCGAAATATTGATGGAACCAGTCAAACGACAGGTCTGTGTCAATTCTTAAAAAAGCTTTGAATGTATCTTCTCGTTTGTGTGCATCCATCATCAATCCCATCAGCCTTGTTGGTGCCTTATAAGCGTCATCGATTCCAAGAATCTTATTTATTGTCTCAGCATCAAGCTGCATTTTAAGCCCCCAATCCCATCATAATTGCGACTGCATTCTTCTCATCTTCTTTGCGTTTGTCGTCCAGGAGGTGAATGTAAACTCGCTCAGTAGTCGTTGTGTTAGCATGTCCCAAGCGCTCAGAAACGAACTGAATGCTGGCACCACCTGCGATGAGCAAGGATGCATGCGTGTGCCGTAGCCCATGGCAAGAAATGTATGGAATTCCTGCCTGCTTGCAGATTCTCATTAAATAGTTATTGACTGTTGAATTACAAATATTGTTGCTTTTCCGTACTGCCGTATGTTTGTTAACAAACTGATAAACAAAGATGCTTTGACCTTCTGGAACGCCTTTGATCAGGTCTTTTAAGAGTCGCAAAGTCAAAATGTCAATTTTGATCGTGCGGACTGATGACCTGTTTTTAGTTGGCATAAACGTGCCCTCTCCGGCTGTTCTTTTGTAGTTGAAAGTCTTATTTACGGATATTTGTCTAGCATCTAAATCAATATCTTGAGGAGTTAAACCCAGCGCTTCCGAGTATCGAAGTCCAGTCTTCAGCAGCAAAATGCAAAGATCTCCCAAAACCGAGTTATCGTTTTCCAAAGTTTCACAAAGTTTGTCCGCATCTTTTCGCTCAAGAAACTTGGTTCTCCGCTTAGTCTTAACTTGACTAGTTGGCCTTACCCGGTATGTTATGTCTATATCAATAAGCTGATCGTGAAATGCATCTTTTAAAGGCGCAAATAAATATCTGATGAAGTCATTAACGGTCAGCATTGCATGTGTCTTTCCGTATTCGTTAACGATCTCTTGTACATCAGCACGTGTCATTTTCTGCAGGATCATGCCTCCAGCTATTTCCTGGACTTCTTTCAGTGCCCTATACCACTTCTCTAAAGTAACTGGCCTAACTTCAGGAGCCTTATAAGTTTCAATCCATTTTTCAAAGTATTTACAGAAATTATCATTACGTCTTCTAGCCATTGCTTTGCTTTTCCTCCAGATAGTCAGATATTTCCTGTTCGATGCAACTGATATTGTCAATCTTAATCAAATAGTTGTTTCCCTAGTTCCAGGAACTTCAATGTATGGCACGACCAATGGTCTTTCAACAAGTAGCCAGCTTTTTATTGTTTCGTATGACACTGGCGTGTTAATCCGGTTGCCATTTGTTATGTAAATTCTAGTCTCCATTGCTGTGTCCTCCCCGAAGCTCTGGTGAAGTAGTCGCCAATTGTTCCATTAAATTCAGCTCTTCCTCGTCAAAAGCCGAGTCCCAAAAAGACCAGATGTCATCTTCAAAGCTAAGCATGGCCACCAAAGTGCCAAAAAAGTTGTCGACAATAGCCACCCCGATAGGTGTCTCACCATCGGTGGCATCGGTGGCAGTGCAAGCGTGATAGTCTTGGGAGACCTCGTTAAATCTTTCAAAGAATTCGTGATAGGTAAGTGGTTTAGTCATTATTCTTTCCTCTAACTGCATCTGCATCTTTCAAAACACGTTCGATAAAAGTCTCCTTGCCAATGTCCCATTCAGAGCACCGTGCCAGTGCTTGCGTGGCTTTGACTACTTCTTCGCAAGTAAGACATCCACTCTCTACCAGGTAGGCAATTGCTAGCACTGCTGCATCTTCCATGTCCCAGTCGTCATCTTCAGTGATCGCACAGGTATAGCTTGACCACCATTCACCTGATTCATCGTCCAGTTTTTCTAACAAACTGTAATGACTGTAATGTTCAATGTTACTAAGCATATGATTAATCCCTCCAGTTTAAAATTTCAGAGTCTGCAATATAGCAGACAATTTTCAACGGCAAACCACCGCTATTTTTAAGTCGTCTCATTTGAGCCCTGGCCATGGCCTGGCTGACGTAGATCATTGGATGACTGCCAGCTCTACACACCTGCAGCCGTCCATTAACTTCTTCCATCACCGCCCAGACCATCGGGCTCTCAATACTTTCGATCCATTTTGTCATCGTTTTTCTCCTTCGCCTCGCTCATAACGGCTTCAACAAAGTCATCTGGGCCGAATTCCATGTCACTGTTATGCGCAGCAATCGCACGATCTCCGATCTTTTCAAAGACCTTAAGTCCTGCTTCTAGGTCGTCCATCGTGCACCGATTAGTTGCCACTAACCACGCTACCAGTAGATCTGACGAATCGGACAGCTCCCAATCTCCAGAATTTTCTAGCGAATAGCTATACTCGGACCACAAATTTGCTGACAAGTCGTCAATCTTGCTTAAAAGGCCATAGTCTTTACCGATCATTGTTAGTATCCTTTCTTTTTCTCAATCAGCTTGATAACTGCTTCTTTGTCATCGTTTATCCTTTGCAATTCTTTCAGCGGCATCAGCGATAAACTCAGCCACCTCTTCGCTGTAGCCAATGTTATTGGCGATGCCTTTAACTCTGCTCTCGCTGTAACCCACTTTTTCTCCAAGCTCTAAGTACGTCACTCCAGCCTCGGTGCGTGCCTTACGAATCCTAATTGCATTCAGTGGCAGGGCCTTATTCAGGCATCCTGGGCATTTGGCCCCGTTCTTTATCCATCTTCTAAGATTGCAATCCAACTTTTCAAAAACCAGCCTACACTTTTGGCATTTTATCGTGTAAACCCTATGATTGCGTTTGAATTTATCTGTCGATAAGACTTTAAAGCCTCGCGCTTCTATCGCTTTGGCATTTTCAACCACGCGACTATAGGCGCGACAATTTCTACATCCGCGCTGATTCCCATCAACCAGCCACCGACGTACGTCTCTCTGGATAACTGCCCCGCAATCTAGACATTGCACCGTCAGCATGCAGTTACTACCTTCGATCTCATCAATGTCAGGGTAGATTAGCTTCCAGTGTCCCTTCTTGGTTTTCCAAAAAGGCTTGAAATAGTCTGCCTTGTGTTTCCGCTTGGCAGCATTTTCTTTAACATGCTGGTAAAAGTCATGTGAGATTTGAGCTTGTGTTACCATCATTTCTCCCTTATGTGTAGAAAATGTAGCAAAGGTGTAACCACCACGCGCCTTACTCTCCCAAGGGATTTGGCTTGTTTTCTACATTTCTACACTGTTTTGCAACATTATATAAATATCCCCCCATCCCCCCTATATATCCTATATTTCTACTCTCTCTTATATAAAATATATATTTTATATTTATATAACATGTAGAATGTAGAAAAAGCACTATAAGCCTTACTCTCCCAAGGTCTGAGCCTTTCTACAGTTTTCTACATTTTCTACATCATCTGCCGAAGCCGCGAGTGGATTGCCACTTGCCTGCCTTCTTGACCTTGCCAACCGCTCCGACATTCCAGCCCATATGCTCCATGTAGTAGCGCACCTTTTCCTTTTGCTTCTCGGTTAAGGCCGTGCCGCCTTGCGCAACCTGGATAACTCTCCAGAGCGTGGTATTGGCAATAAATGTCTTTCCTTCCAGATCATTTGCCAGCACATCTCTGAGGCTGTCCTCAAGCGCGGTTGTATACATAAACTGCTGACGGCTTTCATCCAGCAATTCATTCTGTTCAGGCGTCAGCTTGAACGGGGCGGTGGTCGTCTTATAGAGGTGCACCGCCTCACCCCAGATCTGGTCGATGTAGGCCTGGTCCAGGTCGGTCACAGGATGCAGCTTCTGCTGCTCACGGTGACACATGATCGACAAGAATCTGCGGTCCCCAGACTTGTCTTTAAGGTGCCGAACTTCATTTGTGGTTCGAAAAAGAATGAACTTCTTCTTGAAGGTCTCGTTAGACCGGGCATAAGGTGGTCTATAGGTGAATTCCTTCATCGTGATGAATTTCTTGATCTCTTCAAAGCTAGTCCGGTTTGACACCGTCATTTCGTCGTCATTGACGATGAGAGCATTCCGCATAGCCGCAAAGTCATCCTTGTCCGTAAAGCTTAAAAACTGGTCCGTGTAGGTGCCAGGCGGCGCGAGCTTCATCAGCAGTGTGGTTTTGCCCACGCCTTGGCCACCTACAAGGTCCAGCACCCAGTCAAACTTGGTGTCCGGATTGGATGCCTTGGCTACCACACCCATCAGCACCAGCTTGATGATCAAGTCGTTTGCTTCGGAGTGGTCAGCACCCAGGTAGTCTGGCAGGAAGTCGGTGATTCTGGGCTTCTTGTCCCACTTTTTATAGCAGCTCTTAAGGTAGTCGGTGACCGGGTTATAGACCTGGTCCCTGGCTACTGTCCCCAGCGCCTGCATGATAAGTGGTGTTTTAAAGGCCACCCGGTAGTCTGGATAGATGTCGCAGTATAAAGCAATGTCGTCAACTACATGGTCGTTGATCGGACCCTTTTTGATATGGATGTTCGGCATGTTCCACTTGGATAGATCGATCTTGACGCTCTTGGTGGCGTCAATTGCCTCTGTAAAGGTGTTCCATTTAAAGACACCTGCCAGATGTTGATCAGTCCGGAGGATCAACGCCACGTTGGCCAGGCTGGTCGACTTGACCTGATCTTGTGCATTCAAGATGAAATTCAGTTTCTTCTTGGACTGCACTTTCTTCAGCTTGTCCGCCTTATCTTCCACGATGTGCATTTTCTCACTCATCGATGCCCTCCCTTCTACGTAATTCCTTTTCGATCATTGAATTGACTGTCCTCTCCACTTCCGCCGTGGTTAGCTTGTCTTGCGTGTTTGCATTGGCCAAAAGAGCCAGCTGAGCGGCTTTATAAGGGTCGACGCCCCGATATAACAGGCCGCCAACAAAACTCGCTAAGGCATTGTTTCTGCCCCCTGTAGCACCCAAGCCGTCAACGATTTGCTCAAAGAGAGCTGCGGTCGCCGACTTGGAATCCACTTTGTAACCTGCTTCCACCCCTGTCGACGGCTTGTTTTCGGCTTGCTTTTTAATGATCAGTTCCAGCAAGCCGTCTGGCAAGGGCTGGATAGGCCTGTGATTAAGCCACTTGTAGCCTGGCGACGGCGCCACCACCACGTAATTATTGTCGTGAGCCTTAATGTCCACGCTGGGCAAAAAGCCAATGTTCTGAGTAATTTTTTCCTTGGCAGGCTTACGAAAGTAGAAGTGGAAGCCACCGGAGCGCGTCCGTTCGCAGAGCGTGTCTTTAAACCACTCGTTATGGCCTAAAGCCTTGATTGATTCCATGCCGTTACCACCTTCATGGCGGTCAACGTCGATGACCAGAAACTCGCGTGTCTGCAGGGCGATTGACGCCGTTGGATGCTTGGTCCAAATGGCGTCAATCTCTTCTTTAGTCAGTGCTGGCCGGTTGGCGAACTTGACCAGCGGCCTTTTATTTACGATTGGGATTACGCTAAAGCCGTGCGCTGCATAGCTTTTCGCGTAGTTTACAAGGTTTTCCATTTTTTGCCCTCTAGAATGGCAGGTCTGATTCGTCTACTTCAGTGCCAGCTGCTTGGGCAAAAGGATCATCCTTGACCTCTGCCACCTTCGGCTGCTCAGCTGGGCCGAATTCATAGTTTCTGTAAGGCTGGTCTGGGTTCTTTTTGTTCGGACTCAGCTTGATAGTCATCTGGAGCATCTTGCCTTCGAAGCCGTCAAAAGCCTTCTCGATGCTGTCGTAGTTGACATCTGCATCGTCATCCAGGAAGCATGAGTTAGGCACGTCCAGGCCTACCATAGCCCCGATGATCTTGATTGTCTTGATGCTTCGGGCCAGCACGAAGTCAGGCATCGGGTTGCCCTTGCTGGTGGTTTGCTCCAGCGTCGGGAAGATGGACTCGCTACGGCCAGCATAGTCGCCGTCGACTACTTCAAGGCCGATCATCAAGAACCATCTGCCGTTCTTGGCCCGGTGCGTCACGCTCTTAAGGACGCAGTTGTAGGTGCCTTCTGGCAAGGCTTCGATGCCGTCTGACACCTTGCCCTTCTTTGCATCAAAGTGTTCTTCTTCCAGTGACTTTAAAACTTCTAACATTGACATGATTTTTCCTCCTAAAATTAATTCTTTTTAAACATATTCTGGCAGCTTTCCAACAGCTGTTTTACTCTCTTGTCTTCGATATCTTCTGGCTTGTAATTGGCTCGTTTGTCGACCACAGTCCGATAGTGCTGATCGCCGATCTTGAAGGTTCTCACCACCAAGTCGCAGTTGCCGTTAACAATGTTGTAGTAGCGGCTTTTAAGCGCGGGCATCGTCTTAGTTTTGTTATTCTGCTCATCTACAATCTCAATCTCTCTGGAGATGTAGATGATGTTCATCGGCAGGGCTTTGAGGTCCATGACGAGTTGCTGGATGCAGGCGTTAAGCTCCGCATAACCGGCCCCATAGGCGATGTCACCGATAGTGCGAACGCCGTGTCGGAGGCAGATGTCCTGTTCCATCATCGTGCAGACGTCTTCGGTGACGTCTACTACGACGGTCTGGAAGGTTACTCCCGGCTGCTGGAGGGCTGTGATGATTTCATCCAGCTGTTCGATGCATCCCTTTTTAAGGGATCCATCTTTGTCCCGGACGTTCCGGATCTGTATTGATGGCGCTGTTCCCTGGGCGCTGTTCCCGTCGGTATTGAGTACTAAGGGATGTGGAAAGTAGCTTGAGAAGAAGCTCTTTCCACTCATCGTGGCGCCGAAGATAAAGAAGTTCTTCGGCTGGCACTTCGGGTGAAGTGCCTCGTCTTTTGGCAAAGTAAACATTAGATAGTTCCTTTCCGTTTTTTATCCCACATATACCAGACCCAGCCCGGCTTATAGCCGTGGAGTTTGGCATATGCTTCAAATTCCTTGCGACTCTGGAGCTGATCAATTCGTTTCCCAACAACATTCATCAGCACTTGGTCGTTTATGATTTTCTTAATTCGTTTTACCTGGTCGCTCTCCGTGATCTCAAGCAGCTCTGCTTTTTTCTCTTCGTACATGCGCTTTTTAACTAGCGGTGAGTAGCTGCATAGCGGGCAAACGTTGTCTTCCACCTCGCTCTTTTCAACTACTCCGAAGCAGTCAGGACACTGGATAACTTGGATCCCGCCTCGCTTTAAGGACTTGGCCGCCTTGGCCTTGCTTTTAGCCAAAGCTTTCCAATCCCGATCAGCATTCGGGAGCCCAAATCGCTCCCAGTTTCCTACCTGGTCGATAATGGTGGCTACCTTCCCAGCCCTTGGATTGAGACACCGCATGCTGAATTGCATGTAGAGGGCGAGTGACATGGTTGGTCTGACCATGATCACGCAGTCGACGTTGGGCAGGTCGATCCCTTCTGTAAAGAGGTTCACGTTGACCAACACTTTCAGCTGCTGATCGCGGAAAGCCTGGACTGCCATATCTCTGACCTGGGCGGGAGTGGTGGCATCGATGGCCTCTGCCGTGATCCCCCTGGCGGTAAATTCGGTAGCCAGGTGGTTAGCGGCTTCGACTGAGTAGGTGTAAACCACTGCCTGCTTACCGTCAGCCTTAGCGAGATACTCGTCCACCGTGTGGGAGTAAATCTTGTGACTTACAGCATCTTCTATCGATGCATTGGTGTAGTCACCAGTACTGGACCTGCGGAGCTTTTTATCGTCCACATCCTTGTCTTTGGCTCCGTAGTACTTAAACGGAGCTAGGAAGCCCTGGCTGGTCAACTCTTTGATCGACTTGCCGACGATGATGTCGTCAGCAATCTGGTCGAGTTGATTCCGGCCAGTCCGAACTGGCGTAGCGGTAAAAAGCAGGACGTAAGCCTGGGGAAAAGCATCCAGGATCCGCGTGTAAGACTTGGCCAAAGCATGGTGGGCTTCATCGATCAAGATCACCTCTGGTGGGTAGATCTGGTCGATGTGGCGGGTTAGGCTTTGGACCATACCCGCTTCCAGTAAGTCTGGATCAACTCCCTGCTCTTTGAAGGTGGCTTTCGCCTGGTCCAGAACTTCCTTCCGGTGGATGATGAAACAAACGCTGTTTCCCCGGTCCGTTGCTCGCTTGGCAATTTCCGCCATGACCACCGTCTTGCCAGTCCGTGGTGGGCTTTGGACGATGATGCGTTGGTGACCACTAGCTAGAGATTTCCGAATTTTAGTTATTAGCTCTTGTTGGTAGTTTCGGAGTTGGTAGGCCATTTCTGGCGGAGAGCCTCCTTTTTGATTCTTCTAATTACGTCTTCCATTTCCTTCCGGATCAGGGCTACCTTGACCACATCGTCGCGAGTGGCTGCATATCCGTCCGGGAATTCGTCGGACACTACCCGCCGGATCCTGTCGATGGCTCCTTGCGGGCTGGATGACCCTTCCTTTGCCCAGTCATAGAGCTGGGTTTCAAACTCGTCCGACACCGTGATGATGTCGTTAAGGTGTTTGCTTACATAAAGCATGTGTTATACTCTTTCTAGGCGATGTGCGAGATCGCCAAATATCTTTGCTGGCTACTTCCGCTTTGCGGGAGTAGCTTTTTTGCTGCTGAGAAAGGCGTTTGAAGCCTTGCTCATATCATCACCTCCTTACTTGTAGAATTTTGACTTGTCTGGAGTTCCTACTACCACCCCGACCAGGAAGGCCAGGGCTACAATGCAAATGATATCCAGTGTGTTCATTCTTCTACTCCTTAAATTGCGCTGCCCACTCATCGATGTCCGACCGCTTGAAACGCGGATACGAGACTTCGAAAAAGTAGGCGCTAATCGGATACTCCTTCCGGAGCCGCCAGAAGGTAGATCTGGATACTCCCAGATACTCAGCCGCCGCTGTAGCCGTCAGAAACTCGTTCATAAGCCGACCTCCTTGGCCACTTCGTCTGAGTTAGCGTTGACGTCTTCTTCCAGTCTTTCCAGAGCTTCTTTGAGATCGTAAGTCTGATAGTCGACTGAGTAGTCGTTAAACTCTCCAGCCGAATAGAAAACATAAGTACCGTTCTCGTACTTTAAGCTTCCGTAAACTGCGCTGATGGTTTTTCCATCGATGTCGCCAGTTAAAAGAACGTCCTGGCCTTGCAAGTTAACTCTGATCATTTTGTTTCCTCCCCCGGATACATCCGGAAAATCACTTTAAAAAATCTACCGGGATCTTGTAGAGCCCGGCAATTTTCCGTAGCATTTCAAGCGACAGCTTGCCGCTTTCTTTCTCATAGCGTGCTAGCGTGTCTGGGTTGATCCCAAGCTGTCTAGCCGCCGCTTCTTGCGTTAGGCCCGCATTCACACGGGCCGCTTTGATGCTGATCTTCGGCACCTTGATGCCTCCCTTCGTTTCGTTATGTTTATACTATACCCCCGATTGGATTCGGAGTCAAGTATTTTCCCGAAAAAATTCGGGATTTTCCCGAAAAAAGCCGGGAAATCCCTTGGTTCAATGCTACAATAGATTTAACGAACAGTTTGGAGATTAAGGAAGAGGTGCGATTATGCCAAGATTTGGATTAACTCCCCAGGAAATGGAACTTAAAAAAGTAATTTCGGCAAGGCTGAACGCCCAGCTGGCCAAGACGCCATATAAGAAGGCAGATGTGGTTCGTCAGACCGGAATCAGCGAGAGCACGGTCTATGACTACTTTAATGGAAGGACTTTGCCGTCACCGGAGAGCATCGACAAGCTAGCTCACTTCTTCCATGTTGATAAAGAGCAGCTAGATCCGCGCTTTGCCACCTTACCCGAAAATTTAACCCCGGTCGATCAATCTCATCTGGTCAAAATCCCGCTCATCGGCCACATAGCATGTGGTGAGCCGATTACTGCAGATCAAAATATAGAAGGTTATATCACGGAGTATTTCCCGGAATATGTCGATCCAAACAGCGTTTTCGCTTTAAAGTGTGAAGGCGACAGCATGGAGCCCTACATCCTAGACGGAGATATTGCCTATATCAGACAGCAGCCAGATGTCGAAGATGGTGAGATAGCCGCCGTGCTTGTCGATGGCGATACCAGAGCCACGCTCAAGCGCGTTAAAAATGTAGGCGGCCAGGTTTTTCTGCTACCAGACAATCCACGCTACAGTCCGATCATCCTGGATGTAGACCACCCGGGCAAGATCATCGGAAAAATGATCAAAATGTCACGATTTCAATAGGAGGTAAAGAAAAAATGGAAAAGAAAAAATTAAAGAAATGGCAAATCGGAATGCTTATTTTCTTTGGCATGGCTGCCATTGGTGCTGTAGAAGAAGCCGTGTCACCAGAGCAGGACTCATCTCCAAAAACTGTTAAAAAGGCACATAAACAGAGCTCTAAAACTTCAAGTTCATCATCCTCATCTTCTTCCGTCTCGTCATCTTCGTCTTCCTCATCGTCCTCATCTTCCTCCGAACCTGCCAAGGCTAAGGAATCCGAAGACAACAAACGACTGGTTAAGGCTGTTTCTCAGTATCCTAAGGATTTCGAGTTAGCGGTGGTTAAAAGTGAAGTAGTAGGAAGAGATATCAACATTTATCTGTCTAATTCCTACTTAGAAGAAAAGGATGACAAGGAAAGGCTGTGCAGAAACTATTGGCAGTTGGCAGTCGATGACTTCAACAAATATAAGAAGTATACCGAGCAATCCACGGCTTTTGTCCATATTTATGACCAATCTGGAAATGAATTAGCCAAAAGCAACTGGGGGAATTTTGAATATTTGGGTGAATAAAAATGCCAAAGCGTAACCCTGCGATTAAAAAATACATCTCACGTGGCCAAACCAAGTATAAATTCCAGGTCTACCTGGGCCAGGATGAAAATGGAAAGTCCATTAACACAACCCGCTCGGGATTTAAGTCCTATGCCCAAGCGGCAGCGGCCTATAACAGGCTTAAGGTCCAAGGGTTAGCCGCCAAAGCACCAAAAAAAGCGACCACCGACGAGGTGTGGTCACTTTGGTTTGATAGCTATAAAGGCGGAGTTAAAGAGTCGTCAGCAAACAAGACGCTGACCAGCTACAGAGTCCACATCAAGCCAAATTTTGGCGATAAGCAGATCAGCTCGATCAAAACAGCTGCGGTTCAGATATGGGCAAATGAGCTGGCCGCGAAGTTGGTCAACTATAAGGTGGTGGTCAGACTGCTGGGGACTCTTTTTGAATTTGCTGAGCGCCTGGACTACTGCAAAAACAACCCAGTCAAGCAGATCATCATGCCAAAAGCTACCTCCAGACCCCGCAGAGATATCAGCACTAACTACTATAGTAGAGAAGAGCTTCAGCGCTTCTTGCAGGACGCAAAAGAGGTGGGATCCCGGACTTATGTTTTCTTCCTGCTCCTGGCTACCACGGGCCTTAGAAAAGGTGAAACACTAGCCCTGGACTGGTCTGACATCGACTATGATCAAGGCCAGATATCTGTTACCAAGACCCTTGCCTATGGCCTAGGCGGCAAGTTTGGAGTCCAGCCTCCTAAGACTAAGGCGGGGATCCGCACGGTGCCACTGACTGACCAGATGGCAGCAGTTTTAAAAGACTACCATAGCGATCTATGCCCGCACCTTTTCCATACGCTTGACGGTGACTATCTCCGTCTTAGTAAGCCAGATCAATGGCTTCAGGCCGTTTATAAACACGACCCAGACCTCCGGCAAATTAGAATCCATGGCTTCCGCCATACTTTTGCGTCCCTGCTCATCACGGCTGATCCATCGATCAAGCCGACTGATGTCCAGGCAATCCTGGGCCATGAATCTATCGACATCACGATGGAAATTTACATGCACGCAACACAGGAAGGCCGAAAGAATGTGGAAAGAGTTTTAAATCAACTAGATTTTTAACTAGAAATAACGAAACGCCTAGAAACACCAAGAAACTAGTTTTAGCCCAATTTCGAGGTTTGAAACCCCCAGAAACTCCCAGAAACATGGTTGAAAGAACCTGTACTCTCCTTAATTAGATAATCAGTATCTGGCCACCATGAACGTTTTTTGGTGGCTTTTATTATTTTGAAGGACTGAAAAATGAATGTCTTACAGAAGTATCTGGATCAAAACAATGTCACAAAGTATCAAGTCTCTAAACTGTCTGGACTTCCGCAAATGACCTTATCTCACGCAACCGCCGACAGCAAACCCCTGTCTGGACAAACCGTCAAAGTCATTAGTGCTGTTGCACAAGCCCTGGGCAAGACGTCAGGCCAAGTTCTTGATGATCTAATTGAACTTGACGAGGATAATTTAAAGTAACCATTTCACATCTAGTTTTTCATGCAAAAAGTCGCTTAGAAGATCTCTAAGCGGCTTTTTTAGCTCCTTAAAATTCTTTCTTAGGCTATTCTTGTCAATCGCCTTAAAAGCTAACCAAAACGGGGAAATAAGACCGCAAATCACAATAAACATGATCACGTCAATGTAGCGCCATATAAACCACATAAGCAATCCCGACAGGATAACACCTATAATCACAGAGCATCCCTACTCGTGCCACCATTCTTTTATCCTAACACCACCACATTCCTCTAGCTAACTTAAAGAGGCCTCCCATCGCCCCCCGACTAGAAATTCTCCTTTATTCTTTAAAACTCCCAAAGCTTTTTTCTACGTTCCGCAATGTGATATTCTAAATTATCCAAATCTCCTTCGTTCCAAGCCCAACGGCGGATAAAATCTATCGTAATCCCCCGCCTCATAGCATAGTTCTTTTTAAACTCTGATTTTTCTGCGCCGCTTAAACTTTCCCACTTTGCCCTCATCCTTTTGTCCTCTTTAGATTCGCTCATCCCATTACCTCCTAATAATGCGCTTTTTTCCTCCAAATTATACCATCTCCCTCCCCTCTTCCTCTGTCTAAAAAACGGATCAAGCCTTGCGGCCTGGTCCGCCTTTTGCGTCTGTTCTAATTTTCTTCTTCCGCAATCTGCCTTCTATATTCGCTGACGCCCTTTCAAATGGTAAGAGCCCGCAGGGAGGAATTCTGTCAAAAGGAGCCAAAAAGCCAGGAGCTCGATTTCTCCTGGCTTTGCTATTAATCCTAATTTTCTTCCGCCAGCTTGTCTCTGACTTCATCAACCTGCTTTTGGACTGACTCCGGCGTCGGGCCGCCCAAAGAAGTCCGCTTGGCCAGGCAGTTATGCAGGTCAATTGCTTGGTATAAGTCTTCCTCAAACAAGTCGCTGTAACCCTTGTAAGTTTCAAGCGGCAAGTCTTCTAAAACCGTGTCCTGATCAATGCACAAGGCTACCAATTGACCGGAAATATGGTAGGCATCTCTAAATGGCATCCCCTTCTTAGTCAGATAGTCTGCCAAGTCCGTCGCGTTAATAAAGCCCTTCTGCGCCGCCTGGTGCATGGCCTTCTCATTAGCCTCCAGTGTCTTGATCATCGGGATAAAAGTCTCCAGGCACAGCTCAACATTGTCGATAGCGTCAAACAAGGCTTCCTTGTCTTCCTGCATGTCCTTGTTGTAGGCCAGCGGCAATCCCTTCAAAGTAGTCAAGATCGCCATCAAATCCCCGTAGACCCGGCCGGTCTTGCCCCGGGCTAGTTCAGCCATGTCAGGATTTTTCTTCTGCGGCATAATGGAAGACCCAGTCGTATAGGCATCCGCCAGGCGGACGAAGTGGAATTCCCAAGATGACCACAAGATTAATTCCTCACTTAAGCGGGAGAGGTGCATCATCACCAGAGACAGGTCGCTTAAGTCTTCAACCACATGGTCCCGGTCGCTCACCCCGTCTAAGCTGTTAGCTACTGGTCCCTTGAAGCCCAATAGTTCCGCTTCATATTCCCGGTCAATCGGATAAGTCGTTCCAGCCAAGGCACAGCTGCCGATCGGCGAATAGTTCATCCGCTCTTCCATCTGCGTAAGACGGTCCAGATCCCGCATGAACATGTAGGCATAAGCCATTAGCTGGTGGCCAAAAGTCACCGGCTGGGCTCGCTGCAGGTGAGTATAACCTGGCATGAGGCTGCCCTTGTACTTTTCCGCCTGGTCGCAGAGAGCCGCTACCAAGTCTTTTAAAAGCTGCTTGATCTGCCCGTTTTCTTCCCGCATGTACAAACGGATGTCCAAAGCCACCTGGTCGTTTCTTGACCGGGCCGTGTGCAGCATCTTCCCGTCCTGGCCGATCCGGTCAGTCAGGGTCTCTTCAATAAACATATGAATGTCCTCAGCTGCCGGGTCGATTTCCAGCTTGCCGCTATTTAAGTCCGCCAAAATGCCTTCCAAGCCGGCAATGATTTTTTCACTTGCCTCTTTTGGAATTATTCCCTGCTTGGCCAGCATCTTGGCATGGGCAATGGAGCCGGCAATGTCTTCTGGATACATTCTTTGGTCAAAACGGATCGAGGAATTGAAGTCGTCCGCGATTTGGTCAGTCTTACCGGAAGTTCTGCCGGCCCACATTTTTTTCATATCACAATCACCTATTCTAAAAAACTTGTCCCGTCTTAATCCTTATTCTTGGCATCCAGCTTGGCTTGTACCTGGATCGGCAGGCCGAAGAGGTTGATAAAGCCAGCGGCTTCTGCCTGGTCGTAGTCTGATTCATCAAAAGTTGCCAATTCAGTTGAGTAAAGGCTGTTTGGCGAAGTTACCCCGGCCTTGATGATGTTGCCCTTGTAGAGCTTCAACTTGACCGACCCGGTCACGCATTCCTGGGTCTTGTCCACAAATGCAGCAAGCGCTTCTCTTAATGGAGTAAACCATTGCCCGTCGTAAACCAGTTCCCCGTAAGTAATAGCCAGTTCTGCCTTCTTGTGCTGCACCTGCTTGTCCAAGGTGATGGTTTCCAGGTATTCGTGGGCAAAGTAGAGAATGCTGCCGCCTGGCGTTTCATAAACCCCTCTGGACTTCATCCCCACCAGACGGTTTTCGACTAAGTCCAAGAGGCCAATCCCGTTTTCTCCGCCGACCTTGTTCAGCTTCTCCAAAATTTCCATCAAAGGCATTTCCTGCCCGTCTAAAGCAACCGGCACGCCCTTTTCAAAGTCCAGCTGCAGGTAAGTTGGCTTGTCTGGGGCATCAAGCGGTGAGACGCCCATTTCCAAAAAGCCCGGCTTTTCATAAGTTGGCTCCAGACTTGGATCTTCCAGGTCCAGCCCTTCATGGCTTAAGTGCCAAAGGTTCTTATCCTTAGAGTAGTTGGTTTCCTTGCTGATCCGCAAAGGAACATGATGGGCGGCAGCGTAGTCGATTTCATCTTCTCTTGAAACCAAGTCCCATTCCCGCCAAGGAGCAATGATCGGCATGTCCGGGGCAAAGTGCTTGATCCCTAATTCAAAACGAACTTGGTCGTTGCCTTTACCAGTTGCCCCATGGGCAATCGCGTCGGCGCCTTCTTTAATTGCTACTTCTGCCAAGGCCTTGGCAATCAAAGGACGGGCGTTGGCCGTCCCGAGCAGGTAGCCTTCGTACTTAGCATCAGCCTTCAGACATGGCAGCAGGTAATCGTTGACATATTCTTCTTCCAAGTTGGCCACAACCAGCTTGGCCGCCCCGGAGTTCTTGGCCTTTTCTTCCAGCCCTTCCAGTTCATCCCCCTGGCCGACATTTGCTGAAACCGCGATGATTTCCGGGTTGTTGTAGTTTTCCTTCAGCCATGGAATGATCACGGAAGTGTCCAGACCGCCGCTGTATGCCAATACGATTTTCTTGATCTTGCTCTTGTCGATGTTCATTAATATTCTCTCCTGTAAAATTCTAACTTGCTTTTAATCTGTTCCGTTAGTCCGCCTCGTTTTTATCACCTTTTCTATCAAAAAAGCCGTCCTTTTGCTAATTGCAAAAGGACGACTTGCTCGCGGTACCACCTTTAATTCCCAGCCATATCCGGCTGGACCCTCTTGATTCTTAACGCGAATCAAACGATAACCGCTTATCGGTCATATTCCCGGCTGCGTTCCCCGCGCTGGCTCTGTTTCCTCTCAACTACGAAACTCGCTTGAAGAGTCAGGGGAGCGGGTACTACTTCCTTCGCTTAACTTGTTGGATTTAATTCTAACAGGTCTCTCATTTTATTCAAGCCTTTTTTACAAACTTTTTTGAATTTTTCTGCAAAAATCTACGTAAAGCGTTTACTGTTTTCACTACAAAGCCCGACCTATCGCCTTTGCTGTGGATTGATAATATTCTTCGCTATTTTGAGCAATTCTTTGACTTGCTTTAAATAATGGGGTATTCTTTGCTCATAAAGCGAACTAGTAAAATCAATCAGAAAGACTAATACTATCCATGAATACCGATAAAATCAAAATTTTCCTTGATTTGGCGGAAAGCCTAAATTTCTCGCGGACTGCCCAAAACATGAATATTACCCAGTCGGCTGTTTCCCAGTCAATTTCTTCATTAGAGCGCTACCTCAATACCAAGCTCTTCTACCGCAGCCGTAAAGAAGTCAATTTGACCCCGGCTGGCCAGCTCTTTTACCAGGGGATGCAGCCAGTCATTACCCAGTTCAACAAGGCCGTTACCCACGCCCGGGAAGTGTCCCAGTCAGTCAATACCCTCTTAACCATCGGTTTCTCTGGCTCTGGCTATGACCGCTATGCCATCAAGCAGTTGATCCAGGAATACCGGAAAGTCAGGCCAGAAGTCAAGATCTTCCTGGAAAATTACGACCACCGGACCATGGTGGACCGCTTAAAGCAGGGCTTTTGCGACGTGATCTTGACCAGACCAGAATCAATCGACTCCGGCATCACCTTGACTTACGAAAAGCTGCTGGAAGGCCGCTTTTACGCTGTCTGCAGCAAGAGCTACTGCTACATGGGCAATTCACCTGTGACTTTAAAGGACCTGTCTAAAGAGTGTTTGATCTTCCTGGACAACAGCTGGTGCCTGCCCAAGCAAAATTCCCTGCAGAACGCTTTAAGCCGGGACCTGGCCAGCCTGGACTATGCCGTGGCTAACAACATGGCTGACTACACCCAGATGATTTCCGCCGGCCTGGGCATCGGGATCTGCGCCGACTTTGTCGTTGACCCTAGCGACGACCAGCTGGAGCTTTTGCCTTTGCAAAAGGAAATTACCGATGAAATCGGCATGGTCACCTTAAAGGACCGGAAGTCACCGGCCGCCGACTTTATCGCCTGGGTCAAAGAGCGGGGGCTGCCGGCCACCCACCCGGTTGCAGAATAAGGAGCTGGAAAGAAAACAATGAACACAGAACACTTGGCAATTTTTATTAACCTGGCTGAAACCCTGAGCTTCTCCGGGACAGCCATGAATATGGGGGTCTCCCAGTCGGCGGTCTCGCAGACCATTTCCTCGATGGAGCGCTATATCGGGGCCGACCTTTTCTACCGGACCAGGAAGAAGGTCTCCTTAACCCCGGTTGGCAAGGCCTTTTATGAAGACATCTGCCCTGTCCACCACAATTACGTGGACACTTTAAGGCAGCTGGAAGCCCTAAACGAGCAGGCCAGAGACAAAATCACAATCGGCATCAGCAACTCCCCTTACGAAACCTTTGCCCTGTCTAAAAGCATCAAAGCCTACCAAACTGAAAATCCCAAGGTCGAATTTAACATTGAAAGCCACAATTACCGGGACTTGGTTGTCCTTTTAAACGAAGGGACCCTGGATATCGTCTTCTTAAACCAGGACTCCCTGGGCTCTGGCACCAATGTCAAATTCAAAACACTTCTGACTGGCAAGTACTGTGTTGTCTTCCAAAAAGACTATGACTTTGCTGTCCGCGGGTCAGTCAAGCACAGCGACCTGGACAAGCAAAGACTCATTTTCTTAAATGATAACATCTGTACCCCTGGCCAGTACTCTTTGCAAAAGATCCTTTGGCAAAAACTCCCCCAGCTCAAGGTAACTTCCGCCAACTCCATCAATGCTGCCATGCTCAGTATTCAGGCGGGTCTAGGCATTGGCATCCTGCCCAACTTCCTTTTGCCTGACCAGATGCAGGACTTAACGGTCGTTCCCCTTTCCGGCAAAAACGAAGTCAGCTACGGCACGGCCATTAGTGAACACACCATGTCCGCTGCCAGCCAGGATTTTTATGACTGGCTGGAAACAGACAAATTGCCAGCCATGCATGAACTGGCTTAAATTAAAAGGCTAGAAGCACTTACTGCTTCTAGCCTTTTTGCATGCTATTTCAAATTTTCCTTGGCAGTCAAGGCCAGGTCCCAGGCCAGCCAGTCCCCCTTGTTGTCTGAGCCCAGCCACTTGTCCAATTTTCCCAGGCTGACCCCGGTCAATTTCACCCAGGTCGCCTTGGTTAAGCCCTTAGCTGCCAGGCTACCGGCCGGCACCTTTTTCAAAAAGGCCAGGTCTGCTGGGTCATAGAGGGCGCTGGCCCGCAAATTGTAGGCCCGCTCTTTGACTCCCATGAAGACCAGGCTGTGCGCCAGTGCCGCCAGGGGCAGACCGGTTTGCTCGCTCCATTCTTCCAAGCTGAGACAGTGGTCAATGGGCGTCGGCGCCAAGGGGAAAAAGTAGTTTTTCTTCCAGGACAAGGCCTGCCTTGGCACTTCCTGGCCCCGGTCAGCAAATTCTTCCTGCAGGAGCTTAATGTCTTCGTCGTACTGGCGGATCAGCTTGGTCTGGTAGGCCTTCAGCCTGATCAAGGTCGGCATCTCTTTCCTGGGAACCGCCAAGTTTTCGGCTGCCGTGTCGGTCAAAAGGGCCCCGAAGACGATCTGCCAGCGGCTTCTCCGCTTCTCGTCCAAAATCTGCTTTAGTTCATCCCCGCCCAGCTGGGCCAAGTCCGTCATTGCCGTCCCTCTTTTCTTAAGCCAGGGCTTCCTTCAGCGGCTTAAAGCGCTTGTCGCCCGTGGAAAAATCTCTGACCAGCCACTGGAAGTCACCTTCATACTTGCAGTACAAGAAGCAGCAGGCCAGGTAGTCCCCCTGCTCTTCAGTTGCCCGGTCAAAGACTTCCGTGTCCGCGTAATTTTCCAAGACCAATTGGTCTTCATGCTCGTCCCGGTAGTAGGCCCGGCTTTCTTCTGCCGTCTTCCCCAGGCTCTTTAAGTCGCCCAAATTGACCAGGGCCAGGACTTGCTCATAGTCCTGGTAGTTTTCCTCCAGAATCCGGCCGGCGGTTTCCAAGTCCCCGTCATGGTCCAAGACCAGGCTGGAAACGGTATTGTCTTTTTCTTGAACGGCAATCATGCTTTGCGTGTCGGTCATCTTATTCTTCTTTCTAAAAAATTACTTGAAAAAGCGGTCGAAGAAGCCCCGCGGCTTCTTTTCCTCGCTCTTGGCGGCTTCCGCGGCCTTCTTAGCCTGGGCCAGTTCATCCTGCAGCTTCTGGATCTGGTCAGCCTGCTCCTTCTTCTCAGCTTCTGCCTGCTGCTGCTTTTCAGCCTGGGCTTCTTTTTCCGCCAAAAGCTGGGCGTTCTGTTCAGTGACCTTCATCATCCGGTCCATCATTTCGGCATTCTTCTTCAAATATGGAGCAATGTTTTCGCCCATTCTCTGCCCCTGGACTTCCGCAGCGGCTCTGGCCTTTTCCATTTCAAAGCGCTCAGCCGCGATCCCGGTTACCTTCTCATAGCGCTCAGTCAGCAAGTGGTTGCCCTGCCAGAGGTCCATATTGGCCATATTGACCGTCAGCCCCTGGCTGTCAAAAGTCTTGCAGATCTCAGCTGAAGCCGGCAGGTAGGCAAAGTAGCGGTTGATGTCATTGCCCTTGTTGGGGAAGACCCGGGCGGGAATCATGCATTCCGGATTGTCCCGGGTAAAGGTGATTTCCCGCAAAGTCGCCTCATCGTGCAAGAGAATGCTCCAGTTCCGCCGGCCCAGGTCCTCAACGATATTGTAGTTCTTCATGTGGAAGTAGTACTTAGTTTCCGTATTGACCAGGCCGTATTCTTCAACCAGCTGCCAAAAGGCGTGCTTGACCGGGTAGAGGAAGTCCCGCTTGAGCTGCAAGTAGTCCTCATCGTCCATCTCTTCCAGCCAGCGGTCGATCTGCCGGGTCAGGTAAAGAAAGAGGGTGTTGTTCAGCCAGTGTCCGTGGTTGTCGGTATTGCCGTCCAGGTATTCAAAAAAGTGGATGTCCGCGTCCGTCTTCTTGCGGAACTGGTTGCCCTGGCTGATCACGTAGCCCCTGCGGCCAACTTCCGTCAAAAGCTCGATATCCTTGCCCTTGCTATTCATACTGAAAATAGCCACTGGTTCCACCCCCAGTTTCTTGCCATGCCGGTTGCTCCGCTTTTTCAAAAAGCTCTGGGCAGCGCTGGAAGAAAAGAGGGAGACTTCCGGGTCATCGATGCAGATCGGAGTGATGACCTGGTCTTCATCCATGTAGTGGTCGGTAAAGTTCCAGATATTCTTGTTGATGACCTTAGGGTTAGAGCTATAGGCACTGACCCGGTCCTGTTTGCTCAGGCTCTTGCCGGCCAGCAGCTTCTTTCTGACCGCTGCCGTCATCCCGAAGAGCTTGTCTTCTGAACTGGCCTGAACGATCTCCTTGGTATTGCCGATGGTCAAGTTGGAGGCAATTTTAAGCAGGGTCGACTTGCCAGTTTCTCCCTGCCCGACCAGGCCGGCCACGATCGGGACGTCTTCTACGATCCCGTTTCGCTCGTCGATGGCCTGGCGGATCTTCCAGATGCTGCCGCTTTCCAGGACATACATCAAGAAGGAGAAGGCCGCCTGGGATTCATTGTCCTGCTTGCGGTCCCGATAGAAGCGGATAATGTCAAAAATCGCTGACACGTCCTGCCGGGTCGGCTTTTGAACCGCGACTGGTTCTTCCTGGTAGGAGTCGATCGCCGGCTTCTCCAGAATCGTCCCGGTTACTGGGTCTTGCAGATAAAGCGGACGCGGATAGTGGGCCTTCTCATCCGGCAAAACAATTGCTTCACCGTTTTCATTGCCCTCGCCAAAGACGATCTGACTGAGCCGCTGGCTTAATTCTTCGTCAGCCAGGATCTGTCCGCCAGTCAAATCCTCCTTGTCAATCCCGCTTTTGAAGCGGAGAAGTTTGGCCGTCTTCTTGAAGGACACGCTGGCCTGGCTTTGGCCTAATTGCCCTAGCCGGGTTGCTTCTTTGAAGTCCTTTAAAGGCGCTGTCGCCAGCTTGTCTGCCAAGCCGCTGACTTCCAGCAGGTACTGGGACCGCTTGTCTTCTGCCTGGTCCAAATAGCCCTGGTAGATTTCTTTGTTTAAAATATCGCTCGCCTTAGCCGTCAGCTCTTTAACCAGCTGCTGGACCATGGCCCAGTCATCCCCGGTCTTATCCCCGCTGCTTAAAGCGTAAGTGGCCCCCTGCCCCCAGTAGAAGCGGTACTTGTCTTTCCCCGTCAGCAAGAAGAAGCTGCTTTCTTTTTCTGGCAAAAAGCTAACCGCCAGCCGGCCGGCAGCCAGTTTTCCCTTTAAGTCCGGGCAGTCGCTAGCTAAGAGCGGAAGAAGCCGGGACAGTTCGCTTGCCGCGGCGAGTTCGGGAACTTCCTCATCCCCAAAAAGCAGGCAAAGGTCTGCCTGGTCAAACAATGAAGTAAATTCCCGGTCCAGCAGGGTCCAGTCAGGAGCGGCCAGGGCGGCCGTCAAAGTCCCGTATTCCTCCCCTGCTTCCTTGATGTCTTCCAGCAAGCCGTGCTGGATCAGTAACTTGCGCTGAGTATCAATAATCCTTGCCATCTGTTTATTCCCATTCATGACTTTTTGTCTGCTATATTGCAGACCTTTAACAAAATTATAGCACTATCCGGCCAGTTTTCGGCAGCGTTTACCCGCTTTACTGGCAAGATTCTGCGGATTTTTGCCAAAAGAAAGCCGGCCTGGAAAAAATAGTTTATCATGAAAAGAGAAAATAATTGAAAAGAGGAAAAATAATGACTATCTCACAATATTTTATCCTGGGCTGGATTGGCTGCGGGATCTTCATCCTTTTTGCCTTGATCTGGCTCTTTGGCCTCATCACCAGCCAGCCCCGCCTGCGCTTTGTCTGTGACTTCTTCTTGGTCGGCGCCTTATTCATCATGTTGATCGGCTTTGGCGCCCGCCACAAGCAGATCTTGATCCAGGAAAAAAGGCAGGCCGCCATCGCCCTCAAGCAAAAGAATTACGACCAGACCGGAGAAAAGTTCCGGCAAAACAGCACTGATATCGCCAAGAGCATCGATGAAGCTGCTTCCAGCGTAACTACTGCCTGGCAGGATGCCTTAAAGGCAAATCAGCAAAAGAAAAAGAAAAAGAGCAAGAACAAGAAAAATCCCCTCTCCCCGTCTAAGGCTGTCAGCCAGGCTTTTAAGGACGAAAAGAGCCAGCTGAACAAGAGCAAGAAAAAACTGCTCAAGCAGGCCGACCTTCTGGCCCTTCTCAAGCAGTATCAGTATAAAAATGCCAAAATCAAATATGCCAGCTACAAAGAGGTCCAAAAGACTGAACTGGCCTACTACAACGCCGTCGTCAGCATCAATGGCCTAACTTTGGCCCAGTATCAAAAGCAGGTCAGCCGGGCTAAAGAAAAGTACGACCAGGCAGCTGGTGAATTAGGACCACGTTAAATCATGCCCTTGGCAGAATTCCACGATAAAGGAGGCCATTTTCTGAGCCACCTTGGGCTCTTGGGCCAGATTCCGGCTAGCCAGGCTGATGGTGTAAGAGGTATCTTCCGTGACCGGTACGGCAATGGCGCCAGATGATTCATGATACTTGGACTTAGGCAAAAGGGCTACCCCTTCGCCGATGATCACCAGGTCAACCAGAGTCCGCACGTCGTCAGTCACACTGCTAATCTGGGGGTGGATGTCATTTTTGGCGAAAACATCAGCGATGATCCCGGCCAAAGCATGTTCTTCCCCAAAAGCCAGGTAGGGATACCGCTCGATCTGCTTCAAGCTGACTGACTTCTGCTTGGCCAGTTCATGGCCAGCTGGTAAGAGCAGCTCCAGCTTTCTGTGCATCATTGGTACTAAGTCAAAGCCAGCGATCTTTTCTCCCGGCCGGGTAGTGACAATAGCCAGGTCCAATTCCCCGCTTTGCAGCATGTCCAAGAGCTTGCCGGTCACGGCCCGCTTTAAATTGAAGTCGACCCGGTATTCCGGATTGACCTGCCGGTAATCCTTGATCACATCGGTAATGAATTTATGGGCCACGATTTCAGCCACCCCGATTGACAGCTTGCCGCTTTCGCCCAAGGCCATCTCAGACAATTGCCGCCGCCCTTCCTTGATCTGCTGGACCCCGGCCTCGCTATACTCTTTGAAGACCTTGCCGTAGACCGTCAAGCGGATGTTGCGGCCTTCCCTTTCAAAAAGGGGAACGCCCAGCTCCTCTTCAAGTTTCTTGACCGCGTAGCTCAGGGTTGGCTGGGAGATCCCCAGTTTTTCCGCCGCCTGGGCCATATACTGGGTCTCAGCCAGCTCGTTGAAGTATTCCAAGTGTTGAAAGTTCATGTCTTTTTCCTCATCGTTAAGTCTTACCTCCTATTTTTGCTAAAATTTTAGTTTTTAGCAAGAATTTAGCATTTTTTAAAACGTTTTTTAGCAATTTTGGTTCAGTATAAAAACTTGTGTAAATGACTGAGAGACTTAGGAAGCTTTCCGCGATAGTTCCATTAACCGCAGGAAGAAGTATTCATCATCTGGATACCCATACCCTTTACGTCTCTCGGTCT